>Ga0157374_10002709_pt1 | contig 14902 bp, 14 predicted proteins | sample M25metaG_FD_115308 | JGI IMG/M metagenome (GOLD analysis project Ga0157374, IMG submission 115308) | Miscanthus rhizosphere microbial communities from Kellogg Biological Station, Michigan, USA - M2-5 metaG | ecosystem: Host-associated > Plants > Roots > Rhizosphere > Soil | place: USA: Michigan...
ACCCATCCAGCAAGTGTTTCCAGAAGTAAATTACATTTACTCAAATCACGAACCCGCTAAACAGTTGTCTCTATTGGGTTTTTAACCGGACGCTAGTGATTTCTGCTACTTGCGAAATGAGGAGCAGCAGTAGAAATCTTCTGGGAGAAGTTATAGCTATCTGTACCACCGGCAAACTGTGGTTGAGCGGATTTGCTTTCTGCTCGCTTATTTCTGGAAAATTGGACGTTTTGAGTAAAACTACTGGGTGATGAAAACACGCTTAAAGACATGTCAATTAAGACTCCGACAAATAATAACTACAAAAATAGGTTGCCAAAGCGTAATACAAGAAAACAATTAAATCAATTTACATTTTTAATTTATATAACAATTTAAAAACGAACTCATTCATTATCAAAGAATACCGACTTGAGAATTATTGATCACAAAAAGACCCGGCTTATTAATTCCGGGTCTTTTTTAATTCATATGAGGAATTTAAGCTTAAACAGCGGCTTTCGCAGCTTTTTTCGCCTCTTCCTCCGCCAGCAGATCCTTATTGTCAATACCAGCTAGCTCTTGCAGCATACGCCAGTTGAGTTGGCGATCCTTCTTGGCGTTTTCGATTTCCGAGGTAAGTGGCTTGCCGCTCGCATCGAAGTGCTTTTTAAAGCGACCTTCGGTTTTGGCCCAATCGTGGAAGTTCAATTCCACCATGTTGCCATCCGGCCCTTTAACCCAAGCCCAATCCCGATCCGGGTTGGGGTTGCCGGTCATGTTGAAGCGGCTTTTCATGGTCGGACCCGCTTCCGGATCGTAGATGAACAGCGGGAATGCACGACTTTGCACCGCCAGCTTCGCCTGGTGGGCCGCCATGTTGTCCGCCACACCATGCTCCGGTTGGCAGGTGGTGTATACGTTAATCACGGCAGGACCTTGGAATTCCAGCGCGCGGTTGAGAACTTTGAAGAAGTGGCTGGTGTTGGAGCCAATGGTTTGCGCCACGAACACGTTGGGGTGCATCACGCAGATTTGGCCCAGTTCCTTGCGACGCTCAAATTTCCCGTGATGGGATTTACCGTAAGCGCCCATTTTGGACTCCTGACCGGTGTAGGAGGAAGTGGACTGCTGACCGCCGGTGTTGGAATACACCTGGGTATCCAGTACCAACACCTTGATGTTCATACCGGACATCAGCATCCGGGAAAGCGCCTGGAAACCGATGTCCAACATGGCGCCGTCACCACCCATGTTCCAGAGAATCCAGTCATGGTTCCCGTTTTGATCCCAGTAAGCGCGAATACCCATTGCATCGGTGGGGCCGTTCTCAAACAGAGAGTTCGTCCACGGCACCGTGTAAGGGTTGTAAGGGTAGGTAGAGCCGTACACGGTGTTGCAGCCAGTGGAAGCCACGATACCGAATTTGTTGCCCACTTTCTCGTGGGTCGCGGCTAACATCTGGCGGATAACGGAAGCCTCGCCACAACCCATGCAGGAACCCGCGCCGCCTTTGTACATGTCCAGGTTGCCCAGCTTCAGCATCAAGTCGCGCATGTCGGTCTTGTTGATGTGAGTCATCGGGGATTCCGGCAGCGATTTGTAGAAACCGAAGGTTTCCAGGTAGGTCGGCAGATTTTCCGGAGTTTTCTTGATCATGGTCAGCGCGTCGTGGTTACCGCAGACCTCCACGCACTCCCCGCAGCCCTTGCACTTGGTCGGATCGATAAAGATACCGAACAGTGCGCCTTTTGGCTGAGAAGGATCCTTAGCGTGCTTTTTCTCGAACTGTCCGTGGTATTTCACGGTGGTGGCGAACTGCTCACGCAGGTACGCTTTGTGAGATTCGTCTGTCACCTGGGCCAACTCGGCTTCCAGGTTTTCCTCGGTCACGATTTTGCCCAAAATGGCGGTATCCGGGCAGTTGTTCACACAGTCCATACAGCCTACGCAATTTTCCGCCAGGTACTCAGGCAGCTCTGGGGCAATATAGCTGAAATCACGGGCGCCGCCAGTACCAGCCGGCAGTACGCTCTGGGCTACGAACTCATCAGCAGGCAAGCTGGAGCCAGCCCCTTTGTTATAGGCGTCAACGACTTCCGCCGCTCGTTGATAATCGTACCAGTGTTCTTGTTTTTCGTTTGCACTCATTAGAGATGAGCTCCTTTACAGCTTTGGGTTAAAAAACATTCAGCGACAAGTATCGAAACTTAGATAAAGAACGCGTTAGTATCCTTACCTTTGGCGTCCCACTCCTGGCGGCCTTTTTCCAGCACATCGGCAGGGGTAGCATCAATGACTTCACGGGGGACTTCAAACACTTCGCGGTAGCCTTTGCGGGCGGCTTCCAGGTTATCGCGCACAACGGCCTCGCCACGCTTACCGAAGTATTTCTCAATCGGCACGCGCACCCGATCAAACAGCGCGTCTTCGCTTAAACCGGCTTCCTTCTGGAACGGGGTCAGGCGGAGGAATACGCCCAGCAGCACAATCCCTTGGAAACGCTGGATCAGCGAGTCATCGGAACGGCAGGATTCCTGCGCGATACGGATGGTGTCTACGCCGTAAAAGCGAATGCTGTTTTCCTTAATGTAGTACTTGGCCCACAGTGGGATTGAATCCCACAATTGCTGAGGGTCTTCCTTGGTGGTGTGCTGGAATAATGTACATTCCGGCTGCAATCCGACCAAAGGGTTGCCCATGTTCCAGGTGTTGGGGTCCATCAGCGGCACAAACTCTACCTGAATCAGCTCGCTATGCGTACCAATCTTGCCCTGTTTCGTAGTGGTCAGATAGGTATTGGTCGGCAACCCTTTTTTCTCGGAACCGTACTTGGGAGAGGCTTGCACTTTGAAACCGAAGATGTCGCCCAAGCAAGTCGCGATAATCTTGTTGGTAGTTACGGAACCGTAACCGCCCACCGAATGGCCGCGAATGGAGAAGGCGCCTTCCGGACGGACATCCGGCTCTTCCTTCACTTCCAAATGGCTGGGATGATCGATACCCAAGCTGAAGAACCGCTTGTTGGCGCCTTGAGGCGTCATATTTTCCACGGTGGCCACCATTTGGCCCGGGGTAACGTCACGGCTGCCCAAACCGGCCACACCGGAGTAAATCACCGGTACGCGATCAATTTTGGGATAACCGGGCGTACCCATCGCCGCTTTCGCGAATGCGGCTTCAATTTCAGCGGTCAGCGGGTTGGAAATACCCAGCGGGTTGTCCATCCGCTCAATCACAGCAAACGCTTTCACGTTTTTCAAGGCTTCCACGATTTGCGGGCCAGGGAAAGGGCGGAAAGACGTAATGGTCAAACTACCGGTCTTATGGCCCAAACTGCGCAAATGGTCCAAGGTCACCGAAGCGGTTTCCGCCGTAGAACCCATGGACACGATGGCGTATTCAGCGTCTTCCAGTTGGTATGGAGTCACGAAGTTATAACGACGGCCGGTCAAGCGGTAGAATTCATCCATCGACTCCTGCAGCGCAGCCGGAACTTGATCATAGAAGAGCCGTTGAGCGATTTTACCGGTCATGTAGCTGTCCTGGTTCTGCACCACGCCACTCATCAGAGGAAAGGCGGGATCGAACAGTTTACGCAGCTTGTCTTCCGGGCGACCCAAATATTGGCGAATCAGCTCATCTTCCGGGAATAACACATTTTCAATGGTATGGGTGGTCAAGAAGCCATCCTGAATGTTCATGAACGGGGTTTTGGTCGCTTCAGCGACGCGACGGCTAATCAAGCAGAGGTCCCCGGCTTCCTGAGCGTTCTGGGCAAATACCATGCCCCAACCCACATCGGTCACGGACATCACGTCATCATGACCGGCATGCACGTTGAGCGAGTGAGAGGTCAATGCGCGGGCGCCAATGTTGAACACCAGACCAAGGCGCTTACCAGAGATGGTATAGAGCACCTCTTTCATCAGTACCAGACCCTGACCGGAAGTAAAGTTGGTCACGCGACCACCAGCCACGGCATAGCCTTCGGATGCGGAGGCGGAACTATGCTCGGACTCCGGCTGCAACCACATGATGTCCTTGCCCCACAGGTTCTGCATCCCATTGGAGAACGCGGACTGGAAGCCCACACCCATACTGGTAGATGGGGTAATTGGGTAAGCAATCCCGGCTTCGCAGGCGCGGGTTTCCACATGGACGACCATACCTGAGCCGTCAGCGGTACCCGGAACACCCGGATAGGGAAACTTACCGGAACTGGGAATCTGATCTTCCTGGGTTTTCGGAGGTTGGGCAAGGGCCATAGAAACGCTTCTCCTTGTTAATGGTGAAAAAACTGCTTATAAAACTTACTCAATTGAGACGGTATCTTGGATGAGTCCTTGTGGCATATTTCGGACTTATAAATGAGGGGACAGTAATGTTTTTAACAGATTGGAATACCGGGTGGGCAGCCGCTCTGTTCTGCTTGCGGCAAACTGCCTGCTATCAGCCGAAGGGTTGTGGTGAGGTACGGAATGTCACTCGTAAATTGGTCAGACTGATCAGTTCAAACCATTGTACAAAAAACGGGCTATTTTCAAAGCAAGTCTTAAAAACTCTGCAATGCACTTTGTATTTTGTTTCCTATATAGAAGATTGCCTATGCTGTTTTAAGCGATTGAAGGGCATAAAGGAATATTTTCTTTTAATCGCCCGGTCATCAACCGCTGACAGTTCAAGGGCCGTCTACTCAAGCTCAACGGACAATACGCCGGTGATATTTCTTAAGCAACATTCCCTTGGGTTGAGCCGTTTCCGGCACTACCTTCCACTGATTATATATGGACTTGGTTGATCTGCCTAGGGTTACTCGTGGCAAACTCTACCATAGAACCGCACACCAATGGCAACCTTAGCTCAAACGACCCACTAATGTTCAGGTATAACTTCCCCTAAACGGAACTCGAACTTTTTTTCGATCAAGGTCTTGCTTTTTTGTGGGAAGCCAGTATTATAGAATTTACATTCGATAGAAAACTTTTTCGATACTACTTCCACCAACGACTAGTTCGATGGGGATGGGTTCTATAGAATGTCAGTTTTATAGCAACAGCTTGATAGAATCTTGTTAACGGACTGTAGGAATAAGCCGACATGCCAGGATTGATGTTTAAAAATGATGACTTAACCCCCAAGCAACGCGAAGTGTTGAATCAACTGCTGGGTTTTGTCACGGAAAATTCCTACCCGCCTTCGATTCAGCAACTGTGTCAGTTGTGTGGCGTCAGCTCAACCTCCACCATTCACTTTCATCTAAGCGCTTTGAAGAAAAAGGGCCTGATTGATTGGAATCCGGCCGAGAAACGAGCGATCAGCATTCGCGAAGATTTACGGGACGCCTACCGGGCCGCATTGGAGATGCCCGAAGAAAGCTCAGTTGATGAAACTGAGGACTTGACTGGTTCGGCTCGCCATAATCGAGCCGCATCCCGAAAAAACCGCCGCCCGCAGGGTGTCCATGCAGGCGGTGACCCATCTCAAGAGGAAACCGAGGAATCCAGAGGCGTCTTGCCCATGTTGGGCGCCATTGCCGCAGGCTCCCCATTGCAGACCCTCAAGGATACCGTGGAACGGATCGATCTGAGCGAAGACGTATGTCCGCCGGGGTGCTACGCCCTTCGAGTTCGAGGAGTGAGCATGATTGAGGATCACATTATGGATGAAGACATTGTGATCATTAATCCCAATGCCCAGGTTCGCCAAGGTGACGTAGTTGTCGCGCTGATTGACCAGGAAACGGCCACTCTCAAACGGTTTTACCAGGAAAAGGATCGCATCCGTTTGCAACCGGCGAACTCCGAGATGGAACCGATCTACGTAACCGACGTCCATATTCAGGGAAAAGTTGAAGCTGTAATCCGTAAATACTAACAGAGAGCTGTAACGAGACTAGAAGATTCCCTGAGTCACTTATTCAGAAACGATTTATAGCGAATTGGTTAGACAACCCACCGTGTAGGAGGTTTATTACTCATGCGTATTCTGCGCCTTCGAGCTCTGCTTCGTGATTTGCTGATTAGCGGCTTACTGCTTTTTCCCTACCTTTTTATACCCACCCATGCTTGAGGTCTATGCCTGAGGCATCGCTAAACTGATTTACTCCACACACTCCACTCTTTATCCCACAAATCTCACCTGAGGCAAACTATTTGCCTCTTTTTCTTTTATTAGTAGGATGTTATTCATCGAACAAGATCGGAATGAATCCATGAACGCCATATCGCCACTCACACCCATCACCGATAATCCGATCCCGACTCAACGGGAACCGCTTTTGGGCAAATCCATGGAGGAGTTGCGGACTTTGGTGAAAGAATTGGACGAACCCGCGTTCCGTGCGGAACAGTTGCATCAATGGATCTATGTGCATTGCGTCCGTGATTTTGAACAGATGACCAACCTGAAAAAGTCGTTTCGGGAAAAGCTGACTGCCCGTTACCAGGTGGGCTCCTTGCAGGTGGCGGAAAAACAAGTCAGCCAGGACGGAACGATCAAATACCTCTTCCGCCTGCCGGATGGCCAGGTAATTGAATCCGTACTGATGTACTTTGAAGAACGAGGCACCTATGCCGTCTGCCTCAGCACCCAGGTCGGCTGTGCCGTAAACTGCGATTTCTGTGCGACGGGCAAGTTGGGATTTAAGCGAAACCTGAGCGTCTCCGAAATTGTAGAACAGTACGTTTATGTACAGTGCGACAGCCAGCGGGAAGTCCGAAATATCGTTTACATGGGTCAGGGTGAACCCATGCTGAACTACGACAACCTGATTGCCGCCACCCATATTTTGAATAAGTCCGCAGAAGTGGGGATGCGGCACATTACAATTTCCACTTCCGGCATCGTGCCGAAAATCTACGATTTGGCGAAGGAAGACTTGCAACTGACCTTGGCGGTTTCCCTGCATGCGCCGGACAATGAGACCCGAGAAGCCATCATGCCGATTAACCGCAAGTGGCCGCTGGAAGAATTGATGCCTGCCCTGCACCATTACGTGAACACGACCGGTAAGCGCTTGACTATTGAGTACATTCTGCTGGCCGGAGTCAACGATCAACCCGACCATGCCCATGCATTGGGCAAACTACTGCAAGGTTTGAAATGCAATATTAACCTGATCCCCTACAATCCTATTGGAGAGAGTTACGGCTATAAACGGCCCTCGGGGAATGCCATTCATCGCTTTAAGGATATTCTTTCCACATACGGAAAAAAAGTGACACTTAGGGTAGAGCGTGGCGTAGATATTGCCGCTGCCTGCGGTCAACTGGCCAACAAGGCCAAAATCTCCTAAAGATGGCTTTTCAGCCTGCTATTTTACCGAAAATGGTGTTACCATTTGGCTCTCGAAGACTTCTAGCTCCAAACGACTTTGTTGCATCAATGAAGTTTTGTTTACAAATTGGCTGAGACAGTCACTTTTTGCCAATATGCTGTTTTTATATCATTAGGATAAGGAAAACTTATCCTCCCTCATTCCCGATGAGGGCATCTACCTTCTATTCATACTCACACATGTTTTTTTCCGCACTGAGATCTTACAAAGATTTCAGTGCGGTTTCTGTCATTGAGCAGGGTTTCCAGGTTTTCTCACAAGTTCCGCATAAAAATATGCTTCATTTCATGTCATATCCGCTTTGCATGCGGCATTTTTTGCTTATCATTATCGTAGCTCGTACCGGAATTTTGATTAGAAGGCAATTTTGTTTCTTCAGCGCATTATTGAAAGTACATAGTCTAGCTTTAGCTACGGAGTGATATGGTCATTCAGCTTAGTAACCAGCCTTCTATGCTAGCGCGCACCGCGCCAGCGAGACGGCTTTTTCCAAGGCCACAGTTTCAGGGGAATTGTAATTCAACCGCCAATGCTCTCATCAGTGATGTCAAACATATTAATTTCGCCAAGCGATTGTTTAACTTCTTTGGTTCATTGGTTAAAAACCCAAATGTGTTTGGGCTTTCCATTAATGACATAGCCTCTCGGATTAACGTGTTCGTCGCAGTTTATCTCCCCGCACTCTTTTTCTCTCTGCATCCACATAAAAAACACTTCTGGGAGACTAACGGACGCAATGTGTTGATTTGGTTAACCACTATAGCGGTTACATTGTTAGGCAAGCATCCTAAATATGGCGTTAATGCACTTCTCAACAAGTTAATGGTTCACCAACAAAAAGATTTCCCCCAAACCGACACCTGGAAGCAAAAAGCCTCCAATGCTTGGCATCATACCTTAAATACCTTAAAACCCGACTATGATTACTACGAATTACTCAAAATCGCCGGTATCGATATCTCGGACGAAGCGAGCAAAAAAAGAGAGAACAAGTGGTCTGGCCTGGATAACAATCAAATTGAGCAACTCAAAATCTTTAAGGCAAAACTGGAAAAAGGGCAGATTCCTAAGCATTTAACCCCGGAAGAGGTAAAACTCTTTACCGAAAATGCCACGAAGTTGATGAATCGACTCAGCACCATGAAGCTGGTATCTTTCGGTTTAATTACTGCGGCAACTGTGTATGTCGTAGGTATTCTGGCGATGGAAATTGTGTTCCGATATATCGCTCCGCTCGATCCGGATTTTGACGCCAGCAAATTAAACAAGCATAAGAAGAAGGGCGATAATCCCTTAGGCAATCGATCCCATCCTTCTTCTTCAATTCCAACTCCAACCGGCACACTGAATGGTATTTACCAACAAGGGCCGGTTTCTTTTTATCCGCCTTTTCCTCCCGTTCAGCCCTTCATGGTTCGCCCCATACCGCCGAATGTGTTTAATCCTCGATCTCAGGGAGGACAATACTAATGGCAATTAGCAGTATTACGAATTTTATCAACGGCGCTGCATTTAGTAGCACTTATACCACTATCGCTGAAGAGTTTCACAAAAATAGCGCCAACGGGGCGTACTTTATCCGTTCCGGCGCACGAGTCCCGTTTACTCCGGAAGACAGAAGATTAGACTACTTCTGGCGAGATGCCGCCATGACCGTAGTCACGGCCTACTTCTTCGAATTGTGCTTCCGGACAGTGGATGCCAACTATAAGTCTCCTCTTATCACCAAGACGCTTCAATTGGAACGCTTAGCGGAATTGTATAAGGAACAGCTAAAACGCCAATTCCCTGGCATGAATGACAAAGATTTAGTGAAAATTAATTACAATGGCTTAGACCATGTATTAAATCACCGCCTACTGAAACCACAACTCAAAGTGGATAATTTCAAGTTAGTACCCGGCCTACTGGAGCATGACCTTGAAAAGCTCTTTTCTAAAGATCCCGCTACGCTAACCGGTGATGAACAAATCAAGGCGATTCAGGCCCGTCAAGTTGTTTCTCATTTGCAACGCAGACTGAACTACATTAATTACCTGAAACATGAAAAAAAGCTTTCCCCGCAAGATGCGACCAAGATTGTGGAGCAGGTGGAATCCTGCTACAAATCAGTGGAAGCTCAATTGAAAAAAGAAGCAGGATTTAAAGAATTCAAAAATCCCATTGTTGATTTCTACAAATCCACTCAATATGAGAAAAAACTGATGGAGCTGCTTGAGAATTCAGCTCTCAAAAACGATCGAATTGATGCTGCTTTGAAAAATGTACAGGGTGTACCGGAAAAAATCAGAGTCGTTATCAACAGTAAAGTACATGAATTTGCTGTAAAAGACTTGATTAAAGATGGTATCGATAGCAAGTTTGCTCAAGCAGCCTTAAAAAGAATCAGCAGTTCCGGCGAATGGCCGAAACTGGTCTTGAGCTTAGTCACCAACATCCTCTACTTTGGTATAGCGGGTAACTGGGTAGATTTCAACATCATTCAACCCTGGCAGAAAAAGATTTCCGACGAACGTGGTGGGGTAAAGGAACTGATCTCGCCCGCCTATGCCGCTATTATCCCTGGTGCGTTAACTACTGCGGCATTGAGTTATGTACCTATGATCAGCAAGCTGGGTCCCGCCACGCGCTTTTTGATTGCCGGTACCGCCGGTATGGCTGCGTATGCGGCATCCAGCTATGCCTTTGTGATGGCACGACTGCAAAACCTGCGTAAAGATCATCCGGTACAAAAACCGGCAGCGCAAACACAGCCCAATAAACCGGCTAGCGCCAATCCTACATCAGGCGGTCCTTTTTCCGCAATGCCGATTGCCTCCTTCCAATCGAACGGCGGCTTTACCAACTTCCCGCCCAAAACGATAAATAACAGCTTTGCAGCATCCAACGCCTTTATGCCTATGGCGCATAATATGGCCCAAGGATTTGGAACGTCAAGATTTAGCGGCGACCAAGCCAACACGCTCCAAAAACATCGTCATCAGGCTTATTCCGAATAGTTCGCCGAAAAACTATTCTTTAACCATTCTCTACGACAAAGAGGTCCGGTTCACGTTTAACTGGACCTCTTTGTCGTAGACCTATTTCACCTAGGAAGGCCTTCTCTGACTGGGGAACGCTTAACTTTTGACTTGGCTTACCGCCTGACCTTCCGTTTCCCAGATATCCAGAACGCGATCCATATGGGTCAATTCGATCAATCGACTCACCTGGGCGTTGAGTCCGTACAGCGTCAGGTTGCCGCCATGCTCCTTGCTGAGTTTCAGCAGGGAAATTAATACCGCCAAGCCGAAACTGTCCAGCATTTCCACTTTACCCAGGTTGAGCACGATCCGGCGATGACCTTCCGCCAACAGATGCGCCACATGGCTTTTTAACACCAGGGTTTTGGGATAACCAAACTTGTCGTCCACGATATCCACAATCACGCAATCGGGCAGAAAACGATTTTCCAGTTCCATGCTCAGGCTCCAGCAGTTTAGCGCTTTCTCTATCCTAGCATATCTTTCATGCCAGTAACCCGACCGTTGGTCAAATCCTCAGTTGGGTGTAAATCTCTCATCTTCTCCACATTCGAGAGGATACGCCCGGCTCGTCTGATCGGGCAAAATGGAACAATGAGCGCTCAACGCTTATCAAGATTCCAAGCCGGTTGAGACAGTGGGCTGACTGTGCCATTCTCACCGGTAATCCCAAAATCCTGAGACTGGTTTTCCATGATTGATCGTGTATTTGCCGCCCCCAAAGGCCCGGAATTGGAGCAGGGTATAGAGTTTGCCCTGAACCATCGGCTGGATTACGAGCTTTCAACTTTTTATTATGTGGAAAATCTGGATCAAAAGGATCGGGAGATTGCCAAGTACCGGCAATTGCTGGCCAACTTCACCGGCATGCTTTCCATGCATGGGCCTATCTTCGATACCAATGTGGTGAGCCTGGATCCCGAGTTGCAACGCATCTCCCAGCATCGCTACCTGCAAGCCATCGATATCGCCAAGGAAATGGGCGTCCGATATCTGGTATTTCACTCACAGTGGACACCGATTTACCCGTCTGCCAACGCGACCCGCATGTGGTTGGCCAAGCTGACCGATTACTGGGAAAAAGTGATTGCAGAGCACTTGGAAGGCAGCAATTTAACCGTGCTGATCGAGAATTTTCTGGATCCCAGCCCGGAAACCATGTTAACCCTGCTAAACCGGATCAATTCGCCCCATTTAAAGGCTTGCCTGGATACCGGACATATCAATATTTTTTCTCCCATGTCGCCGATTGACTGGTTAAAACACCTGGGCTCGCAAGTCGTATATATTCACGCCCATAACAACGGTGGGGAATTGGACTCTCACGACGCATTCGATCATGGGGTCCTGGATATGGAAAGCTTTTTGAATCATTTGGCCTTATTACCTCAAAAAATCCATCTGGCCATCGAAACTTCCACCGTAAAAGGGCTGAACAGAAGTTATGATATTTTAAAGCCCTATCTGAAGCTCCAATGCGAGCAGTATGTCGCTAAAAGCTTCCTGATTTAGGGAAATAACGGTTCAGGAGTCGTCTAATCCGAGTTGGCATGACGAGTCAATGCTTTCTCATTCTATACAGATGGCGTAAATTGACTGAGATCGTGAATGCCAAGCTGCTTTTCCAGCTCGGCGATTTCACCGATTACGGTTTCAAAGCCTTCCTGACCAAATAAGCGACGCTCTTCATTCTCGAACTGCTCGCCAAGAGCATCATATTCATGAGTAGAGACAACCGTTTTAAAAGCGGGAAACAAAACGGTATCCTCGCGGGAAGCATGCGGACGGTACATGCGAATGTATTGGCTCAATGCCGTAATTAAAGCCTGCTTATCGTCCGGATGTTTCAACGAAGCAAGGTTTGCATACCTTAGAATGGTATCGGTCAGATGACGTCCAGCCTGATGTTGAGCCAGCAATGTTTTGACCAGTTCCACTTGTTTACCGGCTTTCGTCAGCCCGGGAAACAGATAGTTTTCTTCCAGTTTCTCATGGTAATTTTCCACAAAATCGCGGTTAAGCCGGGCGGCAGTCAGTAATATTTCGGGTCGTAGCTCCGTCTTACTCGCAAGGCGACGACCCGCTTCCTCATAAATCAATAATAATCGTTCTAAAGCGCCATGCTCCCGCATCAAATCTTCGGCAGGCGTAACTTCTTCCACAGGCTTTTCTTTATTCCCGCCAGCAGCCCAGGCGGTTGTGTTCAACTTGAAACCACTACTTAATAGTACAGCGCTGACCAAACCCGCCTGCTTGATAAATGTCCGCCGCGTTATTTCCATTTCAATTTCCCCCAAACAGAGATTAGCAAATCCATATAATATGCCAATCGCTCAGAAAAAAGTAAACGATTGGGGAGTTTTATCGTTCAACCTTCCAACTGTAGGATTATGTGAAGTGAATTGAGGAGAGCAGACATGGAACAGGACAGGATGGCCGCCGAAGCCCATGCACGCGCCTGTGCTGAAAGAATTTCGGAATTACGCGAGCATCTCCGTAAAGACATTGCCGAAGTGAATGAGCCAAGAATGCAAGCCATGTTTGAAACAACCGCCGAAGTACTGGGTGGACTGGAGAAAGCCTTTCGAGACTATCGTGTAGGACATGAGGGGGCTTTTCAAAAAAGATGAATCGTTTTCCAACTTAATTTCTCAACTCATTTTTTCAAGATGATTGAATAGTTTCTGACTTAATCCGAATCAAACCCAACATTAGAAGCATCATAATAACTTCACTGCGATGAATAGGTGGCGTTATTATGGTGAAACTCTTCCAAACACAATTCGCAGTCAGCCTACTTTAAACGGCTTTAATGATCGGTTATCATGAACAAAGTTGATCACCCATTTGCATTTGACTGGCGGTATATTAATGGCAAGGCGGCCTGTCTACAGAGGGCAATTTAACATTGGCAAACTGTTTCACAGCTTGCTGATTCTAGCTGCCGCCTTTGTGTTTATCCTTTATACCGCGCCTTCCGATCCGGATTGTTTTGATGATGATGCACCCTATGCCAGCAGCACAGCCTGGTTCAGCGTTAACGCCGACGGTGCCGGAAGCCGTAAAGCCCCTACCCCTAAGGTCCATAGACTGGTCATTGATCGACAAAGTCATAACCTTTCCGTCACGGAAGAAGTCTTGCCTGAAGAGGCCACGGTTAAACAACAGCGCTATTTAGGGCCCGATAAAATACGAGATCCGCCAACAGCTCCTGGTGAACTGTAACGGTGAATTATGACATTGTGTAGTTAGGGCGTTTGCCCTAGGAGGATTTCGTATGGGTTCCATGTCCGTGGAAGCCGGAAATCGTGGGCTGGTCATGCAGCGTGATTTCCTGGCATCGGTCGTCGTGTTTTTAGTCGCTCTGCCCTTATGCCTGGGTATTGCCATTGCCTCGGGAGTGCCGCCAGCCCTGGGGCTTATCTCAGGAATCATCGGCGGTATCGTGGTTGGATATTTTTCCGGCGCGCCATTGCAAGTCAGTGGCCCAGCCGCCGGTCTGGTCTCTTTGATTGCGGAAATCATCGAGGCGCAAGGGGTAGAATCCCTAGGCATCATCGTATTGTTGGCTGGCGTTATGCAAATGGCGACCGGTTTTTTTCATCTGGCGCCCCTATTTCGGGCAGTTTCACCGGCCGTGATTCAAGGCATGCTGGCCGGCATTGGGGTCACTATTTTTGCGGCCCAGTTCCATGTCATGGTCGATGACAAGCCCGCCAGCAAAGCGCTGGAGAATTTAATGAATCTGCCCGGCGCAGTGAGCAAAGGCTTAATCCCCATGGAGGGAACCTCTCATCATTTGGCTGCGGCCATAGGGGTTTTATCCATTATCCTGATTGTAGTGTGGGCCAAGTTACCGAGCAGATTCCACGTGCTCCCGCCCGCCCTGGTCGCGGTACTGGTCTCAGTGGGTGTCGCTGCCGGGTTTCATCTGCCCATACAGTATGTGGATATTCCCGACCAGTTTATGAACGTTATCCATCTACCCAGCCTGAAGAGCTTACCGCTATTTACAGATGGAGGAATCTGGTTTTCCGCCTGCGCCATCGCATTTGTCGCAACCGCGGAAACCATGCTGAGCACCACGGCTCTGGATCGGCTTCATCACGGACCGAGAGCCGACTATGATAAGGAAGTCATCGCGCAAGGCTTGGGCAACACCCTGTCCGGCATTTTGGGAGCGTTGCCCATTACGGGCGTTATCGTGCGCAGTACGGCCAATATTGAAGCGGGGGCGAAAACCCGGCTTTCAGCCATCCTGCATGGCATTTGGATCGCCCTGCTGCTAACGCTGTTTCCCACAGTGCTCGACCTGATTCCCATTGCCAGTCTGGCGGCGGTGTTGGTTTACACCGGGTATAAGCTCATTAAGCCCAAAGTGGTTCTGGAGCTTCTTGCCATTGGGAAAAGTGAGGTGGCCATTTTTATGATTACCTTGCTAGTACAAGGCCAAGCTTAAAATAGCGGGTATCATAGTCAGTATTTCGAGAGAGGAGTATTGATTATGGCAAAGCGGTATGTGGTGAGATTGAATCCGGATGAGCGCAAAGATCTGGAAGCA
>Ga0157374_10002710_pt1 | contig 14898 bp, 19 predicted proteins | sample M25metaG_FD_115308 | JGI IMG/M metagenome (GOLD analysis project Ga0157374, IMG submission 115308) | Miscanthus rhizosphere microbial communities from Kellogg Biological Station, Michigan, USA - M2-5 metaG | ecosystem: Host-associated > Plants > Roots > Rhizosphere > Soil | place: USA: Michigan...
CCGGCGGCGCTGCTGGAACGCAGGCCCGATCTGCTGGCGGCTGAGCGGGAGGTGGTTGCCGCGTTCCGCAAGGAGGAGGCGGCGCAGCTGGCGCTGCTGCCGGACTTCTCAATCTCGCTCGCGGGTGGGCGTCTCGGCGACCAGGTCCTCTCGCTGCTGCGCCTCAACCCGTGGCTCGTCTCGGCGGGAATCGGCGTGTCGATCCCCATTTATGAGGGCGGCGCGCTGCGGGCGAAGATCGAGATCGCGACGGCGCAGCAGTCGCAAGCGATCGCGAGTTACGGAGCGGTCGCGCTCACAGCGTTCCGCGAAGTCGAGAACGGTCTGGCGAACGAGCGCCTGCTGGCGCTGCAACTTCCGCTGGACCAGAAGTCCCTCGACGATCGCACGGAAGCCGTGCGGATCGCCACCATCCAGTACAAGGCGGGCCGCCGGGATCTCTTGTGGGTCGCGCAGCTGCAGACTGCGCAGCTCGCCAGCGAGTCGAACGTCATCAAGCTTCGCGGCGCGCAACGCACCAACCGCGTGCAGCTTTATCAGGCGCTGGGAGGCAGTTTCGACGCAGCACCGCCGATGGTCACGTCGGTGCGTTGATTTATCCCGTCCACGTGGAAAGGAGACGACGATGAAAACAGCCTATGTGTCGCTGGCCATAGCTTCCTTGGTCCTGGCAATTGACGTTTGGGCGCAGGCAACTCCGGAGCGGCCGGAGAAGGTTGCGCAAGCGACTACCAAGGACCAGCAGGCGCAGCAGGATCTCAAGGCCATGGAGAAGGCCGGCCAGCGCGATGACATGCAGCCGATGACGGTAGCGCAGCAGACGCAGTACAAAGCCGAGTACGAGGCTGCGAAAGCGAAGTGGGCTGCTCTGACCCCGCAGCAGAAACAGGCGACGATCGCCGCCGCGCGCACCAAGAAATTGAGCGAGTTGTCTGCCATGGAGCTCGTTGGGCAGCGGGATGACATGCAGCGCGAGACCGCGGCGCAGTCCGCTCAAATGAGGGCGGAGGCGGCAGCCGCGAAGGCGAAATGGGACAAACTCACGCCGGCAGAGAAGCAGGCCGTGAGAAAGTCCGCCTGGCAAAAAAAGCGGGGAGATCTCGACGGGATGGAGGCGGTCGGCCAGCGAGATGACACTTACGTCGTGCCGTGGTAGGGCGGGGAATACGAAAGGCGCGGTCGGCGCGCGCATGCGTCTTTCTTTTGCATTCATATTGGAGCGACCTGCGATGAACGAAGTTTTGAAAACTCTGATGGTCATGTTGGCGGGGGTCACGATTGCTGCCTGCTCTTCGCAGGGTGGCGTCAGCGGGAGTGGATATGCGCCGCCGGTCGAGATTCGCACGGGCATCATTGAGCAGATCAATCAGACCGAAGTGAAGAGTACGCACGATCAGGGTCTCGGCGCGATCATTGGGGGTGTAGCGGGAGCCGGGATCGGCAGCTTGATCGGTGCCGGTACGGGCCGCGACGTCGCCATTGCCGCAGGCGCAATTGCCGGTGCGATTGGCGGCAACGTCGCGCAGAACCGCTTCTTCGATAAACCGCAGCCGGCGCAGCAGGTCTTCGTGCGTCTGCAGAGCGGGGTCCTGATTGTGATTACGCAGGCGGTAAACCCGGCGCTGAATCGGGGCATGCGGGTCTACGTCGAGGGCTTCGGCAACGAAGCGCGAGTACTGCCAGCCTGACCCACGTTCACTGAACGTCGCACGCTCCCTGTATAGGGAGCTGCGGCCCACGGTGCGCGATGCGCCTACAAGCAAGAGCGTGAGTGTCCTATTCGGTTGCCCATTGCGAAACCGCGACAATGAACAGGTCCCAGTTCACTGATCAAGGAATTCAAATGAGCATTTTTGGATCCATTCTCGACAAGATCTTTCACCACAGTACTGCGGCGACGCCCGCGCAACCGGCACCACCGGCCCAGCAGGCGACGCCCCAGGCGCAGCAACCCACTGCAGCCGCGGTGCAGCCGCTTCAATCCGTGGACGTCGACGCGGTGCTGACGAAGCTGGCCTCCAGCAAGGGTGGCGGCAACTGGAAGACGTCGATCGTCGACCTGTTGAAGCTTCTTGACCTGGACTCCAGCCTGGCGGCGCGCAAGCAACTGGCGCAGGAGTTGAACGTGCACGCTGGCGCGGACGGCACAGCGGAGCAAAACATCGCCCTTTCGAAGGCGGTAATGCAGAAGCTCGCTGCAAACGGCGGTAAGGTTCCCGAGAGCTTGCGTCACTGATAGGAGAAAAAATCATGGGCATCATCTGGACAATCATCATCGGATTTATTGCGGGTGTAGTGGCGAAGTTCATCATGCCCGGAAACAACGAGCCCTCCGGGTTCGTGTTGACGACGATCCTCGGGATCGTTGGGGCGGTCATAGCGAGCTACCTCGGCCAGGCGCTGGGCTGGTACGCGCCGGGCGAGGGTGCCGGGCTGATTGGCGCCATCGTCGGCGCCATCGTCGTGCTATTTATCTGGGGAGTCTTCGCCAAGCGGCGCGTATAGAGACGCCAATTGCTGTGATGCCGATGATTTCACCTGATCAGAGAGGACGATATGAGCCGCGGAATGCCATCAATGATTGCGCTTTTGGGACTTCTCGCAGTGGCGGGTTATCAGAACCGCGACAAACTTGCCGAAGCGCTTGGCGGGGCAAAGCAACTACCGGGTGGCAAACCCGGCGAGAATGATCAGAGCCAGGGCGGCCTTCTCGGCAAGCTCGGCGGCATGCTCGGTGGTGCGAGTGCGGGGAGTGTGTTGAGCGGCGGACTTGGGGACCTCATCGAGCGCTTCAAGCAGAGTGGCCACGGCCAAGCCGCCGATTCGTGGGTCAATACGGGCCCCAATCAGCCGCTCGCGCGCGAACAGTTAGCGCAGGCGATCGGCCCCGATGCGCTGAACACGCTTTCGCAACAAACCGGACTCTCATCGGACGAGTTGCTGTCTAGGTTGACCCGTGATTTACCGGCTGCGGTCGACAAGTTCACGCCGGAGGGCCGGCTGCCGACGGAAGAGGAGGCGGCGCGCTTCATCTCTCAGCGCTGAACTTTGTCGCTGTAGGCCGGCCCGCTAGATACAAGCTCGGCCTCTGCGCCAAACTCCAGGGCCTGCACGCAATGCAGGCCCTTTTTTTTCGGATGTCCGCGCCCGATTCACAGGCCGGCGCACTTCGCGACACATAGGGGAAACAGCGGCGGTCATGCCGCCCCAGGCATGCTTGGGACGGACTGAGCGTGGTATCATCGAACGTTCGTTCTATGGCCTTCACGGAGCCTGCTAACCAACGCCAGCATGTCCAAAGCCCGTCCCTTAGCCTTTGTCGACATCGAGACCACGGGCCCAAGTCCCGCGGACAATCGCGTGGCGGAGATCGGCGTCGTTACGGTCGATGCCGATGGCGTGGAGCGCTGGTCTACGCTGATCAAGACGCCGCGTCGTCGCGAACTCGATTCCGCGATAGATTCAGCGCCGGTCGACGAGCATGAGGATGCACCTGCGTTTGCCGACATCGCGCAAGAGCTCTCGCTGCGTTTGTCGGGCAGGCTCCTCATCGCGCATAACGCAAGATTCGATTACTCGTTTCTGCGCGCCGAGTTCGAACGTGCCGGAATTGGGTTCGACGCGCAGGTGATCTGCTCGGCCATGCTGTCGCGACAGCTCTATCCGCACCTTTCACATCACAACCTGGACGCCCTCGCGGAGAGTCATTGCCTTACCGTGGAAGAGCGACATCGAGCGTTGCCGGATGCTGAACTGGTCTGGCAATGGTGGAGAATCATCCATCGCGAACTGCCGAGGAAAACGATCGACCGCGCCATCGCTGCCCAGCGGGCCGCGCCGCTATTACCGCCGCGACTCGACCCGTCGCTTATTGACGGGCTGCCACGAACACCGGGAGCCTTTGTGTTGTTCGACGAAGTTGAGCGGCCGCTGGCGGTCGGCGCTGCGGAAAATCTCAAGCTGCATGTACTCAATTATTTCAGGTTGGATCGGGCGACCAGCCAGGCGCTGGAACGTGCGCACCGCGTTACCCGTGTAGCTTGGCGTGCAACGCGCGGAATGATCGGGGCACGCCTGTGCGCTGCGAAGCTCGATGCGCTGTGGTTCGCCGATGCAAAGCGTCGCCTTGCTGTTCCGGCCTACACGTGGCAACTTCGTCCCGACCTCGTGCCATGCATCGCCGTGGCGGAAATTGGCAGCGCGTCGTTGCGGGCGCAGGATTCGTACGGCCTGTTTCCCACCGAGCGAAAAGCAGGCAACGCGTTGCTTCGCCTGGCGAACAAGCACCGTCTCTGCCGTGAACTGCTCGGTTTGGGTGCTGGACACGAATGTCGGCGCTGCGAAATTGCTCCTCCGGCGGGATGCGGGGGAGGGACCGGCAAAAAGAAGGAGCTGATGCGCATTTTCGACGCGCTCCGGGCGTTGCGCGTACCAGCGTGGCCCTATCGCGGCCCGGTGGGCATCCGCGAGCGGTCGGACGTTCATGTCGTCGATCAGTGGCAATTCCTGGGAACCGCGCGCAGCGACAGCGACCTGCATGCCATATTGGAATCCAGACCGGAGGAATTCGATCCGCGTACCTACCGCGTCCTGCGTCGAACGTTGGCGCATTTGCCCCAGCGCAAGATCGTTGACCTGGAGACGACCGTGCCTGTAAGCGAACACGCCAGCACCAGGCGCACATTGGGCGCGTGAAGGATCGCAGGTCCGCCCAATCATGCTTATAGTCTTCGTCCACGGCTGGAGCGTCACCAACACCGACACCTACGGCGGCCTGCCCGCCGCGCTTCTGAAGAATGCCTCCGCGGAACTCGATCTTCTGGTTACGCACCTTTACCTCGCCAAATACGTGAGTTTTGCCGACGAGGTGACGCTGGACGATATCGGGCGCGGGATGCAGCAGGCAATAGCGTCCGAAGTCTTGCCGCATCTCGGCAAGGGCGAGCGCTTCGCTTGCGTCACGCACTCGACCGGCGGGCCGGTCGTGCGCAAATGGATCGACCTCTATTACCGGGGCAAACTGGACAAGTGTCCGCTCGGGCACCTGGTGATGCTGGCGCCTGCAAATCATGGCTCGGCGCTGGCACAACTCGGCAAGGGCCGGATTGCACGATTGAAATTCTTTGCCGACGGCGTCGAGCCGGGCACGGGCGTCCTTGACTGGCTGGAACTCGGCAGCGATCAAAGTTGGGAGCTCAATCGCGAGTGGCTCGCCTACGAATGCGTTGCCGCCGGCCTGTACCCGTTCGTGCTTACCGGGCAAAGGATTGACCGCGCCCTCTACGACACCTTGAATTCGTACACTGGCGAGGTCGGCTCCGATGGCGTGGTTCGTGTCGCTGCCGCCAACATGAACTACGGACTGCTTCGAATGGAGCAGGTCGGCGGCGACTTCAAGCTCATCAAGGACGACCGCAGCGAGAGGACGGCGCTCGGCGTTCTGCCGGGACGATCCCACTCCGGTGCTGACATCGGCATCATCGGTAGTGTGAAGCCCGATGACGATGGCTCTCACCCGACGGTAAAGTGGGTCTTGAAATGCCTGGAGGTGGGAAGCGCCGCGGCATACAACCGGCTGGTGAAGGACCTGGAGGATCTGACGACCAGAACCCAGAAGGACGAGCACGAAGAAAAGGTGAAGGAAGTATTCATATTCGAGCGAACGTTTGTCACGAATCGCTACTGCATGCTCGTTATCAGGATCAGCGACGACCGCGGGAACGATCTTTACGACTATGACGTGCTTTTCACCGCCGGTCCGCAATACGACCCCAACCATTTGCCCCCCGGGTTCTTCGTGGACCGCCAGCGCAACCTGCTTAACCCCGGGAAGCTGACCTACTTTATCGACTACGACGTCATGAACGACTGGCTGAACAAGCCCGAGTTGTCAGGAAAGTTTGGCGTGCGCATCCGCGCGCGGCCGAGCGAGGGCTTTGCCTATTACACCGTGGCTGAACACCGTGGCACTTTCCGCGCATTGAAGAGGTACTTCGAGCCGAATCGAACATTGATGGTCGAAGTTGACCTGCGGCGTCACGTCGTCGAAGGCGTCTTTCAGCTGACTCAGAACCTGACACCCGAGGACTTCCGAACGCAGCCGAAGGGTATCGACGTACCGTAGTCACCGCCAGTCAAGACGGCGCTCAGGCGACGATCGTCAATGCGCCGGTGCGGTATCGCGAGCGCCCGGGTTCCTGTTTCCAAGCAAGGCGAACAGGATCGGTACGGTGGAGGCGGCGCCCATTGCGAACAGCGTCCAACCCAGCGTGCGACGGGTCTCCCGTTGCATTGAGCCGGCTATCAACAAGCCAAGGCCGGCGCCCGCCATTCCGCGGGTAAGCGCGACGATAGCCATTTCGGGAAGGGTCACGGGATAGGTTTTCATGAGGACTTCTCGCTATTTCAGGTTGACGTTGCCGCCGAAGAGACCCAGCAAACCGATCACGATCAGGTACAAGGCCACGATGTAATTGAGCAGCCGTGGAATGACCAGGATCAGAATGCCCGCGACCAGCGCTACCAGCGGCCCAATGGCAAGGTTAAGGTTCACCGTAGCTCCTTCGATTCGGAGAGGATGGCGCGTGCTAGGCAGTTCTGATGTCCGTGCGCGTCTGATTCGGGCGTAATCCGCATTCGCGACTCAGCGGATCGCCGACGCCGGCGATGGCCGGCGCGGTGTGCCAGCTCGAGCCTCCGAGATCGCGCCGACTCCCTGGCCGCGCAGCGCGTAGGACACCCAATGCTGGTGATTTCCTACACGCAAATCGCCCACTGACGGCTCAGAACCAGCCGCCCCCGCGCCCACCATTACAACAGTCGGCAACCACCGCGCCGGCTTTTCATTCCTCAACGCCACAGGAGTTTGCGATGAACGACAAGAAGCGAAACAGCGAGAAGTCGCAGGACCAATCGATGCCCAAGCAGCAGCAGCAGTCCGACACACGCCAGGATTCGAAGAACATGCCCAACCAAGGCCGCTCCAAGCAGCAGCATTCGGGCGGCGCGGGCCATGGACAGCAGGGCGGACGCGGGTCGGATGACCGCTAGACCAAATCAAGCCGGCGCGCGCTCACCGCGCGCCTTCGCCACAACAGGAGAAAACCACATGGTAAAGACGATCATAGGGTCGTTTGACTCAATGGATGACGCGCATCGCGCTTCGCGCGCGCTGCGCTCGGCAGGATTCCTCGACAGCGATATCAATTTCATTGCCAACGACGTTCGCAAAGATGGCTCGACGGTGCGCACTGGCGAAAAGACTGACATGAGCGGCGTTGCCACGGGCGCAGTCGCCGGTGGCGCGCTGGGAGGCGCGGCCGGCCTCGCGGCGAGCCTGATGGGGCTTGCGATTCCCGGCATCGGTCCAATCCTGGCCGCCGGTCCGATCGCTGCCGCGCTCGTCGGCGCCGGTGCTGGCGCCGCGGCGGGCGGGCTTATCGGAAGCCTGACGGACCAGGGGGTCGAGGCCAAGCACGCCGAGATCTATGCGGAATCGGTGCGTCGTGGCGGTACCCTCGTTACGGTACGCACCGACGAATCGCGCTCGGAGGAAGCAACCTCGATTCTGCGCGACGCCGGGGCCATCGACATCGACAAACGTGTCGACGAGTGGCGTGCTTCCGGCTGGACTGGATTCGATCCGAAGGCGCAGCCGTACTCCTACGACGAGATCGAACGCGATCGGTCGCGCTACGCCACGCGGGCGAATATGGCCGGTACCACGGACGCCGCCGGGTTAGGGCGCTGAGTGCGCAGGCGGCGGTGAACTTCACACTGCCGCCGCGCGCGTAACAAGCCTTCAGGACCGTCGCCGCATATCGCCGTGGACAGCAGCCTGCAATACATGGAACGCAAGCGGCGAGAGATCGCATTGCTGAACAGCTGCCTGGAAGTGCCACTCGAGTCGCAATCGCCGGAGAGCGTCGCTGAAGCGATCGACATGAAATTCAAGCTTGCCGCGGCGCTCCGCGCGGAGCGCGCGATGCAAAGCTGGCCCGTGACTGAAACCGCGCATCCGACAGTCGCCCATCTGCGCTCGGGCGCCTTCACGTTCAGGTTCGGCTATCAGCGGGCGGATCTCAGCATCCGCGGGCCCCCGATCTATCCCGCGCTCGCCCGACATGCGCAGCGTTCGCACCCCGTCTACACGGGTGCGGGCATGAGCGCTATCGCATCGTTGCTGACGGCCGTTCTTCGCGTCCGCGGGAGCGCGACGGTTTCGCTGCCGCACGGCGTGTACAGTGAGACCCGAGAACTGCTCGAGCGGTTCGGCGAACGCCTTGACGTCGCTGCGTGGAAGCCGGCTGGGGTGGGGCACGCGCAAGGCGCTACGTCGATCTTGTGGATAGATTCGTGCGTTCCGGCAGGTTTCCGTGGCTTCGAGTTGCTGCCGACCCGTGACTTCGACCTCGTCGTGTTCGACACGACGTGCTTCAGCAACGGTTCGCGTCGAATCGTCCATGTCGTTGACTGGGCGCGGAGGGCGCAACTCCCCATCGTGCTCGTGCGCAGCCACGCGAAGCTCGACTGCCTCGGCATCGAATACGGCCGCTTGGGCTCGATCGAGTGCGTAGGGGACGACCGGGACAGTCGCCATGCCTGGCTGAAACAGCTGGTAGCCGAGACTCACGAGGCGATCCGGCTTTTCGGTGCTGCGGCGCTGCCCTCGCACTTCCCGCCGTTCGTGGGGCAGGACGAGTATCGCGTATGCACGGCGCGGCGCACAGCCGCGATCCTCTGCAATACGCGGCGGGCGGCGCGACGCCTCTCGGCCGCTTTCGGCTGTGAAGCGGTGCGCACCTATCAGCACAATCTCTATCTGACGCTTACGCCCGCGGTGCCGCGCGACTCGGCTGCCGTCTGGCGGGCGGCGGACGACATGTGCTCCTCTCTCACGCGACAGGACTTTCCGGTCAAGCATGCAGGATCCTTCGGTTTTGACTTCACCGCGCTCGATTCCTTCACCGACCCGCTATCGGCGTGCCCGGTCCTTCGCATCGCTCCCGGCGATCTTCCGTCCAGGACTGTTGACCGGATCGTCGACGCAATTGCCGACTATTGGGAATCGCGCCGGTTCGCAAGCGTGGTGCAGCACTGCGCAACGACGCGCTCGGCGTCGCGACCATCGATCGTAGCGGCGGTCGCGACCGGAGCGCCGCAGTGAAGCAGGCATGCTGCCGGGCGATGCGCCTGACCTGTCATGTCGGTTCATGAACGTCTATGTCAAAAGAGCCTTTCCCGTCGCCAACGTGCGGCGCTTCCTCGAGCCTGGGCCGATCGTCCTCGTCAGTTCGCATCACCGCGGACAATCGAACATCATGACGATGGGTTGGCATATGATCCTGGGATTCGAACCGTCGCTGGTGGGATGTTACGTCTGGACAGAGAATTACAGCTTCGATTTGATACGCAAAAGCCGCGAATGCGTGATCAATATTCCCACCGTGGACATGGCCCGGACGGTTGTCGACATCGGCAATTGTTCCGGGCGCGAAATCGATAAGTTCGCCAAGTTCAAGTTGACGCCCTCTTTTGGGAACGTCGTCGGTGCGCCTTCCATACGGGAGTGCTATGCGAGCTTCGAATGTCGCCTTGCCGACTCCCGCCTGATCAGGAAGTACAGTCTGTTCGTGCTGGAAGTGATCCGGGCTCGCGTTGCGACCGCGCCGCGGTACCCGCGCACAATCCACTATCGCGGGGATGGCGTGTTCATGATCTCCGGCGCGAATACGGTCCGATTCCGTTCGCGCTTCAGACCGGAAATGCTATAGGCCCGCTGCGAGCGCAGCCGCGAGAATGACTGCGTTATCTACTCCGCCGCGGAGTCGATGCCCGGTGCGCTGATCCGACGGCGATCGTCACGCGGCGTTGTTGGCTTGTCTGCCTGTTGTCCGCGGCGCGAGCCAAAACGGTACGCGTACAGCCAGGTGAACTCCGCACCAAGAAGGAAAATCTGTGCCGAGTAGTACACCCAAATCATCAGCACAACGATTGACGCAGCGGCGCCGAATCCGGAAGCGATCCCGCTCTTGCCGATGTACAACCCGATCAGCAGCTTGCCAACCGTGAACAGCAAGGCGGTCACCGCTGCTCCGGTCCAGACGTCGCCCCACGCGATGGTCGCTCGCGGCAACCACTTGTAGATAGCCGCAAAAAGTGCCGTCACGATCGCAAAGCTGATGGTGATGTCGATCAAGTGAAGAACGATTTTCCACGAAGGAATATCGGGCAGCCACGCCTCACCTGCAGCGGAGAGCGCTGCACTCATAATCAAGGACACCAGCAACAGGAAGCCGATCGTCAGAATGAGCCCGAAAGACAGGGCGCGCGCCCGGATCAGCGAAAAAGGTCCCTCTGGCTTCGCGGCCGCGGGTGTGCGCCAGATTCGGTCGAGCGCTGACTGCAACTCGGCGAACACCGTCGTTGCTCCGATCAAGAGTGTCGCGACGCCGACAATGGAACCGACCACGCTGCGTTCCGGCTTGCTGGCGCTTTCCACCATCGCCTGGATGGCCTCGGCCCCCGCTGAACCGAGCAGACCAGCCAGCTCCGCGTAGATTCGCCCGGCTGCGGCATCGGCGCCAAATACAAGGCCCGCTACCGCGATCACGATAAGGAGCAACGGGGCGATCGAGAAGATCGTGTAATAGGAGATCGCTGCGCCCATGCTGGGGGCGAAGTCGTCGAGCCATGCCTTGACCGAATCGCGAGCAAGGGCAATCAGCGCTTTCATGTTTCGCGGCCGCGGCACCCCGGCCATGCGGGCTTCAGTCCGCTCCCCGTTGACCCATGGTTGCCCCATCCTGGCTACCTCCGCGGGTTGCCGTGCCTTGCGTCAAACGAGGTTCCGGGGTCGCATAAATGTCCAAGATGTCGCGCGCGTCGCGTACTGCCGCGTCCTTGCAGTGAACGGCGAGCAGGATGGCCCCGGCGCCTACCGCGTCTGCGAACATCAGGGAGGCGGACGGCGGCAGACCGGCGCGCTTCAGTGCATTGGCCACCGCGGATTCATCGTGGTTGGTCAGACGCAGCGCTTCGCCAAGCGGGCCGCCCGCCAGGACGCTTTGTCCAAGTGGGTCACGCCCATCGCTTTTGACAGGGACAGGCTCAGGTGGTCCCTGGAGGTGACGGATGATTACGCTGATCTCATTTCGGGGGAATCCGGAGCCGATCAAATCCGCCACGGCGCGTTGCGCCAGGCACATGTCATCGAACATTGCCACTACCGTCGTCATGTTTCCGTGCTCGCCGACTTGCTCATGACGCTATGCTAAGCGGCGCGATTGACGAACGGCCGACGCGCTGGCATTGGGGCGACGTTCGCCGAGCTGCGCGCGAAGGCGGGTGTGTCCAGCGCGCGCCGCTGTTCATGGCGGATGCGGGCGAAGGTCTTGGCGACGTCGGTGTTGGCGGCAGATACGTATTTGAAGGTCGGATCGAGAATCGACTTCATGTCAGTCAGCTCCGTAAGTTGGCTACGCTCAATTGCGCTGGACGTCAGGGTTGAATGCCCCCTTCGCCGATCCTTGCAGCTACATTTGGAACACTACGACGGAGCACAGTGTCGGTCCCGCGCCGCGCGTGAGGCCATCGGCAGGACTCGCGATGCGCTGTCGTCCGAGTCTTACGTCGGTAACCCTGTGGGAGAAGTCCTACACATTCGCGCGCGGCCGTCCGCTGGCCCGCGATGGGCGTACCCGTCATGTTTGCCTGTGGCGGCGATCCCTTCCGGCGCCGCGCTTTCGAGGAGACCATGATGAAATCAACGAAGCTCATCCGCCAACCCGCGCGTGCCGCTGCGCTAGCGCTGACTTTCCTCGCGCCTGCCGCGTTCTCGCTGTCGACGATGGCAGCCGACATGGCGATAAAATTGTCCGGGGCCCAGGAGGTCCCGCCGGTCACCACCAATGCCGCCGCCACCGGCAACATCTCGGTCGCTGATAACGGCATGGTGTCCGGCGCCATCACCACGACCGGTATCGAGGCCACTGCCGCACACATACACCAAGGTGCCGTAGGCAAGAACGGCGGCGTCATCGTACCGCTGGTCAAGAATGGGGCGACGTTCTCCGTACCGCCCAATGCCAAGCTCACCGAGGCCCAGATGAATGCCTTCAAGGCGGGCGACCTCTACGTCAACGTGCATAGCGCTGCGCACCCGGACGGCGAACTTCGGGCACAACTCAAGTAGCGGAATAGTAGCGGCCGGAGAATCCGCCCGCCCGCGCGGTATGGGACAATGTTGAAGCCTCCCGGCAAGGAGCAAATCGACGCATGTCGGGCGTGCCCGCTGTATGCGCGCGCGACGCAGGGCGTCCCGGGCGAAGGTCCGCGTAATGCATCCATGATGCTGGTGGGGGAGCAGCCCGGCGATGGCGAAGACTTGGCCGGTCGCCCATTCGTTGGACCGGCGGGTCAATTGCTGCGCCAAATCATGGCCAACGCCGGTCTTGATGCCGGTGCTGTCTACATTACCAATGCGGTGAAGCATTTCAGCTGGGAACCGCGCGGGAAGCGGCGAATCCACAAGACGCCGGCACAGCGGGAGATTGCGGCGTGCCAGCAATGGCTCGATGCCGAGATTGCCGCCGTCCGCCCGCGCCTGATCGTCGCACTAGGGGCAGTTGCGCTGCGCGCGCTGATGCCGGGAGGTCTGACCATAACGCGCGCTCGCGGCGCGACGCTGGAGCATCTTTCAGGGGCGCGCTTGATTGCGACCTTTCATCCTTCGGCGGCACTGCGAGCGCCGGACTCTGTGCGGCGCGATGAAATCGTGGAGGCGATCCGCGACGATCTGCGCCGCGCATGGGCGGAGGTCGACCGAGAACCAGCAGTGCGCTGAGCGCGCAGTGCCATGAGACACAAGCGCTCGGCCTTGGGCGCGCGCCCGCGTGGGATCGCTGCATCCGCCGCGTCGAGTATCCCGCTGCGCCATGCGTCGAAGACAACCGGATTGATATAGGACTTTCTGCAGACTGCGGGCGTGTTGCGCAGTTCCATCGCCACTTGCTTCACGACGTCGACGATGCACGCCCTGGCGGCCGGCTCGGCATCGGAGTCGGGGCGCGGCAACTTGGCGAGAAGTTCGACCGCAAGGAGCGTCGCGCCCCAAGTCCGGAAATCCTTGGCCGTGAAGTCGGCGCCCATTGCGTCGCGCAGATAATCATTGACCTGGCCCGAGTCGACCGGGTGCCGCTCACCTGCATCGTCCAGATACTGGAACAAACGCTGGCCGGGGAGTTCGTGGCAATGCCGCACGATGCTCGCAAGGCGCTTGTCGTCAACGACCACCTCGTGCTCGAGTCCACCTTTCCCTCGGAAGCAGAAGCGCAGTCGCCCGTCGCGCACGAAACGAACGTGCCGGTTGCGCAGCGTGGTCAGGCCGAAGCTGCCGTTTGTCCGCGCATACTCGTCGTTGCCCACGCGGATGCGGGTGGTATCGAGCAGGCTCACGATCGCGGCCAGGACGCGTTCGCGGGTCACACCTGCGCCGGCGAGGTCGTGACGCAGGCGCCGGCGCAGGCGCGGCAATGCGGCGCCGAACGCCGCCATGCGCTCGAACTTCGCGCCGTCGCGCACCAATCGCCACTGCGGGTGATACCGGTATTGTTTGCGGCCACGCGCATCGCGGCCGGTCGCCTGCAGGTGTCCGCGCGGATTGATGCAGATCCACACTGCCTCATACGCAGGCGGAATCGCGAGGCCGCGGATGCGCTTGAGTGTGGCGTCATCGCTGACGGGCCGCCCGCCGTCACCGACATATCCAAATCCGGAGCCGTTGCGCACGCGGCGAATGCCGCGGCCCGCATCGCTCACATAGACGAGACCGGCGGCGTGCGCCATCTCGGCCGCGTCGGCGGCGCTGTCGGGAAGGGCAGGGAGGCTCATGAGTGCCCCGATTGTGGGTGAGGTCCTGACCGAGCCCCGCCGGTGGAAGTCGCAAACGCTTGTAGGCCCGCGGACTACGCGGTAGGACGGCGCCGATACTGCAAACCGCCGCCGGCTTATTGGGGATAGCGCCTGTGCCACGCCATCATAGGCGAATGTCGCTCGAACAGTATCGTCGCAAGCGCGATTTCGGCATTACGCGCGAGCCGCGTGGCGGCCGGGTCGCCAAAGGACGACGAGATTCGCTTGCCTTCGTGGTACAGAAGCACGCGGCAAGGAATCTTCACTACGATTTTCGCCTCGAACTGGATGGTGTGCTGTTGAGCTGGGCGGTTCCCAAAGGTCCGAGCCTCGACCCTGCGGACAAGCGTCTAGCGATGCAGGTCGAGGACCACCCGCTCGAATATGGCGGATTCGAGGGCGCCATTCCGGAGAAGCAATACGGGGGTGGCACCGTGATGATCTGGGATCGCGGCACGTGGACGCCGCAAGGTGACGCCCGCGCAGGCTACGCGAAGGGACACCTCAAGTTCGAACTCGACGGCGCGAAGCTGCAGGGTCGATGGGACCTGGTCCGCACCGGCGGCGGCAAATACGGCGGCAACGGCAAGCAGGCGTGGTTGCTCATCAAGGAGAAGGATGCTCACGCCCGCTCCGACCGTGCCGCGCCAATCGTCGTGGCGGCGCCTGACAGCGTTGCGACGGGCCGCAGCCTCGACGAGATCGCGAAGGAACGCAAGAACGTCTGGCAGTCGAACCTCTCGGTGCGGGCCAACGTGAAGGCCGGTGCGGTAAAGCTCGCGCAGCGTGCGAAAACTCGGAGCAGGAGTTCGGCACCGGCAAGCGCCCGCCGCGCGGCGCTGCCGGCACTCCTCTCGCCGGCGCTGACGATGCTTGTCGAGGCGCCGCCCGACGGCGAACAGTGGCTCTCCGAAATCAAGTACGACGGATATCGAATGGTGGCGCGCATCGAGCGCGGCAAGGCACGCCTGTATTCGCGCACCGGCA
>Ga0157374_10002713_pt1 | contig 14884 bp, 14 predicted proteins | sample M25metaG_FD_115308 | JGI IMG/M metagenome (GOLD analysis project Ga0157374, IMG submission 115308) | Miscanthus rhizosphere microbial communities from Kellogg Biological Station, Michigan, USA - M2-5 metaG | ecosystem: Host-associated > Plants > Roots > Rhizosphere > Soil | place: USA: Michigan...
CCGTGCGGCATGTTGCTACACCTCGGCCGTTCTCCGCTCCAAAAACAAAGCCGCCTTTTAGCAGATGGGGGACCACTGCGACGCACTTTGCATGCTCCAGGACTTCTTCGGGGATGCCGTTATCCGGAGCCGCCATAATCTCGGACATGACGCGGCCAGCATGATCCAGGCGATTAACTGATGCTTCACGATCCGTGGAGGCCCAGACTGGGAAAGCCATGCTGACTAACGCAACGCACATGATGATTTTTTTCACGAATTACACCTTTTTTCTGTCTCTGCAGTGCGCGGATATTGCTGGCGCTTAAACCACTGCATGAGGCAAGTTCAACCCTATCTGCATAAGAATCGGCTGTCTGAGCAAAGAAGCTCACTGGGCCGCGAATCGCCTCCGCGCACTGCAGAGCAGGATCTTTCGGAAGCAAAACTGGCTCATTTGAAAGAAATGCGAGCAGCTCTCCGCATGCCCAGAAGTGTAGTGAGCAATATTGACCGTCTGATTCGCTCGGAGGAGCGTATAGTCTGCCTAGCAGCTATGGAAATTTTTGTGTCTACCACCTTCGAGGTTTGTAATTGAGATCTGTGGCATCAAAACTTGCTAAAGCCATCTCTGACGGGACGACTGGGCCCGCACTTCCTTCAGCTGATCGCAAGGCGAAACGCGAGTCCCACAAACTTGTCGCAGCGACTAAGTTATTAGCCGCTTTCGACCCCAACTTCCTGTTAGCAAAGCTCTCAGTGGGAAAAACACGCCTCGATTACCAAATCGATGATGTTGTCTTCTCTCAGGGAGATGAGGCTAATTCAGTTTTTTACATAGAGAGCGGCAAAGTAAAGCTGACGGTTGTATCCAAGAGCGGCAAAGAAGCAGTCATCGCCCATTTGACAGATGCCAGCTTCTTTGGCGAAGGCTGCCTGGCCGGCCAGCCACTTCGCATGGCCACGGCGGCCGTACTCGAACAGTGCGTCATTATTCGAATAGAGAAAAAGGCTATGGTTGGCTTGCTTCAGCGCGAGCCAGAGTTCGCGGAGCAGTTCCTGGTGCATATGCTCTCGCGAAACATTCGGATGGAGGCAGATCTCATCGATCACCTTTTCAATTCCAGCGAAAAGCGCCTCGCACGCTTGCTTCTGCTGATGGCAAACTTCGGACAAGAGTCCAAGCCTGTTCCGGTCATCGCGAAGATAAGCCAGGAGGCTCTCGCGGAAATGATCGGCACTACCCGTTCGCGCGTGAGCTTCTTTCTCAACCGATTCCGCGAACTTGGTTTTATTGATTACAACGCCAGCGGCATGAATATCAACAGTTCATTAGTCAGCGTTGTGTTGCACGATTAGAGCCACGGCAAACGAGCTACTGGGCCGACTCGCCCTTTGGTTCTGGCGGAACGCCGCACCAGCGTCCGCGCATACTGTTCCGGAACTTCTCGCGTTCATCTGGCGTCATGCTATCCCAGCGCTCCGCCATGCGTTCGCGCCAATCATTGCGATTGTGACAGCGACGCCCTCCATGACCACCTCCGCGCAAGCCTCCGAACAGAATTTTCGAAAGGATCAGCAGTCCATACGCTTGCCAGTAAGTGATGGTGTGCAGCCCGAAGATCGACGGCATCAGCGAATTCCAAAGAGCCATGACGACATAGCCCAGCACAAAGAATATGGTAATTGCCAACAAGCCTATTCCGATGCCCTTGAGTACGCGATGACTTTTCATTTCATTCCTCACAATCTTGTGAACTCGTCGTAGATGCTCTGCAGTCGGCTGCGAAGGTGTCGCACGGCGTATCGCTTGCGCGCCAGCAGAGTGTTGATGTTGGTTCCGGTTTCTTCCGCCAGTTCCTTGAAACTGCGGCCTTCAATCTCATGGGCGATGAAAACAGCCCGCTGCTCTTCGGGCAGCTCGCCGATCGCATCTTCGAGTGCGTCGATGAGCAGCGTGCGCAGATAGATCTCTTCAGGGCCCGCGTCGGGGGAGGGCAGGAACTCGTCGAGTGCCAGCCTTTCGCCTTCTTCGTTGAGCGGCTGCGCAGACTGGAGCGTTTCTTCAAGTGGATCGTGACTGCGTTTGCGGAAGCGGTCGATGATGCGGTTGCGCGCCACGCGGAAAAGCCACGCGCCGGCCTGCTCAATGGGCTTCATGAGCCGATAAGTCTGGACGAATTCGTAAAAGACTTCCTGCAGGATGTCTTCGGTGTCAGCCTCGTAGGCAAAACGCTTGCGAATGAAATTCCTGAGGCGCGCGCCCTCGGCTTTCACGACCGTGGAGATACGCCGGTCTTGCTCAGTCGTCATCCACTCCATGGTAGGCGTATGTTCCATCTAGAAGTGAAGACGGAAGCGCCCGCAGAATATTTTACCCGGGCTATAGCCCTGATAACTTAGGACGAGAATAACTCGAAATTGCTTTGGCTAACTCACCTGCTTGGTAGTTGAAGAGTAACTCGAATGGCGAATATGCACTGTAGTTAGTTCAACTTTCATAGTGCTTTCGATTTATGCACCAACACTGGTGAAATCCACAGAATTACTCGTTTTTTGCACTTGCTTCCACAGATTGAGCAGGCCTAAGCTCCTCTTCAGTTGATGAGCCACTAGGGAATTGGAGATGCAGTTCCTTTCTGACTGGACGATGCAGGATGCAGTTGAAGTCAGCAATTCATAAGCCGGTTCGCCGGTAAGTGGAAAGCATGAATGAGATTGAAAAAATGCATTCAGAGTCGGGATACAGAATCTGCATAGCCCGCTTGGATACGAAGATTCATCCGCGGTGAAAGTCGAGGATGCAAAGTTCGAGAAGACCGGGATCCAATCATCGACCCAGCCGTAGATGCAGGACTCAGGGAAACCTGAGGACGCAGGGACGGCGGAGCCGGAGGATGCGAGAGCCGAGGAAACTCGGTAATCCATCAGCCGACGCCGAGGGAGAGAGAAGCCAGGGAAACCTGAGGACTCAAACCTGAGGCCAAGCCGGAAGATGAGGCTTGTGGGGGAACCCACAGCATCATCGGGAGGCGCAACCGCGAGAGCGGAGTTCAAGGGCAACCGAGAACTCAAGCAGCGGGGGTGCCGAAGAACGAGAGATTCGGGGTAACTCGAAGATCCGTTGCCGGCAAAGCCGGAAGATGCAGGAGCCGGGGCAACCTGGAACCTGTATCGGCAGGCGCAACTGGAAGTGCGAGGCGGCGGGGAAACCTGAAGCTGACGCAACAGAGGCGCTGAAGGATACGAAAGTCGGGGCAACTCGACAATCGATCGCCGGCAGGGCCGGAAGATGCAAACACCGGGGAAACCCGTGATGCATCGAGAGGCGCGACGGGCGAAATAGAGTTGCGGGGGAACCCGAAACTTGAAAACCGCTGGTAACGCCGAATGGATTCGAGATTCGGGGCAACCTGAAAATCGAACGCCGGCAAAACCCGAAGATGTGGAGTGCGGGGTAACCTGCAGCCACATTGGGAGACGCTATTTGGAAGAGCGAGACTGCGGGGCGACCCGTGGATCCAGCGCCGGTAGCGCCGAAGAATGAGAGAAGAGAGGCAACTCAAATCTCCATCGCGGGCGCAGACCTTGAGATGCGGTATTCAGGGCAACCTGAAGACGTAGCGCGGGGTACTGAACGGGTCAGTGCATGATCCAAGGCTCCTAATGGTTCACCCTATCGAAGATGCCAGGGACTCCGGTCTCTGGCATTTTCGTCTCTGGCATATCCGCTGAACATCACTGCGTTCTGCTAGCTCCGCGCTTACACTGGTTGCGGAGATTTTTCATGTTCGCATTCATTCGTAAGGCGGGAGCGATCGTCGTTCTCGCAGCATTTGTGGTGCTGAGTGCTAATACAAAAGCGCAAGGGCCACTCGGAACGCCGAACGAGAGCAGCGCTTTTTCCATCCCGGAGAAGCAGTTGATTCAACCGGCAGAATTGAATGGAATGCTTGCCGCGAACAGCGGCGAGAAACCGCTGATGTTTCAAGTCGGATCGCATGTGCTGTTTGAGCAGGCACACATCGCGGGTTCGGAGTACACGGGGCCGGGATCACAGCAGGCCGGCCTCGATCAACTCAAAAAGCGTGTTGCCGCAGTGTCGAAGAACAAAGCGATCGTGCTCTATTGCGGATGCTGCCCGTGGAATCGCTGTCCGAATGTTGGGCCGGCGTTCAGACTGCTGCAGAGCCTTGGATTCACGCAAGTGAAGGTACTCTATATCGCCAACAATTTCGGTAGTGACTGGGCTGAGAAGGGGTATCCGGTTGCGCGTGGGAAGTGAATTGCGAAAGCTACTTCGCTCTGCTGCGAAGCCGGTCTGGATCTTTCTCTTCGCAAGTTCACTTGTGCAGACTTGCCTCGCTGCGCCGTCGGCAGGGCAATCGCTGTTGAATAAGCCAGCCCCGGAGATTGCGCGCGCGGATCTCAGCGGCACGCACGTGACACTCAAGAGCCTGCGCGGCAAAGTTGTGCTGCTCAATTTCTGGGCGACGTGGTGCGCGCCATGCCAGATTGAAATGCCGGTCTTTAATCAATGGCAGCAGCAGTATGGCCCGCGAGGGTTCCAGGTAATCGGCATTTCGATGGATGACGATGCGGTGCCAGTGCGCAAGCTGCTCACAAAGCTGAAGACACAATATCCGAATGCAATGGGCGATGCACAGCTTGGCGAGCGGTACGGCGGAGTGATGGGATTGCCCTTATCGTTCTTGATCGACAGGAGCGGCGTAGTGCGCGCGCGCTTTCAAGGCGAGACCGATCTGAAGACGATCGAAAAGGAATTAAAGACCATGCTCGATCGGCATTGACCGGTGCTGATTGTGCATATTCAAAAACGCGGTTGCGGCGACCTTGCCTTCCTGCAGGGCACGGTTGCCACCAGCAGAATAGCTGGTGGCAAAACAATGGTCTCGTCTGAGACACCACTCATGTGTTCATGGCGGCAGGTGAACGCAACTTTATCAAGGACTCGTAAATTTATTTAGCTGCCGATTGAGCGCTCGACATTTTGCGGATATACAGAATTAGATTCCACACCATACCGTCGTTCGCGCGGCCTGCGGCTTCCGGTGGCATCTTGTCCTTGCCGTTCCGGATGATGTCGAATAGATCGCCGTCGGTCTTCGCAGACATGACCTTCGCATCCGTAAAGTCGGGCATGTTCAAGCTCATGCTCTTCGAAAGATCCGTCTGGCCGTTACCGTTGTCGCCATGGCACATTGCGCAGTCGATCGCATAAAGACCCTTGGCTTTTGCCTGAGTTTCAGGAGTCGGTTTTACGGGATTGGGAGCGCCGGCATGCGACGCTGCTGGTGCAGGTGCGGCATCTTGTGAACCGCTGGCCAGCATCAGCGCTGGCGAAAGAACAAACAAACAAGCTGCAAAAAGTACCGGAGAGGTTTTCAACATAACATCCTCCTCAAGCAGATGTCGGACAGAGGCATCGTTTCGAGTTTTGATTTTATGGCTCGAATTATAGGCTTAATTTGCTGGTTATCCAAGAACTGCGATCACAGGACAGAAAAGCGAGTCTTGAGAGTCGCCGACAATTCGCCGACGAAGCATTTTGCTGAAAAGGTTGGAATTAGTGGATGGCTGCGGAGCCGGTGCCAGCGCCGGGCCTGTTTTTGCTCAGCAGAAACGCGAGCACAATCAGCCCCATCGACATCCATGAGAGTTCCATGTAGACGTCCTGGTAGCCCTGCACGGCAGCCTGGCGGTTGAGTTGAGAATAGATATTTGCCAGCGCAAACGTAGTGCCGTTAGGTCCGCCGAAATGGTTGCCGAAGAAACCGCTCAACGTCTGCGTTTGCTGTTGGAACGCAATCGATCCCGCTTGCATGGCTGACTGCAGATGCTGCTGGTGCCATTCCGTGCGGTTGGTCACCTGCGCATTGGTGACAGCGATGAGGATGCTGCCCCCAATGTTGCGTGCGAAGTTGATGAGCCCTGCAACCTGGTTGCTCTGTTCGCGCGGCAGCCCCACGTACGCAGCCGTTGTGATGGAGATGAAGCAGAAAGGCAATGGCAGCATCTGCACCACGCGAAGCCACGAAGCCGCGGAAAAGCTCATCTCCAGCGTGGTGATCTGCGCTGCGTAGCGAAATGTGAGAACGAACAGGCTGAAGCCGATTACAGTGAGCGTGCGCGCTGAGACTTTCCCCGTAGCATACCCAGCTAGTGGCATGACGATCACGAGCGCGAAGCCTCCGGCCGTGAGCGCCATACCTGCATTGGTCGCAGTCCATCCCAGCAGTTGCTGCATGAATTGCGGCTGCAGCACCGTGTTTGCGTTTAGCACTCCACCGACGAGCATCATGAGAAAACAACAAATGGCGAAGTTTCTAAATCGGAAAAGCTTCAAGTTCATCAAGGGATTTTTGTGCTGCCATTCCCAGATCACCAGCCCCACAATGCCTACAACAAACAACGCGCAGAAGAACTGAATAAAGCCGGAGGCGAACCAGTCGTTTTCCTCTCCCTTGTCGAGCATGATCTGCAGGCCGCCCATGGCGACTGTCAGAAAACCAAGCCCGACGTAATCCATATGTCTAATGCGCGAGCGATCAGGCTTGATCCATGGTGGATCTTCAACCAGGCGCGTGACCAGCACGAAGGCGAGAATGCCGACAGGAATGTTGATGAAGAAAATCCAGCGCCAGGAGAAGTTATCCGTAATCCAGCCGCCGAGCGTAGGGCCAATAGACGGCGCCAGAACCGTAACCAGACCGTACACAGAGAAGGCCTGACCGCGTTTTTGCGGTTCAAATGAGTCAGCCATGATGGCCTGCGCCATCGGCTGCATGCCTCCACCGCCCGCTCCCTGCAAAATGCGGAAAACGAGCAGCATGGGCAGGCTTGGCGCAGCGCCACAAAGAAAGCTGGAGATAGTGAAGACAATGATGCAGAACACAAAGAAATTGCGGCGTCCCATCAAGCTTGACGCCCATCCGCCCAGGGGCAGAACGATGGCATTCGAAACCAGGTAGCTGGTCAGCACCCAGGTGCCTTCGTCGGTGCTGGCACCGAGCGTGCCGGCGATGTGGGGCAGCGCGACGTTGGCAATAGAAGTGTCGAGCACCTCCATAAACGCGGCCAGAGCCACAGTCATGGCAATCAGCCATGGATTGACTCTCGGTTTCCATGCCGAGTGGTCAGTCACATCCGGGTTCTGCATCTGCCGCGATGCTGCTGCGGATCGCGTTGCCAACAGTGTTCTCCTATGTCCTTTATTCGCCTATGTTTATTACTGGAAGAGATTGACCTCTGAGCCCAATATCTGCGGGCAAGTGCCTGATTCGAATCTACCTGGGGTGGTGCTTACCTCATGTGTATAGATTCGTTTCCCTGCCTTTGGGGTTCACCGGTTTCAGTGAATGGGACCTTCCGGTGCCGCAAGATTCTCTGCAACTTCCTGGGTGCGCCAACCAAAGAGTGCAATCACCAGGGCGACCACCTGCATGGCGACGATGAAAGCGGCGCATGCGGGCCATCCGCCGATGGCCCAGAAAGCACCGGGTAGCACGCCCGCGGTCGCTCCTCCCAGGTAATAGCAGGTGATGTACAGGCCCGCGGAAGTCACGCGTGCCCCTGCAGGCGAAGCGACACGCAAATGGCTGCTCGAGGCTGTCTGAGAAATGAAGACGCCCGAGGACAGCAGCGTGAGCCCGGCAATGACCAGCGGCAGTGAGTGCTCGAGGGTGAGAAGGACGCCGAGGATGGAGAAAAGAATGGCTCCTGCGATGCCCGCGCGAAGGCCTACTCGCGTGATGAGATACCCTGCGGCCGGAGTGACGACAAGGCCGATAAGGTAGACGAAGAATAGCGAGCTAAGTGCGGAGGTGGAAAGATTGAATGGCGGCGCGCTCAGGTAGAACGTAATCCAGGTAAAGACCCCGACCATTGAAAACAGAACATTGAAGCCAACCGCATAGGTTGCGATGAGCCGACGATTTCTAAGAAGCCCTTGCACTTGGTAGATGAATCTCTGATCGGCTTGCTGCGCAATCTGCGAAGCCTTGCGCGTGCCATGCGGCAGCCAAAGCGCGATCGCTGCCGCACCGAAGAGCGAAGCCACTCCCAATGCGACAAAACTTGCACGCCAGTTGAAGTGGTCCGCAATGATTCCGCTGGTGACCCTGCCAATGAAGCCTCCGAGCGCGGTTCCGCTGACATAGAAGCTCATGATCAGGGCGACGCGATCCGGCGGCCACTCTTCGCCAATATATGTAATGACCACCGCAATGATGCCGGGAACCGTGATGCCCTGCAGAAATCGCCAGAAGACGAGCTGGGCCAGCGACGCGGATGTTGCCGCCAGCAGCGTTGGCACGCTCACGCCGAGCACGGCAAACACGATAACGCGTTTGCGGGGGAGCCGTTCTGCCAGAGCGCCGAAGATGGGCGCTGACAATGCCACACCGAGCGTGGCCGCCGAAACCGTCATTGCCACGGCGGTCTTCGATGCATGGAACAGACCTTCAAGCATCGGCAGCATTGGCTGCGTGCAGTAAAGGCCAAGAAAGGCGCAGACGCCACAGAGCGTGACTGCGGCGGCAGCCAGCAAGCCGGGGCCGGGTTGTTCAGATTGCGAGTAGGATTCCAACCCTTTAGGATAGACCGGACCGGTGGGTCGCTTTCTCTTCCGGGTTCCATCGATATAAGCTAGGTGCACGATCATGCACGCACTTCCCCGAAAGCCGCCCAGGCGCGGCATGGAGGCATTTGCCTCCCGCGACTTCAGGCGGTTCCAGCTGGCGCGCGTTGCAGCTGTGCTCGGATACGCCGCGCAGTCGGTGGCCGTGGCGTGGCAGGTGTATGCCATTACGCATCGCGCCATCGATCTTGGTTACACGGGGCTGGTGCAGTTTATCCCTGGGCTCATTTTCCTGCTGCCTGCAGGGCATGTTGCTGATCGTTTCGATCGCCGCCAGATCATCTTGATCTGCTATGCAATGCAGGCCGTGTGCACGACGGCACTGCTGGCGCTGGCGCGCTCGGGATTGAACGACGTGTATCCGATCTACGTGGTCCTGTTCTTCTTGGGCACTGCGCGCACCTTTGCCGGCCCTTCCACCACGGCGCTCATACCGCACCTGGTTCCTGAAGAGCATTTTGTGAACGCAGTTACCTGGGGCGCAACCATTTTTCAGTTCGCAACCATCATTGGACCCGCGCTGGGCGGCGTGCTCTATTCCGTGCCGATTACACATTTCGTTTCCGACTCGAAACTGCAGGGGCCGGGAATCGTATACGTGTTTACGCTGGCTACGCTGGGATGGTCGCTGGTGCTCATCGGCAGCATGCACGTGCGCTCGGGCCGCATGGAACACCGCGCACTGTCTCTGAAGGTAGTGCTGGCCGGATTTCAATACATGGGCCGCTCGCCGCTGCTGCTTGGCGCCGCGTCTCTCGATCTATTTGCGGTGCTGCTGGGTGGCGCAGTTGCGCTCACACCCATTTTCGCCAATGACATTCTGCACACCGGGCCGCGCGGGCTCGGATTGTTGCGTGCTGCGCCGGCTGCGGGCGCTGTTGCCATGTCGCTGTTGTTGGCGCGCTATCCACTACGCCGCCGCGCAGGAGTGCGGCTGTTTATCTGCGTGGCAATTTTTGGCGCTGCCACGATCGTGTTTGGAATTTCGACGAACCTTGTGTTGTCGATGTGCGCGCTGGTCATCGCTGGCGCCGTGGATGCGATCAGCGTGATCATTCGCGGCTCGCTGCTGCAACTGGGGACGCCGCCTGAAATGCGCGGCCGTGTGAGCGCAGTGAACTCGCTGTTCATCGGCGCGTCAAACGAACTTGGTGAATTTGAGAGCGGGCTTACGGCGCAATGGTGGGGAGCGGTGCGCGCCACGGTCTATGGAGGAATAGGCGCGATGGCGATCGCAGGTTTGTGGTCGGTGTTCTTCCCCACCCTGCGCCGCGCAGATGAGCTGACGGTCGAAGCATTGCGGCAGGAGACAGTTAAGGAGTAAGCGAAGAGGCCCGAGTCATGCGGGCCTCTTCGCTTCGCAGTTCTGGAGGAAAGGAAAACTATTTCTGCGCCGTTTGTACTGGAACCTGTCCGCTTGATGCAGGTGGATTCACTTTGACGTTCAGAAAATCGGTGAGGTCGTTGATGTCTTGCTGGGTGCCGGCCATCGGCGGCATAAAACGCCGATAGGGACTGTCCAGTTTGTTGTCGTGCAGCATGGTCACCATGGCTCCGATGTTGACGCGGTCGCGGCCACTGAGCAGCTGGCGCATCGGGCGATAGCCATCCATGGTGTGGCACGAACCACACTCACCGCGAAAGATTGCTTCGCCGCGCGAGTAGCTCGAAGCGGAGTTGTTCCACACCCATTCAGAATTTGCCAGATATCCTTCACGGTTGATGCGCTCGACATTCGGAACGCGAACTCCATTTGAGTACATCCAGTGGCCGATGACGTAGGGCTTGCGCAACATTTCGCGCGAGTATTCACCTGCGCCGGTTGCAATGAGCGCGAGAAGGAGCACGGCCATCGCATGCGACAGGTTGAAGTCGAGCGGGTTGCGATAAGCAAGGTAATACGCCACGCCAACGATAGTTGCGGAAGTAACGATAATGACCAGCGCCATGCGCGTGACGATAGAGAACGTGCCCGCGTTGATGGTGTCGATGCCCAGCGTAAGCAGCGCCTGTTGTGACGATGGAACCATCATGTAGTACCAGATCATCAGGAACGGAATTGCAACGAACGAAGGCACCAGCCAGCGGACGCTCCATTGAACCGTACTGGTCTTGAGTGCAGGCTGCTTGTCACTGTCGGACTGGCTTGAGGTAATGAGCGCCCACACGCCGGCAAGCGAACAGCAAACGCAGGTGCGCAGCAGCAGGCTTGGCCAGTAGGTGGGATTAAAGAAGGCAGTCCAGAATTTGCTGGCTTCGTGACCCGTACCAGCAACGGCGAGCCAGGTGTCGCCCGGCGTAAGCATGAAAGCGAGAATGCCGTTGATGATGATGAGTGTTGCCGCGGAAGCTCCGGCGTAGACCCAGCCGACCTTGAGATGGAGCTTCTCGTCGATGCGATCCCATGTGTAGTAGTAGACGGCTACCGTGGTGAGCTCAACGAGGAAGAAGACCCACTCCATCGCCCAGCCAAAAACGAAATTGTGAATCAGCGTGCTGGTCGCCTCTGGGTGCGTGAGTCCGATGGCAAACCAGATGCCCACGCCGGAAACTGTGCCGAACACGCCGGTAAGAATGAGGAAGAACTTCGAGTGGCTGGCAATCTGCTTCATCCATGCAGCGCGCAGATCGGGGTCGGCGATACGCATCGCCTTGCGCTCGGCCATAGGCAGGTACAGGCCGCCGCCAACGGCGAACTGCGAGATCATCACATGAAAGATTGCGATGATGCCGATTACCCAGCCCGAGCCGAGGAATGGTATTTCCCAAAAAGGATAGTTCATTGTGTAAGCTCCTGGCTTCTAGCTGCTAGCTTCTGGCTTTTGTTACGGTGCCTTCGATCCGGCACCACAAAGCTGAGAACCGACCGCTGAAAGCTGTATTACCGAATAGTCCAGTAGCCAATCAAAGTCGTAGAGAGCAGAGCGACAATCGCCAGCAGTCCGAAATAATGTGCGATGCGGGCGCGCTTTCCGCTTTCCTTGTTTGCGTCGTAGAACGGGATCAGAATCCACAGCACGATGCCGAGTGTGAACAGAAGAATGCCGGTGATCTCACCAATGGCGCCCGGCAAAAACGCGCCGAGTATCTTGAGCATCTCGAAGGGACTCATAAAGTACCACTCAGGATGAATGCCCATGGGCGCAGGGGCCAGTGCGTCGTACTGCTTACCGAGCGACCACGGAAATACTGAAGCGAGCAGCGCGAGAATGTTGAGCGAGATGAGCCACATGGCCAGATCCTTGCGCAGGAAGTTTGGCATGAATGGCATGCTCTTGCATTCGCGGGCGGGCTTTGCTTCCTCGCTGGGAGGCAGGGCGTTGCCGTGCCGCTGGACAAGCCAGAGATGAAAGCCAAGCAGGGGAAGGAACAATGCAGGGAGCACCACAACGTGTAATGCGAAGAAACGCTGCACCGTGAACTCGCTGACTTCCGGTCCGCCGCGCAACATGTTCGCGATGATCGGGCCAATCCACGGAATCGCCATGGGAATCTCAAGTCCAACCTTGGTGGCGAAGTAGCTGAGCTCGTCCATTGGCAACAGATAGCCGGAGAAGCCGAAGACAGATGCAATGCCGAGCAATGCCATGCCACTGAGCCAGCCGAATTCTCGCGGCTTCCGGTACGCCTTCATAAAGAAGACCGAGAACATGTGCACGAGGATCGCGAAGATCATCAGGTTCGCTGACCACGAGTGCGCCGAACGAATCAGCCATCCGAAATGCATCACAAACGTGATCTGGCGGACGGATTCAAACGCGTCAGCGCCCGGCCGGTAATACACCAGCAGAAGAACGCCCGTGAAGCATTGAACCAGAAAAAGAAAGAGCGAAATTCCGCCCCAGTAATACCAGAAGGACTGGGCATGAACGGGAACAGACTTGTGACGCGCGAAGGCGGCAATCTCTGACAGGCCCAGCCGTTCGTCTACCCAGTCATATACGTTGCTTGTGATGGTCTTTGAAGTCATACGTCGTTCCTTATGAGACCGGAATTATGCCTTTAGCCATGCCAGCGCTGTTCGCGCCGGCTCAACTGTTTTACCTGCACAACCAGCCGCCATCGACAACCAGCACGTGACCTTGTACATAGCTGCCGGCATCGGAGGCGAGAAAGACCGCTGCACCAGCGAGGTCGGAAGGAAGTCCCCAGCGGCCCATTGGAATTCTGTTAAGGATGGCCTGCGAGCGCACTGGATCGGCACGTAGAGCTGCAGTGTTGTCCGTGGCCATGTAGCCGGGCGCAATCGCATTCACGTTGATGCCCTTGTCGGCCCACTCGTTCGCGAGAGCCTTGGTCAGTTGCGCAACCGCACCCTTTGCCGCGGCATAACCCGGCACCAGGATGCCACCCTGGAACGACAGCAACGATGCCGTGTTGATGATCTTCCCATGTCCCTGCGCGAGCATCAGGCGGCCGGCGTACTGGCTGAGGAACCATACGGCGTTCAGATTGGTATTGATGACAGTGTTCCAGAACTCTTCAGAATGCTCAGCGGCTGGAGCCCGGCGGATGGTTCCCGCATTGTTGACCAGGATGTCGATGGACCCGAATTCCTTGGCGGTATCGTCCACCAGCATTCTGGCGACGGACTTATCGCAGACATCACCGGAACGGCAGATGAACTTTGCACCAGTCTTACCGACTTCTTCAATGGTGGATTCAAGAACCTGGTCGTAGTTATGCAGAGTTACGTTCGCGCCTGCTTGCGCAAACGCGATTGCCATGCCGGCTCCGAGGCCCTGTCCCGAACCTGTGACCAGCGCGTTTTTACCTTTGAGACTAAATAGATCGAGGATGCCCATAAACTTTACCTTTCGTTTTCCTATTGCTGAGTCCTCATCAAGCGCGTGAAACTGTAACGCCCGCGTCATTCACTGCAACCTTGTATAGCGTGAGCGTCTTAGGGGGTGGGCCGCTGACGTTGGCGCCCGTGTAGGGGTTGTAGACACCGCCGTGGCACGCGCAGTGCACTCGATCGGCCTGCGGTTCGTACTGCACCGTGCAACCCAGGTGTGTGCAGACCGCCGTCATTGAAATCCAGCGCCCGTCTTCGTGATGGATCAGCATGGCAGGGCGGCTGCCGAATTTGAACATCAGCACGGAGCCGGCGGGCAGCTTTTGCGCGTCTTTCAGCGTCACTTCAGTTACGGCTGTCGCGCTGAGCGCCATTTCTTCAGGAGACGCTAGATAACGATAGATGGGGTAAGCCAGCGCGGCGGTGTAGCAGAGTCCGGCAGCGCCGGCGGCGGCTAGAAACGCGCGGCGTGTGTTGCGTTCTCCGCGGTCCTCAATAATCTTTGCGGAACTTGCGAGTTCAGTGGTGCTCATAACTATGCCGCGCCCTCCATAACTTTTTGTGCACGCGCCACTACGGACACGAGCCATCCAATCACCCCAACCCCGCCAACAAAGAGGACGAGGAAAAGGCCTACGACACTCCAGTTGGTGACTACAACCCGATTCCACACATCGTAGTTTTTGCTGAGTAGGGTAAGATCGCGTACGCCGTCGCGATAGACGGTGAACATGATTTCAACCAGTACAGCGAGCAACACACCAGTCCAGCTCATCCAGCCAGCAGCGATTTTGCCGAAGCCTGCAATGGCCGCGACCACAATGGCGACTGCGACTAACGCCATCCAGCCATAACCGGCAAAACCGCAGATCTTGTAGAGCGGATAGCCAGACGCTCCCATGAGGCCGGCTTTGACAACTGCCGGTTGCACGTTCGTCGCCCAAAGCCCGGCCGCGAGATACACGGTGCCGCAGAAAGCCGCGATCTTGCCGCCAAGGCCCGCCATGTAGCTTTTGGCATCGGCCGTGAAAGTGCTGCGGCCCGCGAGGTACATGAGCCACAAGCCACTCATGAAAAAGCCGCCGGCCATCATCATCAGCCAGCGCGGTTCAAGCGTCGGATCGCCGGTGGGAAGATACGCGCCCATGGCCGAAGAAGAGTACATCGATTGCCAGACTTCGGGCCGCAGCATCAGGGTCATGTTTGACGACAGCAGGCGCGCAACAAACCCGGCCATCAGACACGCGGGCAGCCCCACCCACCATGCGGATTTGCCTGCATCCAGACGCGCGGAGAAGCGATAAAGCAACCAGTAAGTTGGTATAAGGAGGAAGACAATCGAGATCCAATAAACACCCATCAGCACACTGCTGGTATACAAGGCGCGACCATACAGTACCTGCGCAAAAAGAAGGGGCGGCACGCCAAGGTTGATGACGTACGTCATC
>Ga0157374_10002714_pt1 | contig 14883 bp, 15 predicted proteins | sample M25metaG_FD_115308 | JGI IMG/M metagenome (GOLD analysis project Ga0157374, IMG submission 115308) | Miscanthus rhizosphere microbial communities from Kellogg Biological Station, Michigan, USA - M2-5 metaG | ecosystem: Host-associated > Plants > Roots > Rhizosphere > Soil | place: USA: Michigan...
GGGTAGGTAAGATTTCTCTTTACTGATTAGTTTTAGGAGATCGCCCGAGGAAATACTTAAAGGGCGTGTCCCGTTCCAGCCCGGGTCTTCGGCTTTTATCAATGAAGCAGTTTCGCAATTCGGCATATGCCTGAATAATGATATACGAACCTTCTATGAATTATCGGCCGCTAGTCGCCGCTCCGAAACCGACCATCCCATGGAAAACGTTCCCAGGGGTCCGGCAATGAGCCTCGGGCATTTTGCCGTGGAGGCAACGAAAATAGGCGTGGATGCTACGCTAGCTATGTGGAAGCTGAGCCGGAAATTCTGGCAATCCAGCGGCTAGTCACCGGTTAACATTGTTTTCAAAGATGTTTTTTCGGGCTCGCCGAAGGTGAGTAGAGTCCCCTGACCCGCACCATATAAACAATTTGGCTGCTCGCCTTCATTGAGTAAGCCTTATCTTGCCCCGGCGTGTAGCGAAATAAACCATTGCGTTTACGAAATACCGAATGTCCCGTAACAATTTCCTGAGAAATTCTTATACAATACGTAAATGGGTAAAGAAGAGCTTAAAGAGTTATTGGATGATATAAATAGGCGTTTTTTCCACACAGAGAATGCATATTTTGTAAGACGAGAGCTCTATCTGCACTTTAATATTGCAGTGAATGAAGAAACGGCCATAGCATACAGAAAGGTTATAAATGACCTCAAGGGCTTCTTTATGCCCGTTTTGGAGAGTGCTCTTTCCTACTACATGATTGGTATCAATCAACTTGTTAATAGCAATGATAAAAAATCCTTAGAGAAATATATCAATCTATTGCAAGTAAATGGTTGTGGTGATTATCGAAAAGAACTGGCTGAGCTGAGAGCCGGACACCGAAAAACTCTTATTAGCTATGCAGATATGAGGATGGGGCATTTTGCCCATGCTGGTGACATAGACCTGAATAATGTTGAGCCCATCAGTGAGGACGGACACATAACATTATTTAATGACATCCGAGCGCTACTAGACAGGATAAATCTAGACATCTTTGGAGATGTTATATGGCATCAGAAGGGTGATGCCCGAGAGTCGGTTAAAGACACTCAAGACTTAATGAGTAATCTGCTGCGAGGCGAGAAAGTGCGTGTGGACGAGATTGATGTTGAATATATGCGGGACGTTTATGAATCAGGGCGTACTAAGTGGTTTAGCGAACACGATGAGTGACAAATGACCCAGTGGACACCTGCACCACCCATAAGACAAATGACGGCTACGATTGAAGTTGGTGATATAGGCAATACAAACCTGATAAGCTCCCCGATTAGAGTTGGAAGGCACGTGTGGAAGATAAATATTAATGCTGGCGGTCCACTGACACTTATCCAGTCCATGCATGACATGTCAATACCCGACACAATGAGTGACCCACAATATCGTAAGGCGCTTAGGGAGTTAGAGCGCGCTGTTTCATATATGCGTTCTGCTGTAACATTTGCGTTTGAGACGCCCACAAAGCGTGGATTTGAAAGCTTCGTAGGAGAAATCGATGAGTTCTTCCCATCAGCACGGCAGAAAAATGCATATAGGCAGAATGTCGACGCTCTAGAGATCGCAGTGAGTGTTCTGGGGGACGTTGGACGAAAATATTCTCCACAGCTACATAGATTACTTGAGTATTGGCGACGGGGTTTTGAATTAGGAGAAATGTGGTACTTCTCTGAAGCGTACCTAAACTACTACAAGATACTTGAAGCTATGGCTAAGAGGGTCAACACCGGAACTAACATTACATATGCTGTATTGAAAAAGCGTTTTCATACAGATACTAAATTTGAAAAACGCTTTGGCTTTAATGAAAAGGATGTTGAGTTCGCAGCCAAGGTGTTTGCGTCCCTGGGATACAAGAAGGTTACTGTCGCTATGTTTCGGACAATGTGTAGGATAGCAAAAGTCAGAAACCATTTTAATGTTGGCCACACGCAGGCACCGAATAATAAGGGTTTCTACTCAGCAATCGGACAATTTAGCGATGACTTTGACCTAACTGGACGTGAAGGTGAGGCCTTAAGAGAAATTACTCGCCTTTTAATTCTTCATAGCTTAGGCTATACGAAATACTGGGCTAACGGTGTGCACGGCAGTTATGTACTGAGGATTCAGAAGGCATAGTGTAACTCGCGGGTCTTACTTACTCAGTAGATACTATTGATACGGAACAGCTCGCAGATTCCTCCAACGAGCTACCTCATCACTGATAAGGTGTAAACTTTTCTGGCGTTGCTGCACCAATCTCTACGACATTACACATAGCTCCTACAGAGGTGTTTAAAATTGGTATACTATTTGCATGCTACGCGCTACGCCATTTCTACTATTTGACGGTGACTGCGCCGAGGCGATGACGTTTTATCACGATTGCCTGGGTGGGGATCTGACGCTGACCAAACTTGGCGATACGCCCATGAAAGACGCGTTCCCGCCCGAAAAGCACGGCAGGATTATTAACGCGCACATAAAAAGCGGCGAGCTGGAAATATCCGCAACCGACTGGATGGCTTCGCCGGAATTTGATCCGGCGCAGGGGAACACCTACGCTATATTCGTCACCGGCAACACGTACGATGAGCTGAAGCCGGTTTTCGACAAACTGAAAGACGGTGAGAACAATACGCGCTTGCAAGAGCTGCACGACATGCCATTCGGCACATACGGCCAGTTCTACGACCGGTACGGCGTGCAGTGGATCTTCCGGGGCGAAAAGCAGTCAAAAGACTAGCAGTTTTTACTGCGCTCAGCGTTAAATTTTCGTTAACATAGTTGCGACAAATACTTCGCTCGGCATTACGGGCGTTTTATTGTGCGTAAATTCACACACTAAATCACGAATAAGGTTAAAATGTCATAATGAACGTAACCTCGGAGGCTGTAACTATATGAGAAAAATTATTGTTATCTCGATGATTTCTTTAGATGGGGTGCTGCAGGCGCCGGGTGGCCCAGAAGAAGACACCGAGGGCGGGTTTAAATATGGCGGCTGGACTGCTCCGTATTTAGATGAAGTCGGCGCTTCGGTTATGCAAAAAGAAATGGCGCCATCAGACTATTTGCTGGGTCGCAAAACGTTCGAAATTTGGGAAAAATATTGGCCGCAGCACGCAGCTGAGTGGCCGGGTATCAATGACGGCACGAAATACGTGCTTTCCAACACTCGGGACTCGTCCGAATGGAAACACACCATTTTCGTGAAAAGCGTGGAAGACATAGTGCAGCTCAAAAATTCAGAAGGTCATGACATACAAGTGTGGGGCAGCAGCGAGCTCATTCACCTCTTACTCGAAAACGACCTGGTAGATGAAATGTGGATCAAAACATTCCCCGTTACACTCGGCAAAGGCAAAAAACTATTTGATGACGGCAGCCTTCCCTCCGCATTCAAGCTCACAAGTAGCACCGTCACGCCAAGTGGCGTCATTATGGCCAACTACGCCCGAGCTGGAGAAGTCAAAACCGGCACCGTAGGCGCCTAGGTGTTGTCGTATCTGTTAGATTGTGCTTAAATACGAATAACGTGGTCGTCCCACTGCAACCATGCGCTGCTCATTCGGCGAACGACATGGACGGACAAAATGACCACCGCAGATGAATGAGTAGGCCTGCGCCGCTCACTGGGCATCGTCGAACCAATAGGGCGGCGACAGGTCCTCATCAATTAACAAAGGGAAACCTATGTCTAAATTTATCGACAAGGACAAACAGCAGCAAAATATCGATTGGTATGAGCGCACCCACAAAAACTGGCGAGCCTGGGGCAGCTGGTTTAGCTGGGGTAGTCCGGTTGGTTTGGGCCTGTTTTTCATTTCCATTGCGGCTACGCTCTGGATTCTGAGCCAGGCCTTTGGCTGGAACAAGTAGTTCCGCCGCCTAAATTAGCACCGTCATTCTAGACGGTGCTTTTTTAATACAACTCTTCGTGTTTTTCGCGTAGGAAATACACCCATTGGCGGATGAGCGACAGGAACGTTTTAAGCGGCAGCTCTATGAATAGATCCAGTACTTCACCTACCACGTTCACTTGTGCGTAACGTGCTGCGAGCCACTGGCCCAGCTGAATGTACGGTAAATAAAACAGGTCCATAAGCAATGAAATTGCGCCGAATTCTCCCGATGCCATCCTAAGCTCCTGAACCATGTGGCCCAAACGATAGCCTAGGAAGCTGGCCGTACTGAAAAATACGATAAAAATCGCCATCTGCAGTGGGTTGAAATGAATCGCGGCCAAAATGAAAAAAGTGATGGTGAACGGTACAAAGAAAAGCAAGCTATATGCCAACCGCGCGTTAATGGAGCGCGACGGATTTTTGGGCAGCTTCGGTTTCGGTGCTTGGTCGCCATACAATAACTGATCCATAAAGTCGGTCAGTAACAGTGTGTTGTCCGCCGATGGAAGCACTATGCCGAGTCGGAGGCTGGCCATATACAGTGGCGGGAACAGCAGGTTGATGATGAGCGGCAAAAGCACGACGTAGCCATAGATCAAGTGATCGAAGGGCACTTCTATGGCAAGGCCGACGATCACTTTCGTCAAAAACAAGAATATAATGCTCTTAATGACTCCGCTGTCTAATCGCCGGTTGACCCGCACCATCTCTCGGTCAATCTGCGTGCGGTACAGCTGCAAAAAACTATCACGGTACAAAACCATTTCGGTCGGCGGGTTAGATCTTGCCAAGCTCCTCAGGATTCGGAACGGCGCACCGTTTCTCGACACAGCCCGCTTGAGTCGCAGTGTCAGTCGTGAAGCATACAGTTCTTTAGCATAATTATTCCAGCGGATGTATTCGTGAATGTCCGAACCGTCCAGGCCGTGAACCTGCAGTAGGTCGTTCCGCACGGTATCAATATCCGACTGCAACAGCGCTTGATGCACTGCAACGTACAAAGCGTCGCTGTACATGGCGGATTCTTTTTCGTTTTCTGCGAATTTTTCCCGGGGCAGTTCATCTAGAAAATATTGGTATGTAAATGCTGCGACGGCCATGTCTTTCATGTGCGGAAAAAGCAGGTTAAACGTGCGGACCGAAAGCACTGCCAATATCCAGTTTTTCGCCTGTTTTTGAGAGATTTTTGCTTCCCGCAGCTTTCGGTAAATCTCGGCGTGGTCTTCCACCAGTTTTGCGATTTCCTTTTGCGCGTTGTCGCCCAATTTGTTTTCCTGGATGTACCCGCCCAAAATCAGCTCAATTACGAGCTCTTCGCCGACTTTTTCCGGATTGTTGTTCCGCGTAATGAAAAGTGCGCGTTTGTAAAATCGCCGGATGGCGCGCTGTTTGGTTATATTGCCCTCACCAAGTTCCGTTGCATTGCGTAAATGTTCATATGCATTCGCGATAGCCTGTCCGGCTTTATACGCGTGCAGCGGCTGGCCGCCCTGAATCAGCTCTTTTGCGGCTTCGTCGTAGCGGCGAGCTTTTACAAGTTGTTCGTACAAATACTCGAATTTTGGGCGCTCAGCCATAGGTACATTGATTATAGGCTAGGGACGAGGGTATGCATATTGTAAAAGACTGATATTATTTGCAAAAAGGCCCTGAAAATCTCAGGGCCTTTAATTGCGGGCGCTGGTTAAAGAACTGAGCCTGCGGGGAGGTTTTTGCCGTTTGTAGCGACGTAACTTACGCAGTCACCTTGGTTTTTGAACGGCTTACCATTTGCTCCGACCAGATCTTTCCAGCCATCTTTCTTGCAGGCATCTTTGCTCTGCGGGCCAGTGGGTGATCCTACTACATCACCATTCACGCTGATGTTGTCGATGTGGACCGTACCGGGCGTGCCGACGGTGCCACCAACGGGCGTGTCGGTGCCTTCATCGAAGATGATGTACACATCTTGCAGCGTCGTACCGCCAGTGGTTGCTGCAGCTGCAGCAATTTGAGCGGCGTTGAATTCAACGTGCGTCCAGCCATTGCCGAGATCGGTCTGAGTACCATATATACATCCGAGCGTCACAGCCGTACCACCTTCGGTCTGGATGTTAAAGCGCGGTGCTCCTGCGCCGCAGTGCTCACCAGTTTTGTAATCGAAATTCAGCTCGGTCAGATTGCTGACTGGCCCGCCTTCGAGGGACGTCACAATGTCGACACCGGCTGCCGAACAGTCACTGGTCGGACCGTTCTTTTGGAGCAGAATGGACGGCGCGGGATTACCTGTGCTGCTATCCCATTTGGACGTCACGATGTTGCTGCCGGCCGGATATCCCGTACCACAGTCACCTGCCGCACCCACGAACGTAAACGGATTCAATCCAAATGCCGGTGGAGCTGCCAGGGCTACCCCGCCCGTAAATGCAAAAATCGCCGAGGTCACTAAGAGCCCGGCGCCCGTTATCAAACGTTTGCTTTCAGTTTTGAGTTTTGCGAGACCAACTTGAACAAATGTTTGCATATGCGCCCCTCCTAAACTTAACGTTAAGCGATTGTAGGCTCATGAGATCTTCAGGCAATGAGAAATCTAACTGCCGGGGCTGGCTCGTGACAGATGTTACAATAAGGCCAATGAAAGTTGCCATACAAGGTCAGTTAGGCTCGTTTCACTACGAAGCTGCCCAGAAAGTGCATGGGCAGGACGTAGAGATCATTCCATGCACTACTTTTCGAGATGTTTTCGACCAAGTGAAAAATGGGAAAGCTGACGCCGGGCTGGTTGCTATCGAAAACAATCTGCATGGGCCAATAAACCAAACTTACCGGCTACTCATGGAATATGACGTGTGGGTCACAGCCGACATACGACTGCGCATACACCAGTGCTTAATTGCTCCCGCACAGGTTGATCTCGCGACATTACAAAATATCCAAGGCCTGCGTGTACGTTCCCAGGCACCTGCGCTCGAGCAGGTGGATCGCTGGCTCGACAAATACCTACCAAATGCCATCCGCGAAGAAGCCACAGACACTGCCATGAGCGTAAAAGCTGTGGTACATGAGCAAGACCCTGCGCTCGTTGCCGTTGCCAGCCGCGATGCTGCTGAAGCGTATGGTGGCTACATCGTGGCTGAAGATATCGAAGACGAGCCAGATAATTATACTCGCTTTATAAGCTTTCAGACTTCACACGAAACATCGCCTGATGCCACTGATTGTTCGATAATTGTCCGCACCGATCACACACCCGGCGCCCTGCTCCGTGCGCTGGAGCTGTTCAATAGAGAAGAGATCAACTTGACGAAGCTCGATAGCCATCCCATCCCAGGAGACCAGCAACACTACCGTTTCTATGTCGATTTCGCCGCGCGATTCGACGATCCGGCAGTCCAAAACATTTTCGCCGGGCTCAAAGACCAAGGCTGCGAAGTCAAAATCCTCGGCTGCTACAAACGTATAAGCTAAAAATACACGGCCCATTTTGAGCCGTGTATTTAGTATGTATATTTTGATTTTAGTGACCAGCAGGCTGGTTCTTGCCGCCTGTAGCGACAAAGCTCACACAGTCCCCTTGGTTCTTAAAGCTAGTCTGGAAGTTCTTCCAACCATTGTTCATACACTGGTCTTTAGAGCTTGGCAAGAGGGCTTTCTCTGTGTACAGCCGGTCGCCCGCTTGGAACACATTGTTTTGGTATGTGTATTGGTTCAACGTGTCGTTAACAGTAGAAGCTGGAACTTTCGTGGTGCTGTCGACATATATGTCGCGTGCATCGTTGAATTGGTCCATGGGACCGTTCACGTTCAAGGTTGATGGCTGTGTCACGCCGCTTCCTGAGTCAACATCAATACCTTCCCAACCACTGTTTTTGGTTGTTACGTTACTGACAGTAACATCTGTGCCGTTCACGTTCAGTCCAATTCGGTCAGTATTGTTCAGTGTTACATGGTTCACATTCACACCAGTTGAAACATAGGCGTTGATACCATGCAACTGGTCTCCTGAAGCACCGTTGATGGTGAGGTTCTTGATCGTAACGTTAGCATCGCCGATTACACCCAGCACAGCGTTGTTCGAGTTATCGGTCTTTGTGAAGCCAGCCGTAATCGTGTGACTGGCACCATCGAATGTCGTGTTAGTCGGCACATTGATTTGCGCAGTGGAGGTACAGTCTGATAGCAGAGTCCATGTTCCAGGAACACTTTCATCAATGTTACAGCCGTTAACTATCGGTGTTGCATGCCCTGAGGCAGTGGTCCATGTGCCCGAGCGAGAACCGCCATAATTGTCTGTCCATGTACCACTCATCGAGCCGTCAGATGCGACTGTGCCGGTCATGTCCATGTGAGTCCCTGGAGCACCAACGGTGTAATCCACTGCAAATGTTACAGCATTACCTTGTTCGGTTCCCGTGCCGTTCCAAGCGAATGTGTAGGGGCCACCGGCAGGGTAACCGCCGTTAGTCGTAAAGTTACCTAAACTATCTTGGCCCGCAATTGTTGCGTCATGTACATAGTGGCTGCCCAGATACTCGAAATCTACGGTATAAACTCCGTTTGCATTCCACGCTGGTGGCGTAAGTGCATGCGTCGTGCCAAAGAGCGCGAGTGATAAACCGGTTCCTCCTCCAAGCGCCAAAGCTACTGCAGAGAGTACGACTGCGGTTCTGGTTTTTATTTTCTCTACACCTCTTGCGAGTGTGTACTTTTTATAATGCAACTTCATAGACACCTCCTTTAATTAGTCATTACAGAAATTAGTCAGCTATGTCGCCAGAATCAGCCTGGGAAACATTGTATGCGTCTGTCCAGTTGCCGTTTTGTGGTGTGTGGTAGTACCAAGCCCAGAATGGCTGGGAGCCAGCCCAACCTGGAGTGTATGACGAGATGGATGGATGGCTGCCGTTTGCGTCAAATGTGCCTAAGTTACCGTTGGTGGCGTAGTTAGCGGATGTGAGGTTACTGGCATAGTTGCCTGTGTTGTAGCCACCATGGATGTCACCCTTTACACCGGCACTGAGTGTCGCACCAGGTACAGCATCTGGGTCGCCATTACCAGTCGTGACAAAGCTGCCGTTGTCGGAGAGTTGGGCACAGTACTGGTTGTTGCCTGTTTGGAAGATTTGCAAATGACGGTTTAAGGTATCAGTCGCCCATGTGTACCCACCATATGACGAGTCAGCATCGTTAGTTAGTGTATAGGTTACGTTTACGACCTGTTTACCGTCTGGGCAGGTAGTTGGGTTTGTTTGTGGCCCGCCGTAAGCAAATGCAGCAGCCGGAATGATACCGGTAACCCCAAGTGTGAGCACGGCCGTAGCTAGAACTTTCTTCATAGACACCCTCCTTCGTTAGCACCCTCAGCATACACCTTGTGTTTTTCTTGGGCAATGAAAAATGTAGATTTTACTGTAATTTTGCAGCAATTGTCACATTATTGTTATGTTAAGTGGATAATTCCAGTCCTTACTCCTTCGCAGCCTAAACAATCAGTTGAAAAATAGGGGTAAACTCTGTAGAATAACGGGGTCTAGCCGGCTCTTTAGCTCAGTTGGTAGAGCAGAGGCCTGAAGAGCCTTGTGTCCCCAGTTCGAGTCTGGGAGGAGCCACCAAAGAAAATACCCCAACACAGTCTGGGGTATTTTCTTTTAATGCACGGCTGTGCCGAACAGGTGGCCGATCAGATAAGTCAAAGCCATGGCGATTGCGCCTCCGACAACTACACGCAAGATTGCACGTTTACGTGAAGCACCGCCAACCGTCGCGCTCAGGTAACCTGTGATGCAAAGAGCAATGAGTACCGACACGAATGTCACCGCAACGCGCGTATGGCGGCTGGCCAGCAGTACCGCCACCAGTGGAATCAAACCTCCCACGGTAAATGAAATCATGCTGGCAATCGCAGCCTGTGTTGGGTTGTTCAAGTCATCTTCATCAATTTGCAGTTCGGCCTCTAGATGCGCGGCCAGCGCGTCTTTTTCGCTCAACTCACGAGCGACTTGCTCTGCAGTGTGTTTGCTCAGGCCTTTTTGCTCATACGCCCAAGCTAATCCTTCTAATTCGTGCCTGGGGTCGTCGCGAAGCCGTCGTCGTTCTTTGGAAATAAATGCCCGCTCGGTGTCACGCTGGCTGCTCACACTCACATATTCTCCCACCGCCATACTGAATGCACCGGCCACGAGTCCTGCCAGGCCGGCTATGAAAATCGTGTGGCGCGCACTGGTCGCACCAGCCACACCCAAAATAATGCTCGATACCGAAACAATACCGTCGTTCGCACCAAGCACCGAAGCCCGAAGCCAATTCAGCGTACTCGTACTCGTTCGTTCGTTATCTGTTTTTTCTGCCATGTTTATAAATTATATCGTGTAAATCATTCGTTGTCGCCGAGCGGAGCAATTTCCCATCTGCCCGTATAAATTTTCATTTTATTTTCTTTTCTATCCAGGCCCGCGCCTGCCCATTTTCCTTCCATGTGGAATGTGTCTTTATCGACCATGAGCTGGCCGGCGCCGCTGTACTGTGCACCTTCGAAGTCCCCGGTCATGGCCGCACTTTCGTACCAGTTGCCAGTCGCAATACCATCTTGTATGTGCAGGCGTACGAACAAATAAGAACCGTCTTCTAGCGGAAGGCTTTCGAGCACCAATGTACCGTCGTCCCAGTAGCCTTTCATTTCGTGCATAACGCTTTCTTCGGCCGAATCGTCTTTGTTCGGGTACCAGTGCGTGACATTCCAGCGCTGCGGCAACTCACTGTTTGCGTCATCTTCCCGGGCGCGTACCAGCTCCCAAATGTCGGTATGCATGGCGCCGCTGCCTCCTATACCGTGCCAGACGCCGTTAAGCCTATTCCCATTTTCTACGATACGGAATTCTATGATGCCGTTAAATTCTTTGCCCTTAAACGCCCCCGAAGGGTCGGTTTTTTCGCGCCATTTTCCGGTAGCAAGCTGGCCATTCTTGCCGAGTTTCAATTCAATGACTCCGTGCGCGGCGCTCTCCGGGCCGGTTTCAAACTTTACTGTGTCACCATCTTGGGTGGCATGCATGGTGTATTGGCCCCAAAAATCTGCGCCGCCTCGAGTGCTGCTCGTATAGCGGTAATAGCTCTGCCAATCTCCCGATAGATCAATCATAAGCGCGAACTCCTCTATATATATTATATCAAGTAGCGCACGCCTTGGTTTCAGCCCTATTGAAAAATTCTTAAAGTCACTTTATGACTCAAATTCTGGGACTAACGATCTGAAACCATGAGGATTCGGCTGCTCTGGCGTTCCACTATCTAGTCTGAAGGCTAAAAAATGTAGATGATCTCTGTCCGTCCAGCCGGTTTTTCCTACTATTGCGATTTGCTGACCCTGTTCGACTCTTACACCTTTTGCCAGATTTAATCCACTCACTGAGCCCTGAGCTAGATGTGCGTATTGCGTAAATTCCCCATTCAGATGCGCAATTGTCACATAATTCAATTTGTCCGCAAATTCTGGCCCTGGGCCCCATTCGGTATTAACTTCCGCCACATCGACAATTGTACCGCCCTGAGATGCAAGGACCGGCGTCCCATCGGACACCAAAATATCTATTGCAGATGTAAATGGACCATTGTGTGATTCGGGGCTTAATTGTGTCCAAAAAGGTCCAACTTTTTTTCGTTGGTCTTCTGCGACCGCTTGCACTAATCTTTCGTTATCTGCCAGAGTAGCTTCGTCGATAGCTAGCGGAAATGTGTAAATTCCCCTACTCGCTTCCTCTGGCCATAGTGGGTATTCGTCGGGATTTTGCGGTTTTGCCGATGTATCCGATGATTCTGCTGTCATATGTAATGCTCCAAATATTTTGGTGGTCCTGTCAGCACATCTCTCGAGGTACCTGTCAACTCTTGAGTCACTCCATACCAGGACAATTCGTATTTTACAGCAACCGGAGAAGCGTAGCGAGCCGGTTCGTGTCCCGCAGCGGGCCCGCCAGCTGACAAAAGATGAAGCGCTACGAGTAGTTCGTGAGTATCAGTCCGGCTTGGACATGTGGGTCATAGCGAACATACATCACGTCCACCGCACCACCATCTCGCGATACCTGCACGAACAAGGCACCCTCATTCGCCGGCAAGGCTTACTGCCCCACCAAGTCGCCGAAGCCGCCCAGCTCTACGCCGATGGATGGTCACTCGCCCGGCTTGGCGAGCGCTATGGCGTCGCACACACGGCCGTTCGAAAGGCACTACTCGAAACCGGAATCGTTATGCGACCGCGACAGGGATGGAAGTACTAAGGCAGCAACTTATCCACAGCAAGATATAGCAAAGTTGTTGACCCGGATCCTAAAGCTCTTACAATAGAAAGTACTTAGAATTAAGTGACGTACGAAGACAAACGAGGCCCCGTTAGGGGTCTCGTTTGCTTCTTCTGGAATACCGATGCACCATATCCAAATCAAAAGGGCGGCCTGTGGGAATCTATATCCTTTGCCGCCCCTAACCTGGGGTGCACAGAGAGAATTGAACTCTCCCATTTGACGTACGAAGTGAACGTGCTACCACTACACCATGCGCACCATACCTTTTAGTATATAAGACTCTTGGGCTGCTTATCTGCTGTATTAATTAGTACGTGTGTTGACGATATTAGTGCGCTCGTAATCACTAATGGACAAAATCACCGAATATGATACTATATGCTAGGTCAGATATCAGGGTGATGTCTTGAACCATGGGGAGAAATCCATGGCAGGTATATTTGTTGGACGCAGGTGCCAGCATTGTGGAAAACGTGGTAGCTCACTAGTTTTTCATGAAGCGGGCTACGACCACGAAAAACTTGAGCGACGAAATTGTCCAAAGCACGGTGCGCGATATTTCCACGTTAACAAGTGGCCATGTCAGCATCACGGCCAGTGCCTACCTTGCGAAGTAGAGGCAAATGCACCTCCACGGTACGGACAACGCGAAACGCGAGCACGTGCGGCACTTGATGCAACTCTACAAAGGGCACAGGCAGAGGCTGACGCAAGAAAGAAAGCGGAACAAGAGAACTGGTTTCGTTCAAAGGCTCAAAGATTCGAGGCTATGGAGAAAAATGCCAGACAATGGGCGAGTTTGATGGGCTTCGAAGTCATAGAAGTGACACCTCAGCGAACTGAAGTTGACACTCCCTTCATAAAGTTCGTCGCTGGCGATGGAAATGAAACGTGGGAATTCGTATTAGAGCCTAGGAACGGTGTACCGGATGTCGTTTTTCTCGGTATGGATTGGAGCTTGAGCAATACAGCCCGACAAACCTGTTACTGGGAACACGATACGAGCCCGCGAATAATTACCGACGAGGCTTCGTTCGGAGCAGCTTTTGCGCATGCTGAATCGATGGGGTCATCAGTCTGGTATCAACAGAACCGCGATTAATCTGCAATCTCCCTAAATCTGGGCATTCCAGTTTCGAATGCTTGAGGTGGCATACGGCAGTCGGGCAGGCTGAGATTTACGCAAACCAGCGTAATTAACTCGTCTGCTCGGCTGTCTTTTCATAACTTTATCATTTCGTAAACCGACCCGGGTTATTAGAAGCTCGGGAAGAGACAACTCTCGAACATCTGCATCAGATGCCAATATGAAAAATGCTCAGCACGACAGCTTGAGCGATTGGAACGAAGTGACCTCTGTCTAAATTACGCTAATTGTCGGATTGGTGGGGATGGAGGGGCTCGAACCCCCGACTTCAGCAATGTGAATGCTGCGCTCTAGCCAACTGAGCTACATCCCCGGAAATAACTACTAGATTATAACCCCTTGGCCATTTCTACGAAACTTCTTACAAGGTTCGCCATGTCGACACCGTCTGCGGCCGCCATTTTGGGAAATAAGCTTTGTTCGGTTAGGCCAGGAATGGTGTTTGTTTCCAGCACGTATAAGCTTCCGTCAGAAGTTAGAATCATATCAGAACGCGAATAGTGACGACATCCTGTCATAACGTGCAGTTTGAGCGCCAGATTTTGAGCTTCTCGCAACTTTTCGTGCGAAATGTTCGGAGGGTTTACAATTTCCTGAGTTTTGCCGTTGTACTTATTTTCGTAATCGAATGTTTCTGATTCTGGCGGCACTATTAAAATTACCGGCAATGCTTTATTTTTTAGAATCCCTACTGTTAATTCTTGGCCGACTATCAATTGTTCAAGCAGCATTTCGTCATGCTTTGCAAAAAGTTCGTTGAAGTATAGTGCGTCTGGCTCTTCGAATATATCTTTCAGAATGAGTGTGTCTACGCTCGAGCCGCCGTCTATTGGTTTCAAAACATACGGTGATTTTCTGAGTGGTGCAAAATCGAAATGTTCTCTATCTACGACTGTGCCGGCGGGGATTTTTACCTTTTCTTTGGTCATGAACTCGCGGTAGATGGATTTGTTGAATGTCAGCTCACAAGCACCCGACTCAGAACCCAAAAACGGCACCTGCAATTCTTGGAGCTGGCCTTGCAGCAGTCCATCTTCGCCGTTTTCGCCGTGCAAGATTGGCAATACCACATCGCAATTTTCGCTCAAAGTTTTGAGATCGAAATTCGGATCGGCGGGATCGGCCGTAATAACTTCATACCCATCCTGCTCGAGGTATTTAATGACGTTCGCGGCAGAGCGCAAAGAAATCTCTCGCTCGCTCGAGCTACCGCCCTGCAGTACCAGAATTCGTTCCATGTTACTCAGTATACCTTGTCGCTAGGTGATATAGGTGGCAATAACGGCATTTGTACACTTTCAGTTTTCCACCGTAGCGATGTTCGCTGACGGTCGCGGTTGCACGTGCCGCCTCCGGCGTCTCAAACGCTAGCTTGTCGGCACACGGGAGCGGATCGTCGTTCACGATTCCTTATCGACGAATTGCTGGCAGAAACGCTCGAAGACTGAGTTGGTCCAGCCGAAGCCGGTCTGCCCTGGGTAGACGCCTTTTTGAGGCGGTTTGTCGGGATTGACTACATTGTATTTCTCGAGAAATACA
>Ga0157374_10002717_pt1 | contig 14864 bp, 10 predicted proteins | sample M25metaG_FD_115308 | JGI IMG/M metagenome (GOLD analysis project Ga0157374, IMG submission 115308) | Miscanthus rhizosphere microbial communities from Kellogg Biological Station, Michigan, USA - M2-5 metaG | ecosystem: Host-associated > Plants > Roots > Rhizosphere > Soil | place: USA: Michigan...
CACACGCTGCTTCCATCCACCGGGGAGCGACTTCGTCAGCATTCCCGCCTCGCCGCTCAGCTCCGAGAGGTCGAGGACCCACTTCTTGCGCTCCTTGCGAACGCTTTCATCCACGCCGTAAAGGCGCGCGTAAAAGTCGAGGTTCTCGCCAATAGTCAAATCGTCGTAGAGCGCGAACTTTTGCGACATGTAACCGATTCTGGAGCGCACCGCAGCCGCGCGCAGCCCCTTAGACTTCCCCAGGAGACTGACGCTTCCGGACGTGGGGTCAGTCAAACCGCATATAATCTTGATCGCCGTTGTCTTTCCAGCCCCATTGGCTCCAAGCAGTCCATAGATATCGCTATTGCGAATTTCCAGTTGGAAATTCTTCACGGCTTGAAACGATCCGAAGATTTTGTTCAGGTCTTTGGCACCGATCACAATTCCCTTTTCTTTCCGTGGAGGGGAGGGGTTAGGAAAGTGAGGAATCACAGCAGCGCCGCGCATTTTCCGCAACTGGCCCACCACGGCGTTCTCCAGCGTTGGCTGGGAGCGGCGGATTTCGGTCACTCGCAATCCATTCGCTTCCGCCCGCTGGCGCAATTCGGCCTCGGCGGCATCCGGGCGGGCCGCCAACACGTCCAGCCTGTCGCCAAAACGCTGCACATCCCCTGCTTCGGGAGACTTAGCCAAAATGTCTTCAGCCGGCGCCAGCGGATCCACTTTCACTTCCAGCCGTGTCAGTCCCATCTTGGAGCGAAATCGTGCCGGAGTATCGATATCGATGATCTTGCCTCGCTCCATGAGCGCGACACGGTGGCAGCGTTCTGCTTCATCCAGGTAGGGCGTAGCGACAACGATTGACATTCCCTCCGTGGCCAAGGATGTCAGAGCATCCCAAAAATCGCGGCGGGTTACGGGATCTACTCCCGTGGTGGGTTCGTCGAGCAGTAGCAGCTTTGGGCCGGCAATCAGCGCGGCAGAGAGGGCCAGCTTTTGCTTCATGCCGCCACTTAAGCGTCCAGCCAGGCGGTCAGCGAAACGCAAAATATCAAACAGCTTGAAATACCGCTCTCTGCGTTCGGCGTATTCCTTCGGCGGGACAAGACGCAGCCCCCCCGCATAACTGAGATTTTCGTCGATGCTGAGATCCATATATAGGCTGAACGGCTGCGTGAGGTATCCCACCTGTTTTCCTGCCTGGCGGGGCGTTGTTCCAAGAACACGAATGTCTCCACTGCCGTGCGCTAGTACTCCGGCGATGATCTTGAATGTCGTTGTCTTGCCCGCCCCGTCGGCGCCGATGAAGCCAAAGATCTCTCCCGGGCGAACCTGGAAGTCGACTTCGTCCAGAGCCTTGAGGGATCCGTAGCTCTTAGCGAGCCCGCGGGCTTCGACAACCAAATCCTCGGCCATCATTTACTCCCGGCCTTCTCTTGTCCACCCTGGTCTTGAACTTGAATTCTGCCGTCTGCCGGCATTCCCGGCTTGGCAAAGCCGTAGCCGCCGCGCAATCCCAATTTCAGCCCCAGGACCTGTTTCACGCGATCGTCCTTGAAGTACGTATTCTCTGGGGTGAACATGGCTTGCGGATCGATGCGGATCACTTCCGCTGGAATGGCTTCCTTGGGATTCGAATCCAGGAACACCTGCGCCTGCTGGCCCACCTTCACCCGTCCGACGTCTCCTTCGGGCACGAAACCGCGCAGATACAACTTGGTTAAATCCACCAACGTGAAGATTGTCTGGCCTGGCTGTATCACACGGCCCGGCTCTGCGGAGCGCGTCAGAATGGTGCCATCGATGGGCGCACGGATCGTCAGATCGCCTAAGTCCGCTTCAATTTTTCGGAGCGCTGCGACGTCCGCCTCCACATCGGCCTGCGCGGAGGCGACCTGCGCATTGACTTCCTCCATTTGGCGCATCAGAGTCAAACGATCCGCCGCTTTGATGCGCGGGTTTTCAAGTTGCGCCCGCGCCTGCCGCACGGCTGCCTCAGCAGCCGCTACTTGCTTACGGCTCGCTTCAGTAGAGGCCTGGGCAATATTTTCTCGAGTCTGGTATTGTTCGACTACCTGAGCCGAAACCGCGCCGGTCTTTGCCAAGGGAGCATATCGTCGCGCATCGGCCTGGGTCTGCCGCGTTTCCTCTTCCCAGCGCACCAATTCCGACCGGCTCGCCGCGAGAGTGGCCTCCGCGTGCGCGACTTGAGCCGGCGCGTCTGCTTCGGCCTGGCTTTCGTAAATCTGGGATTGCTTGATTCGCTCTTCGTAAGTGGGCAGTTGCCGCTGCAGCTGTTCCAACCTGCGCCGGTCGCTCACGATCCGTGCCTTTTGTGTGTCGCGAATGGCTTCCTGCTGCGGACTGTCGAGCTTAGCCAAGATCTGGTCCGCTTTCACGGAATCGCCTTCGCGCACTGTAAGTTCGTGAATACGGCCCGCCATTTTTGAGGAAACATCCACTGAATCCCCATCAATGCGTCCGCTCACGAAAAGTGTGCCCTCCGGTTCGGCGGCTTGTTTGCAGCCGCTCAGAACCAATGCGATCATCGCAGCGAGTATCCAAGCCTGTTTCATACAATTCCTCTCTTTACTTGTGATAAGTCGTCTCGGCTACACCGACTGCCCGTGCAAAGTTCGCCCGTGCCAGCCCGAGCGTGTAATTGGCTCGGATCGTCGCGTCATCGGCCCGCGACAGGCGGTCTTGCGCATTCACGACTTCGGTGTTATCCGTGATCCCTTGAGAAAAACGTGCGCGCGACAGTTCGAGTTCCTGCCTGGACAGATTCACGTTCCCAGCGCTGGTCGCCACTTGTTTTAGAGCCCACTCCACGCCGGATATTGCTACCAACACTTCCGTCTCGATCTGAGAGCGGCTCTGATCCAGGGTTATTTGCGCCTCGCGCAGCGCGCCCTGTGCTTCATCAATCTCGCCCCGCGTGCGTCCGCCGGTAAACACTGGAATATCAATCGCGCCCTGCAGTTTGTAAGTGTTCAAGTTGTGCACCGGCGAGTTTCCCATTTGTCCGTCGTCGAACATTGCTTTGATCGTCGGCAGCCGAGTCGATTTGATAGACCGCACCTTCAACTCAGCCGCCTTCACGTTTGCTTCGGCCGCACGGTAGTCCGATCGGGAAGCAATGGCGGCCTGCACGGCAGCATCACGGTCGGGAATAGTTCCCTCCCCGTAGGCCGCGCTATCGGTAACATCAAAGTCCGAACTCACCCGCGCCTGAAGGATATTCGCGAGGTTCAATTTCGCGGCAATGTAGTTTTGTTCCGCTTCCTGCCGTTGCTGTTCAAGCGAATTGACTGGCTGCATCGCCCGAACGGCATCCAGTTCGGCGGCTACGCCTTGGTCCGTACGCTCGCGTGTGAGCTTGTATAGCTCGGTTGCCAGCCGGATCTGTTCCACAAGAGTATCTCGGGTCGCCTTTGCCCTCAGCGCTTCCAGGTAACTCACGACGACGTTGAGCGACACCAACTCCCGGGCATTGTTCACGAGGAACCGCGAGGAATCTTCCTGCGCCCGGACACTTTCCCAAGACCGCCGGTGTTCAAAGTTCAACAACTCTTGACTGAAAAAGATGCGGGCGTCCATCGAGCCGAACGGCCCTAATTTCCCCGTTGCCGAAGGGATTGGAATTCCTACGCCAATCAGGTTGACCGTTTGCAGATTCTGGCGCAAACCGATGTCCACCTGGGGCAGTCTGGTAGCCCGGGACTGGGCGTATCGCCCGGTGGCTTGGTCCAACCCCGCCTGTGCGCTGCGGATTACTGTGCTATTGGCTAGCGCTATTGCCAGCGCCTGATTAAGCGTAAGGTTCGCCGGCAGAGTCGGCCGGTCGGCCGCCCTTGCAAACGCCGCTATGAGCACGAGCAATATGAAGTTAGGTGTCATCGCCGTTCCTGACTCCCGCTTTGTTTGATTGATTCTTGTTTTTGGGATTCGCATAGTGATACGCCATTTGAGAATGCCAGAGCAAATTAATAAGCTTTTAGTCCTACCGCTCGAAAATGTTCGCGGGCGCGTTCCACGGCTTCCAGCGACGGTGGTTGCACGTCCGCGAGCTTGTAGTCGATGCGGAGTTTCTGCCACTTGAATTTGCCCAATTGGTGAAATGGAAGTACATCAACTCGTTCGACGTTCCCTAGACCCGCGGCGAAATCGGCAATCTTTGCGATGTCCTCATAGTCGTCAGTCAGTCCAGGTACCAGAACGAAGCGCATCCACACCGGCCGCTTATGATCAGCGAGCCTCTGGGCCAGTTTTCGAGTACGATCGGGATCCATTCCGGTGAGCCGCCGGTGCCTTTCGGGGTCCCAGGTCTTCATGCCCAGGAGCACCAGATCGATCTTTTCCAGATCCTCATCCGTCAAGAGATGGCCGAAGTTCCCGTTTGTCTCCATGGCGGTGTGGATCCCCATCTTCTTCGCCGCGGTCAGAAATTTGACGACAAAGCGGTGCTGCATCAAGGGCTCTCCCCCGCTTACCGTGACGCCTCCGGACATGATCTTCAGCCCATGGCGATATTTGCTTAGTTCTTCCGTGGCCTTCGCAATCGTCACAGGAATTCCATTGCTCATGGTCCAGGTGTCCGGATTGTGGCAGTAGCTGCAGCGCCATTGGCAACCGGCAGTCCACGCGACAACACGAACCCCCGGTCCGTCCACCGTGGAACCGGTTGTGAATGAATGGAGGAATCCCATATCTCCGTTAGCGAGCGCCGCGCGGACATCGGTTTCGGGAACATCCCGGCCGAGATTCACGCGTAGTTCAAATGGGCTTTTGGCTGCTAACGACTCCTGCTGCAGCGTTTGATTCTCAGGCATAACTGCTACTCCCATGGAACGTTCGATTGATCACGTCCATTTGCTGTTCGCGCGTCAGTCGCACGAAGTTAACTGCGTAACCGGACACGCGGATGGTAAGACTTGGGTATTTCTCCGGGTGGTCCATCGCATCTATAAGCATTTCGCGATTCAGGACGTTTATGTTCATGTGGTAACCCGTAGCGCCGAAAAACGCGTCCAGAATACTTGTCAGATTCGTGATGCGTTCTTCACTCGTGTGGCCGAGGCCTTCCGGCACCAGGGTCGAGGTGAGTGAAATGCCGTCCTGCGCATCGCGGTACGGGATCTTCGCCACGGATGCCGCCGAAGCATGGATGCCGTGACTATCTCTTCCATGCATCGGATTCGCGCCCGGGGCGAACGGCTCCCCGTGACGGCGGCCGTCCGGAGTATTACCGGTGCTCTTCCCATAAACGACGTTCGAAGTGATTGTCAGGATGGACTGGCTGTGATGGGCATTTCGATAAGTCGGGTATTTCCTTAACTTGTTCATGAACCGGCTTACCAGCCCCGCGGCAATCTGATCCACGCGGTTGTCGTTATTACCGAACTTCGGAAACTCGCCGTCGACCTGATAATCCGTCACCAGCCCGGTTTTATCCCTGACCACGCTGACCTTTGCATAACGTATGGCCGACAGGCTGTCGGCGACTACGGACATCCCTGCCATTCCAAAGGCCATCGTCCGAAACGGGTTGTGGTCATGCAGCGCCATTTCGATCCGCTCGTAAGCGTATTTGTCGTGCATGTAGTGGATGACGTTCATCGCGTTCACATAAACACGGGCGAGCCAGTCCATCATGGCGTCGAACTTGTCGAGTACATCGTCAAAGTCCAGGTAGTCACCTTGGACCGCACCGAACGACGGGCCCACCTGCTTTCCCGTGAGTTCGTCTCTGCCGCCGTTGATTGCGTACAACAGACACTTAGCGAGGTTTGCCCGGGCTCCGAAAAACTGCATCTGCTTGCCCATCAGCATGGGCGAAACGCAACACGCAACGCCGCCATCATCTCCCCAGGCGCGGCGCATCATGTCATCACTTTCGAACTGCAGAGAACTGGTGTCGATCGCGACTTTTGCGGCGAAACGCCGGAATCCGTCGGGCAGGCGTGGCGAATACCAGATGGTAAGGTTCGGTTCCGGAGCGGGGCCCAAATTGTAAAGCGTCTGCAGAAATCGGAAACTTGCCTTCGTAACAAGGGAACGGCCATCGTCGCCACAGCCGCCGATGGACTCGGTCACCCAGGTAGGATCGCCCGCGAATAATTCGTCATATTCCGGTGTGCGCAGAAAACGCACGATCCGGAGCTTAATAACGAAGTCGTCGATGATTTCCTGCGCCTGCACCTCGGTGAGCGCGCCCGCCCTCAGATCGCGTTCAATGTAAACATCTAGGAATGTCGACACCCGACCGAGTGACATGGCCGCTCCGTTTTGTTCCTTCACGGCCGCCAAGTACGCGAAGTAAAGCCACTGCACTGCCTCCTTCGCAGTCCCGGCGGAGCGTGAGATGTCGAATCCGTAGGCCTCGGCCATTTGTTGCAGTTCTTTCAGAGCGCGGATCTGTTCGCTGAGTTCCTCACGATCGCGGATGACTTTCTCCGTCGACATCAATGCATCTAGAGCCTGGTGTTCCTGTTTTTTCCGTTCTATCAGCCGGCTCACGCCATAGAGGGCTACCCGGCGGTAATCGCCGATGATGCGACCGCGTCCGTAGGCGTCAGGTAGCCCGGTCAGAACGTGTGAACTCCGGCACCGCCGGATATCGTCGGTATAGGCGTCAAACACCCCTTCGTTATGCGTCTTCCGGTACTTGGAGAACGTCTCGACCATATGCGGATCTGGTTCATAGCCGTAGGCTTTGAGGGAATTGAGCACCATCCGCAGCCCGCCCGTGGGCATAATGGCGCGCCTCAGCGGCGCTTCGGTCTGAAGGCCGACGATGATTTCTTTGTCCCTGTCGATATAGCCGGGCGCGTGTGAGGTGATCGAACTGGGAACTTGCGAGATCTCAAGAACCCCCTTCTTCCGCTCCTCTTTAAACAATTCCTTGAGCCGGTTCCAAATGCTCTCCGTACGTTCGGTTGCCGGCGCAAGAAAAGACTCGTCGCCGTCATAAGGCGAATAGTTCTGTTGAATGAAATCGCGGACGTTGATCTCTCTCTGCCAAACACCAAATTGAAATCCGCGCCACGGATCGCTCGAGATAGCCCGCCGTGCATCGGATGTTGTTGGCGCGCTCATAATTTGCCTCCGCGCGCCGCTACGTGCGCGCCTCGATTTAATCCAAGTAACAATGCGGTGTGCCGCGCAATCATTAACTCCTCATTGGTCGGAATCACCCATACGCTGACCTGGCTCGATGCCGTGGATATTCGGGTCCGCTTACTGGTGTTGGCCTCCTCCTCGAGTTCAATGCCCAGCCAAGCCGATGCCTCGCAGATCCGCCGGCGAATCTCAACCTCGTTCTCTCCAATGCCGGCGGTGAAGACCAACCCGTCGATCCCGCCCAAGACCGCAGCCAGCGCGCCGATTTCCTTCACGGCGCGGTATATAAAATAGTCCACTGCCAGGCGCGCCTGCGGTTCGTCACTCGCGAGTAGATCACGCATGTCTTGACTGATACCCGAGATGCCGAGCAATCCGGACTTCTTATAGAGAATCGTCTCCACCTCCTTCGCGCTCAGGCCCAGAGTCTGAAAGAGGTACAAAACGACGCCGGGATCCAGCGAACCCGGCCTGGTTCCCATGCAAAGCCCGTCCAGCGCCTTAAAGCCCAAACTGTGATCGACGCCTCTTCCGCCCTTCATGGCGCAGAGGCTAGCCCCGCTTCCAAGGTGCGCAACGATGACCCGGCCCCCGGCGATTTCTGGCGCGAGCTCCGGCAGCACGGAGGCAATGTATTCGTAAGACAAGCCGTGAAAGCCGTAACGCTGCACGCCCGCACGGCAGATTTCACGTGGCAGCGGCACCAACTCTGCCACCGACGATTGGCCCCGGTGAAAACTTGTATCGAAGCAGGCAACCTGCGGCACATCGGGCAACCGCTCCGCCACGGCTTCAATCGCCGCCAGATTATGCGGCTGATGCAACGGAGCCAGAGGCACTAAACGATGAAGTTCAGCCAGAACTTGCGTGGTAACGATGATTGGGGAAGCGTAACGCGCACCGCCATGCACCACACGATGTCCAACTCCCATCAGGTGCGCGCCGGGATACCTGAATCTCAGCCATGTAACGACGGCCTGCAGCGCGTCGTGGCCATCCCGCACTGTCTCGTCCGGCTTCTGGTCGACGAGAACCTGGCCGCCGGCATCCTTTGCCGTTAGTCGCGGCGCTGCGCCGATTCCCTCAACTTGGCCCCTGGTTTCCAAACCCCAGGAACCGCCTTTCGGCCGCTGGTAGACACAAAACTTCAGGCTGGACGAACCGGCATTAAGTACGAGTTCGTATTCATTTTTCATGCCGTTACGTGGTTTCCCTTCAGCTTCTCCCGGCGTGCGTAAGCGACAAGTTTCGCCATCGCGCAACTGGCAATCCTTGACCGGACACTGTCGGACCGGCTGGTCAGAATGATTGGAACCCGAGCTCCCAGCACTAGGCCCGCGCTGTCTGCATTCGCAAGGAAACTCAGTTGCTTGGCCAGCATGTTGCCGGCTTCGAGGTCGGGAACCAGCAAAATGTCCGGATCCCCGGCAACGGCCGATTGAATTCCCTTGATCTCAGCGGCCTCTTTGCTGATGGCATTATCGAAGGCCAGGGGCCCATCGAGAATACCGCCGGTGATCTGGCGCCGATCCGCCATCTTGCAAAGAGCCGCCGCGTCGATCGTCGCCGGCATCTTCGATGTAACCGTTTCGACGGCCGCAAGAATGGCCACTTTGGGCTTCTTAACGCCCAGATCGACAGCTAGATTGATGGCGTTTTGGCAGATGTCCACCTTGTCTTCAAGGGTTGGAGCGATGTTGATCGCCGCATCCGTCACGACAAGCACCTTGTGGTAGGTGGGAACATCCATAACGAACACGTGGCTGATGCGGCGCCCGGTCCGTAAACCGGTGTCCCGCGCGACGACCGCGCCAAGCAGTTCATCCGTGTGCAGACTACCTTTCATCAGAAGTTCCGCACGGCCCGCACGAACCAGTTCCGCGGCCTTCGCTGCGGATGCCTGACTGTGCGGCGTATCTACGATTTCCGTCGCGCCAAGGTCGAGCCCCGACGCCGCTGCGATTGTTCGGATCTTGGCTTCGGGACCTACCAGGATCGGAGTGATCAGGCCCTTCTCCCCGGCTTCCAGTGCTCCGGCCAGAGCCGTCTTCTCGCAAGGATGGGCGACTGCCGTAGGAACGGGAGGCAGGTTTGCGCATTTTTCCAAAATGCGTTCGTATTTGCCAGTACCGCTACTCATGCATTCCCTCCGCCCTTCGCCGTATTCAATCGGGCGCTTGCTGGCCCCGTTTCCTTTAACAGGAGGGTTAATACAATAGCCAACCCGACGCCGTATAAAAGAGGTTGGAACGTCGTTTGGTAATGCTCCAGTCCCATCTGGCCGCCGCCGGAAACCAGCTGCATGCCCCAGGCGAAGGCGGGCCCCAGCAGAGCGCTCAAGGTGAAGATCACAAAGTTGATAACGCCCGTAGCCGTGCCGCCCATCTCGCGGGGGTATGACTCCTTGACAACCGTGTAGGGGAGCATCGCAGCTCCTGACGCCAAACCCATCACGATGCCTATGACGTAGGGTGGGACGGAGCCCGGGCGGCCGTACAGAGCCCAGGCGACACACAGGAACAGCACGGCTGCGCCACCGATGATTACCGGCTTACGGCGGCCTAGCCGATCTGATAGCGCCCCCATCAGAGGACACCCGATGATCCAACCCAGCGGGACGGTCGCCGATCGAATCACCGCTTCCCCGTAGACGAATCCGTGCCCTTCCTGGAGAAACTGCACGCCCCAGGTCATGTCCAGAATAGTGGTCGGAATGAAGAGGAGACCGGCGATCACACCGCACAGCATTGACTGTGGATTTCTGAATACGACGCCTAAGGATTTGGCTGTGCCTTTGATCCAGTCATCGTGCCGCTCCGCGGGCGCATCGGGCGGAAGCATGAAATAGAGAATCACGGCCAGGGCGACTCCGATCAAACCCATGCCGATCCAGAAACCGTGCCACGGAATTCCCGCGGCAATGATTGGCCCAACCAGGAACTGCCCCGCCGATCCGCCGGCCATGCCAAACATTTGTGTAGCTCCGATCAATGTTGCTGCGCGGTTTGCGGGAAAGTTGTTGCTGGCGATGTAGACGGCCCCCACGAGCGCGAATACCCCTCCAGCACCTTGCAGGAACCGGCCCAGGTTCGCGGATCCGACGCTGCCCGTACCGAATAATAGAGCGCCAATGGCTGCAAGAAGGGCACCCGCGGGGAGCACGGCTTTGGCGCCCATCCGGTCCAGGGCCGAGCCGGCAACCAAGCTGAACGGCGAATATCCGTAGTAGAAAACGCCGACTAACGATGCGACACCCAAGGCGCTTAGCGCGAAGCCCTCCGATAATTGCGGCATCATCACAGAGGGAGCGCTCCGGAGAACGTACTGATAGAAGTAATACACTGCCGCAAGCAGCCAGGCCATTCCTGCCCCGCTTCGGCGCTGTTTCATCTGACTTGAAAACTCCCTTGCAGAGATGGTCTTCACGGCATCCTCTGTCGAACAATGATGCTAATGATGCTCACGTTCTCTTTGAGATCTTTTTTTTTGGGGATATGCCCTTCCCTGTTGCCAACATGCAGGAGCCACCGAGGAATGAGGATTTAGATCTGTCCTGCAGCCATTGGCGTCACTGCAGAGGCGGCCAGGAAAAGTCGACGCTCGCCCGGGAGGAGAGTATGAGTTCCCATGGCAAAGGACACCGGCCATGACGGTTAAGGCGAATCATAGGACCAGCTCTGAGACAGGTGCGGAAAGTGCTGAAGAGGCTGTTCCGCTACAGTGGAAGTCTGTTCGCTGCGCGGCGCTGGTGAAGCCGCTCGCCATCAGGTGAATCTTTTCATGGATCAACGTCGGCGAATTCGTCATGCTGCCCTGCGATCCACAGCATTTTACGGCTCGTCAATCGTTACTTTCCACGTCTTATCGGGATTATAAACTTCCATCTGTTTCAAAGCTTTCAGGGTTTCGGACCCCAAATCCTTCTCATAGACAGTCCCTTCGTGGCTAACGATGAATGTTTTTATCCCTGTAACGCGATATTGCGCCGGAGCGGCCGCGAGCGCGAATCCGCCGATCATCGCTCCATTCACCACGAAATTCATCTGCCCCATTACAGCGGCGGGGCCCTGGCCCTTCAATACCTTGAAATAGTAACCGTGATAAGGCTGCAGATTTGCGTCGTACCCTTGCGCCAGTGCCCTGGCAATAGCCTCGCCGACCGGACCACCCCAGCTTCCATCCGGGTTCTGCCAGGCCAGTCCGTCATGTTTTCCAGGCGTGCTTATGATCCGCTGAGCATACTCATTCAAATCTGAGGCGTCGTGTTTCTCGAGTGCGTATTCATACTGGGCCTCCACGAAACCACGGCAGATTCGAATGGCGTCAAGTTCGTTTTCACCAATACGGCGCAGCAATATCCGCTGGCGCCCCGAATTCGTGTCGTAAGACCACTTTCCGTTTTGCTTGACCAGAGGAATCGGTAGCGGCCATCCGGAGTTTCCAACCACCAGCTCCGCACGATTCGGATTCTTCGGATCCAAGTTAAGCTGCTGCTTCTCGCGAGCGAGTCGGGCGAAATCCGTAGCCCGCGTCTTGTCGACGACCGGATCGTCAGAGACTACCAAATCCGTGTTAGCTGGGCCGAGGATCCGCAGCAAAGACGGTACATCAAAACTTTCGGCGGCCTTGACGAGCGCTTCGGCAGCGACCTGCGGACTGCTAAACGTGTCCTGCGCGGCTTGCGCGGGTTGCGCGGCCTGCGCCGCGGCGTGAGAAGCCATCAAGGTCGCGATTACGACCGATGCGATCATCGGCTTGGTGAGTTTCACGGTTGTTCCCCCCCAATCTCGATTTTTCAGCCATGCTCAGCGGCGTCTTCCCCCGCCGCGGGCACCGCCACCTCCACCTCGGGAGCCGCCAAAGCTGGAGGAGCCTCGCGAACCACCGGCCCGCGCCCCTCCCCCTGCGCTGGATCCGCCGAACGCTCCTCCGGACCTGGAGCTCGATCCAGCGGTCTGCCGATTTCCGATGCGATCGCCGCCCCCTGTTCGGCTGGACAAGCCGCTTGAGCCGCCACTGCCAACTCCTCGTGAATTGCCGCCGAATCCCTGCCCGCCTCTCTGGCTGAAATTCTGACTCGCTCTGGCTTGACGATTTCCGAGATCGCCTCGTGTCATACCACCGAACCTGTCGGCCGTAGCTCGATCTCCATAAGGCGTTCCGCCGCGGTGCTGCGGGTTGTGCTGCCACTGCGATGGCCTGTTGCCCCCGACTCCACCGGGACCTCCAACTCCGCCAACACCTCCAACTCCGCCAACACCTCCAACTCCACCAACACCACCAACTCCACCAACTCCACCGACTCCACCAACACCACCGACTCCGCCTACTCCTCCGACTCCGCCTACTCCGCCTACTCCGCCTACTCCCCCGCCAGGTCTGCCAATGTTGCCGTTTCGGACGAAGTTGTTGTTGTTATTGATATTAATGTTGTTGTTACCGCCCCATCCGCACCCATAACCCCACCCTCCACTCCAGAAGGCGCCCATAGCTATGCCAACTCCGAACGAAAGCGCCAGTCCGGCAGCATAGTATCCGGGATAATAGGGATAAGGGTAGACAGGTGGTCCCCACACGTAAACGGGGTCATAACTGGGCACGTAAACGACTTGGGGGTTAGCTTGTTCAATGACCACTACGCTCTTCTGCTCAACTACCTTGGTTTCCACCTTGATTTGCTCGTTTGAGGTCAATTTTCCGGATGCCGTCGCCTTGGCACGCATGCGTTGAACGGCGTCCATCACCTCGGACTGCTGTGCCAGAAAGGCGTTGCCCAGCTCGGAGGTCCATTTGATGTTGTCAAATAACTGCTTGACAACGTCGGGAAAGGGAGCCAAACCTTGAACGCTCGGGTCCCAGTTCTGCTTCAGGACGGCGTCCGCAAGCTGTTTATCTTTCAACTGCTTGTTTTTCGGCAGCCATTGGTGAAGTTGGACGATTTCCAGAGGATAGGTGGAAGCCGCGAGGACCTGCGCGAGCAACGGATCGGGATAGAGTGCGATCGGTGCAATCAGACTGTCCAGCTGATCCGCGGAGAGCGTGGACGTTTTCGCTCCCGCAATATTCGCCTGCTGAGCAAGAACAAGAACAGGCAGTTCCCCAGGGAGCAACAATGCGGTGCATACCAGCGAACATGCGCGGAGCCATTTACTCTCAGCGACGAGATACATCTTTACCTCCCGCGCCACTTTTGCCCGGTTTCAGGAGCGATTTCCGGGCACGCCGTCCGCGATGACGCCGTTCTTAGGGAACCTAGCCAGCCTTCTCCTGCAGGAATGATTCGACGTCTCGCGCCTGGGGTTCTATTTATTTTCCTCAAGCCCATGCGTGTCGCTCCGAACAGGTCGGCGACGGCTTCTGGATGCGCGACGGCGCGCCATTTCCGCTCGAATGCCAGCGTAGAGGGGCTGGCATTCAGAAGGGAGCATGCCGCGTTTTCAAGGGTTTGGTGACTCTTCGCGACTGCGATGAATGCGTTAAGATTACTGTTCGCGGGTGAAGACCAGATCTAACTCATTGAAAAGATGGAGCGGGAGACGGGGTTCGAACCCGCGACGGCCAGCTTGGGACGCTGGCATTCTACCACTGAATTGCTCCCGCTCGCTCGGCAACCTAAATATAGCAGAGCAGTGACTTGTGAGCTAGGCCCAAAACGGCCATTCCCATGCAAAAAACAAACCAGCGTAACCTTGGCAGGATAGTGCCTACAGAGCCGTCTTTAGCGAAGCCGTGATAGCGGCAATGTTGTCGCCAAGTTTCGCTACCGTTCGCGTTTTCTATCTCCCTCAGGTGAGCTTGCGCACGTCGAGATAGGACGTGAGCACTGCCGCGCTGCCCTTGGGATCCGCCAGAGCCACGTATCCGTCAGGCCGCACGAGATAGACGGCATTTCGCTGCAAGCCCGTCCGATCCATCTCCGGGCGCCAGGGAAATACGTGCAACGATAACTTCCGCACCTTGCATAGCGCCCTGATCGCCGGCGCTGCGTCACCGTAGACGTGGACCTGCCAGTCCAATGAGGTCAGCGGGGTGAAGTTGTCAGCGCCGTTGAGGTTCTTCTCCACCCATGGCAAACGATCACCACCATGAACCAATCCCGCGCGGCCATCGCTCAGACTGCTACCCCGGTAGTTCACCACGGTCTGCGAGACCGTGCGGAACATGAATCGTCGTACCACCGTCAACGCAAAGAGCGTCGGGACCAGGAGCGGCACGATCCGCAGACGAATGAGCCGCGCTATCGGCCCCCGGCTGGTCACGCCCGTGAAGGCCTGATCAGTGGTCGCGACCAGCCGCCTGGCGAAGGCGATACGCTCCGGCTCGTAGCTATCGAGTAACGCGCTCCCCGCACGCCCGTGCAGGACAGCGGCGAGTTTCCAGGCGAGGTTCACCGCATCGCCAATGCCGGTGTTCATCCCCTGTCCACCGACGGGACTGTGGATGTGCGCCGCGTCGCCGAGCAGAAACACCCGACCCTTGCGGAAACGATCGGCGACCCGGTGGTGCACGCGGTAGGTCGAGAACCAGTTCACGCGCGCGACGTCGATGCGCATCCATTCCATCACACGCTGGCTCACGTCAGTCCACGAGAGATTGTCGTGTTGGTGTTCGGCATCCTCCTGCACGGTGCCGATGAGGCGAACATGTCCTTCGTCTTTCATCGGGAAGACGGCGAGGAAATCCGTCGTGTCGAGGCCAACATGCACTTCGCCGTTTATCGCCGCACCCCTTGCCTCCACATCGGCGACATAGAAGAGGTG
>Ga0157374_10002718_pt1 | contig 14861 bp, 19 predicted proteins | sample M25metaG_FD_115308 | JGI IMG/M metagenome (GOLD analysis project Ga0157374, IMG submission 115308) | Miscanthus rhizosphere microbial communities from Kellogg Biological Station, Michigan, USA - M2-5 metaG | ecosystem: Host-associated > Plants > Roots > Rhizosphere > Soil | place: USA: Michigan...
AGGATCGTGCCCGACGCCGCGCCGACGCTGTCGTAGAAGGTCAACACGCCCGGGGCTGTCCCGGACGCGGTGGTCAGCAGCACCCGGTTCAGGCGGCCAGGGCCGTTCTTGATGACCGTGGTCCCGGGGCCCGCGGCCACCGCCACTGAGGCGATCGAGTCAATGTTGTAACCATTGTCATCGACCAGGGTTCCCACCATGTTGTGGGCCATTGTTTCCCCCATTTATTCGGTGTAGACAAGCACGTCCACTATTTGTTGGACCCCGGTGAATTGCGCGGCCCACACTGTGTCCCCAGCGTCCAATTTGAGTGTCACCTGCGGGTTCATGGCAATGGTCTCGTCCATGGCGTTGTCGTTGGACAACAGGAACCCGTTGTTGACGCCCACCGCGGAGTCACCGATGAACACCCCATTTCCACCGGAGTTGGTGGGGCGTAGCCGGGCGATCAGCGTGTAGCCGCCGCTGACGTCCAGGCCCTCGGTCAGCTCGGTGGGCATCTTGCTGTTGGGGATGACCACGGACCGTGTGGTGAACACCAGCGACCCTCCTCTTGGGTTGAAGGCAACCCCCTGGGGGCAGAAGCGGCCCCAGCACCAACCCCCAGGGGGAGCCCGCTCACAGGTTCGCGACCAGCCGACTCATCCGGCCGACGTACTTCGGCGCCCGAACCGCCAGGCACGTGTCGGTGAGCACCGCGAACGGCAGGGTGTCCGGGGCTGTCACCGTGGGGGCCAGCGGGATGATCTGCATGTCCCGCGTGTAGGGGCGCACCATGAAGTTGGAGTCCCGCGGCACCAAGAAGATGTCCTCCTGCACCCCGGAGCGGGGGAACGCGCCCGCGTTGGTGCCCTGGTACGCCGCTGGCCCAGTGTTCCCGGAGCTGTTGGTGTACAGGTTGGTGCCGGTGTCGATGATGCTGGTGACCGCGGCCCCGGTGATGTCGAACGCGTCCACCACGCCCAGCAGGGTCTCAGTGCCCGAGCTGGTGCCCCGGTACACCTTGTACAGGATCGGGGACGCACCATCGGGCATGTTCGCCGGCGCGGCGACGGTCAGGGTCACCGTCGAGGTGGACCCGGAGGTGACCTGGGACACCTCAGCGGAGGCCTGGATCTCCCCGAACCGGGCGATCACCGCGGCGACCTTGTAGTAGTAGGTGGCCGCGGCCAGCGTGCCCCCGGTGGTGGCGGTGGCGGTGGTCACCGAGCCCTGCTGGTTGGACCGAGGCGACAAGAAGCTGGTCTTGACGATCGGCACGTCCCTGTAGGTCGGGACGTTCAGGCCGGCGCCGATGGTGACCTGCGGGGCCTGGAACCGCTGCTGGCTGGTCAGAACCTGGGACACCGCGCTGTTCATCCGCGGGGACATCAGGAAGCAGTAGTTGGACCCGATGGGCATCGCGGCGTTGGTCTCCACGATGTCGATCAGCTGGTCCAGGTACCGCAGGGCGAAGTTGGAGTTGACGTCGATCGCGTTGACGAACGCGTTGGACCCGGACCCGGCGACCCAGTTGGACACCAGGTAGTCCAGCCCGGTGGAGATGGGGTACTGGCCTGCCACGGTTGCCCCGTCGTGGCCCCACAGGATCGCGTTCTCCAGGGTCCACATCATTGAGGTGATCGTGCCGTCGAGCTCCAGCTGACGCAGGTCACCCACCAGGTCACGGGTCACGGTCTGGGCGAACCCGGTCACCGACCCCACGGCCTGGTACAGGCGGATGTTGAACACTGCCTGCTCGTAGACGCTGTTACCGATCGGCCGAGCGCCACCGTCAACGACACCACCAGAGTCCGGGCGGTTGACGCGACGGTTGAAGAAGTACTGAGTGGATCCCCATTGCTTGGTGGGGATCGCCGCCAACAGCGGCGCGTACCGGCGTTGGTACTCCAACAACACCGGGTCGATTTGCTTCTGGATAAGGGGCGTGACTGTACCGGCGGTAGTCAGCGCCTCCTCCAACTCAGTTGGCATGGAAAGCCCCCTCGTTTTTGGGCACAAAAAAACCGCCACAATGGGCGGTCAATTGGTGCGGCGTGGTGTGTGATTACTGCGCGGCGGCGGGGACCGGGGCAGGCGCCATGCCGGTACCGGCGTGCGGTACAGGAGTGGTCGCGAAGTCCCCCAGCAAGATGCTGGCCCGGTCATCGAACAACTGGGCGGGGTTGCGATTGTCAGCGTCCCCGGTGGTGTTCTCGTGGACCCGGTAACCCAACCGTTGGGTTCCGATCCCCGCGGCGGCCAACGCCTCGCGGGTCTCGGCGCGCACCGTGTTCACCTGGTCGGTGATGGCCTTGGTGATCTCAGTGCGCATCTCACCCAGTGCAGCGGTCACAGCTTCCTTCACCGCGGTGCCCTCATCCACCTTCGTGGCGCTCTCGGTGGCCTTGTCGGGGGCGGTCTCGACGGCTGGTGCCTGCTGGGTGGTGGCCGCAGGCGGGGTCGGCGCGGTGGCCGGGGCCAGCACGGCAGCGAGATCCTTGATCGCCGCGCCAACCGATTCGCCTACGGTCGCCCCGATCGCCTTGATGTCCTCAGCGGTCAGGGTGGTCTTGGCCTGCTCCTGGGTGGGGGCAGGTGGGCTGGTGGGGGCCGCCGCGGTGGTGGCCTCGTTGGTTTCCGTAGCTCCACTCACGGTGGGCTTCCCTTCATCCGGTGGTGCTGTGTCCCCCACGGTGGGGGTCTGGGTGGTGGTCTCCAGCTCGTCATCCGGGCTGACCGTGTCAGCCTCGGCCCCGAGGACGTCGATGTCCCCGTCAGCGTCGGGGTCCAACAGGGCCAGGGCCTGGCATGCCCCGTCCATCGCCGCTCGAGCGACCACGTCCAGGTCGGCCGGGTTGATGCAGTAGGAGGAGATCATCACGTCGATGGGCCCGTTGGACACGCTGACGCAGAACCGCGCGGAGTCGTCCCCGTAGTACTCGGCCACCGACTCCCCCGCGGGCACGGTCCACCGGTCGATCAGCCGGGTCTCGTCGGCGCTGATGTCGATGCCCAGCTTCTTGGCCGCGGACTTGATGCGGCCCTTGATGGACTTGACCTGCGCGGCGGTGTACTGGGCGGCGTTCTTGGCCTGGTTGATGTAGGACCATGCCGCCTTCACGTGGTCCTTCGTGTCGATCGGGTAGCGCTTCTTGCCGTCCTTCTGGTACCCCGGGTCGGCGTACTTCACGTCCCCGTAGGGCTTCTTCGCGTCCTTTCCCTTTTCCTCTACCACGTCCGCGGAATAGGACTCACGAATGGGGGTGCGGGCACCCGCTGATTCCTTGGTGTCGCTACCGCCGTCCAATTGCGCCTGGACCACACCCGGTGAGGCGGTGAAGTCAATGGCGTCGATCTCCAGGTCATCAGCGGTCTCCACCATTTGCCCGTCAAAGGACACCCTTTTGACCGGGCCCAACCAATACCCGTAGATGGAGGTGGACTTCAATGCCGGGTCATTCGGGTCACTCAAGGTGGCAATGGTGCGGCCCTCGGGGGTGTCATATAGCTGCGCGGACCACCGCGCCACCCCACTGTCATTGACCGTCACATTGGTGACCTTGCCCACGATCTCCCCGGAGTCATCACCGGCCGCGTGGTGGGTTCGCATCACAATGGGCAGCCCGTCCGGGGCGCTGATGCGTTCCTGCATCCGGGCCACGGCCTTGCTGATCAGTTCCTTGGTGTACAGCCTGCGATTGAGGCTGACCCCGGGGACAATCATGGTCCCCGTGCGGGTCGCGATCGTGCCGGTGGTCACCGTCGATGTCCCTTCGGGATAGCGTGCGCCGAGCAAGGCTCACTAAAAGTAACGGATTGGTAACAATCCGTGGAGAGTTGGGAGAATTGATGCGCGGTATCACTCAAGGCGCCGCTTTTATCGCGGTGGCCGCCTCACTTGCGTTGACCCTGGGTGGCTGCGGTGGCGGCGGCAACACCACGGACACCTCAACCCCGGACACCGCGACCAGCTCCGGTGCCCCCACCACCACCCCGCAGACCCCGGCGCCACCGGAGGCCCCCGGCGCCCCGCTGAACACCTTCGGGGACGGCAACTACATCGTGCCCAAGGACGTGGCCGTGGGCACCTACCACACCGACGGCCCGGCCAAGCCCGGCCTGGACTGCTACTGGCAGCGTGACGGGGCGGACGGCATGCCCGCGGTCAACCACCTGTCCCGTGACCCGCAGACCGTCAGCGTCGCGGCCACCGACACCGCGTTCCACTCCGTGGGCTGCAAGCCCTGGGCCAGGGTCAGCTAACGCAGCCTCTTGACCTGGGCAGCACGCAGGGGGGGCGGCACGGGTGACGTCTTGCTGCCCCCCACCACGGTCCGCAACGTTCGGATCACCATGGGGTCCGTCAAGCAGTTGACGATCATCTGGGGCAGCATCTCCGCGATGGTGTCCTCCACCAGGTCACGGAACTCCTGCTCAGCGGCCGCGCTGTCCTGCGCTTCCCGCTGCGCGGCCCTCTTGTCCATCCCACGCCGACCGAGCACCATCACCAGGTAACCCCCTCTACTGTCTGGGCTTGTGTCTGACACCCGCGCCGTGCCCCTGGCCCAGCTCGTCAAAGCCAACGTCGGGGAAGGGCCCTGCCCCCAGCCGCTGTGCCCCCACTGTGTCGGCGGCCGGCTCCACCCCTACCGGGTCAGCATCCATGTGGAGTACCAGGACGCGGAATGGGTGGACGGGTGGGTCGCGGTGTGCGTGGGCAACGACACCTACCGGCGGGAAACCGCGAAGGCCTACAACCACGACCCCGACGACACCACCAGCGACGCCTACGCCCCGCTCGTGGAGCCGTGCGGGTTCTCCATGCCCATGACACCCCACCGCCTGCCCCGGTAACGTTCCCGCGACCAGCAGCGATACAAGCTCACAACCGGGGGTGACGGACCCCCACCCAAGACACGGAGGCCACGATGGACCAGCAGGTGTTCACCCAGCGGGCAGTCAAGACAACGGTCAAGCCCCCCTACATGCAGACCATGTGGGCCCAGGGCACCCCAGCCGCTCGAGCGCAAGCGGTGGCCGCCTACACCGTGTGGGCGGCGTGGTGCGTGATGTGGGCGGTGGTGTGGGCGTTCACCGGGCCGGCCGCGTTCGTGCTGACCCCGCTGTCCATGGCGGCGTTGGTCATCCCGTTTCGGCCTACCCGAGCGAAGGTGCGGGGCTGGGTCAGCGAGCCGCTCACACCGCCACAGCGAACTGGGCAAGCAAGCTAGACAGGCCCTGCATGGGGTCGGTGGCCTGCAGGTTGCACCGGCAGTACGGGTGCAAGGGTGGCGCGGGCACCGCGGTGCGTGACCACGGGTTGTTGGACTCCGCGTCCAGGCAGATCGGGCACACCCGGGTGCCGCCGGCGGTCACGAAGTCCACCTGCTGGACCCCTTCCCGGTCGTACAGGGCCAGCGCGCCCCGGGTGAAGGACTGGCCCATCGCCAAGTCCAGCAGCGTGGACACCGCCCGGATGTCATCCCCGCCGATCACGTCCAGCGCGGCATCCACCATGTCCCCGAACCCCGCGCCGTCCACCACCAGCTGGGACAGTCGACCCCCCAGGTCACCGGCGTTGCCTTTGACCATGCGGTCCACCCACCCGGTTGCATCAGCCCAATGGGATCCCAGATCAGCCAGCTGGGCCTGGTAGTCCGACAGCACCACGTCCGCATCGGGTGCGGCCTGGCCGATCTGCTCAGCCCCGACCAGCACGGCGGCGGTGTAGCCCTCCCCCTCGGCGTCAGCCAGGGCGTCAGCGACCGCGCTGGTGATGGACTCCCGGTCCTCCGGGGTGGCATCAGCCCCGGCGATGGACCCCACCAGCGTGGCCGCGACGGCGTTGGCCACCAGGCGCCTGTGGGTGGTGTCATCAGCGGGCGCGGTGTACTCCGCCAACCCCAACGACTGGCGTAGCCGGGTGACGGCGGCGCGGACGTCCAGCCGGCGCGCGGAGAACCGCCACGCCTTGGCCACCCGCTCCAGGTGCTGGGCCACCAGCCGCTCCCGGCGCTGGTACACCAGGGCCCACGTGCCCTCCAGCGCCCCCAGCTGCAGCGTGGCCTCCAGGATCCCGGGGTGCGCGGCGTTGGCTACCGCGAGCTCCACCGCGGCCAGGCACCCGGCGTGGACCCGGTCCGTCAACGGGCCACCAGAGCGGGCCCACCCCTGGGCGTAGGCGGTGCGCGCGTAGGCGGCGATGACCACAGCTGGGTCGGTGGTGATGGGCGCGATCGACCACTCCCCGGCCAGGGCAAGGGCAATGCGCCCAAACACCACCGGGCCAGTGAACGACAGGTTATCTGCCGTTAGCCCTTCCCCTGCGGTGATGTGGGGGATGAACGGGGTGTGCTGGGTTGGGAAATCGTCCCCCAGTACACCAGCAAGGGTTGTGCACAACAGCTCGTGAGCAGGGAGTAGTCGATCGCTGTCTCCCACGAGGTGAACGGCGCAGGGTTCTCGTCCGGCGTGCCGATCAGGGTTGAAAGTGGCATGCCCCATCACCCTCCCGGTGATTGGTTGACCAATGGAGTGGGCGGCGGACCACACCAGCTGCTCGAGGAGCTGCCGGCGGGTGGTGTCCCACCCGGTGACGTCCTCACCCAGGAACGCGACCGTCAGGTGGATCTGGTCAGCGCCCAGCCCGCCGTCGACTACCAGCGCGGTCGGGTCGTCGGGGAGCAAGGCCACCATCCCAGTTTTCATCGTCGGCCCCGCCCCCCTCGAAACATTGGATCAGCGCCGCGATCACCGGATCGATCGCGGTGCTGGTGTGCTGCGCGCACGCGTACAACTCGGGTCTCACCGTGGGGTTCTGCCGGTAGATCCACACTCCGTCGCGGGGCCTCCGACCGCAGGTCATGCATTTCATCGGATCACCCCCAGCCAGCCCAGGGTGACGGTGATGGCCAGCACGATGGTCACCGAGCACACCAGCATCACCACACTGGCCACCAGCAGGTCCGCGATGAACCTCACCGGCGTGCCCTGTTCCCCAACGGCCAGCACGCCAACCCCACCGCGACACCGAGCACGACCACCGCGACCAGCACCACCCCGTGGGGGTGATCCAGCCAGGTCAGCGCCTCGTGGACCCAGGACGACATGCCACCCACCCCCACGCTGAGCCGACCAGCCACGGCACCACAATGATCGTGAACACCATCAGGGACAGGGACAGGCACAACGCTTGGGTGACGTACACCGGCGCAACCCTAGCGGCGCTTCCAGAACGCCATCACGACCACGAACACCACCAGCACCCACAGCACCAGCAGCCCTATCGCGGACAGGGTGTCCACGGCAACCACCCGGATGGGGGCACCGCTGGGCGTGAGCGACCCGACACGCTGAGCGTTTCCCCGGCCAGGGAGGTAACCAATGGCTTGTGCTGTCATCCCCCGCGACGAACCGCTGGTTGACCCGCTCACGGGCCCACCGTGCGGGGCGCGGGTGGATCCCCCCGTCGTGACGATCGCAGTGACAGGGAACGTGGACGGATGCACGGTGAGGATCCTTGAAGGGGCTCTGGACCGGGCGTTAGGTCACCGACCCGACAGGGTGGTGGTGGACCTCACGGGCGTGAGATCCCTAACCGTGGATGGGGTCACCGCCCTCATTGAAGCGACTGCACGTGCAAATGAAAACTCGTGCGCGGTGTACTTGCGCGGGGTTCGCCCTAACGTGGTAAAGGAATTAGGGATGTACGGCCCAGGTAGGGCTATTCCTCACATCTTGGGGCGCGGCGAATCTCCGCGATCAGCTCCCGGTGGCGTTTGTTGACGTGCTTGCGGTGAGCCCAGTGGGACACCAGGAACGCAGGCGTCGCCCAGATCACCGAGGCCACGATGTTGGGCCACACCGCGTCAAACGGGGGGAACAGGTGCTGCCACACGCTCACCGTGTCACCCCCCGGCTCCTACGCTGCTCACCGTGGACACCTACATGGAGATCCGGCGCGCGAACCCATCCAGCCCAGCCAACCCTGAGACGTTGTGGGATGGGGATGTGGTCACCGTGGCCACCGCCGGGGATCAGGTCTCCATCCTGGACAGCACCGGGCACCTGATCGCCTACCAGTGCACGGGGGTGCAGTGGGTCTGCGGCCAGGACTGCCAACTCCAGGCGACGGTGCTGGTGGAAACCATCTAGCAACAGCGAAGGGGGCGGGGGTGCTGTTAGCGGGAACAAGTCCCGCACACCTCCCGCCCCACCAAACCGAGCGTCCGCCTGTCAGCTTGCCCAGGTGCCGCCAAACACCTACGGCGCCACACCGGTCTCGCTTGCTCCGTTCCCGGCCTGGGCGAGTCATCCGACCCGGGGAGGGTGCCGCACCGATCAGGCTAGCCAACACCCAGACGGTCCCGCTACTACTGTCGCGGTCCGGGGCCGCCGGCCAGGTCCACCAGCTTGTCATCCAGCGCGCGAGCCACACCCCGGTGCCAGCAGCCCAGCACCAACCCGACCAGGTACACCACCGCGCCGGCCACGGACAGGCCCACCGCGGCGCGAGCCGCCTTGCTGGCCATCACCCGACCTGCTTACGGATCAAAGGGGTCACATCAGACGCCCTGGTGGGGTGTCCCCTGTCCATGGTCTACCTCCCATTGCTCAATGCCATCCAGGTCAACCCTCCTGGCCATTGCTACCCGCCCGGCCCAGCGGGTAAGCACACTATGGAGGCGCTGGCGACCGGCCACCTCCCCCTCTGGGTCGGTCGCCAGCGGTTCCCCCACGGTGGGGGTTACCACCAGCGGACCGGCCGTCCCCGTGGTCACACCGCTCATACCCCCACCTTCTCTCTTTCGGGTAGCTCACGTAACGCCCTGGCACGGCGCGCCCGGTAGGCGTGCTCCCACGCGCGCATCAGCCGGCGTGCGTCTTCCTTCGGGGCGTTGCCTTGCGGGTCTTGCTTGCCTTGGGTGGCGTCCTTGGCCCCCCCGGGCTTGTCCTGCGGATCCAGCAGCTGGGGCACCACCCCGGGGGGCAGCCCCGGTGGCGGCTCGGGCTCCTCCGCGTCAGGCATGCCCGGGATGTAGCCCTGCACGTGCGCGTTGACCAACGCCGCGGCCTTGTTCGCGATCCCAGCCTTGGACATCGCGGGCACATCGGACCACACCACGATGTTCTGGCGGTCCACGATCACCGCGTCATCCCCACCGTCGACGGCCGGCTCACCGATCTCATCCCGGTACCGGTTCAGGGTGTAGGACCCGTTACGCAGGCGCATGTCCCGGATCTTCTCCACCACTTCACTGTCGCGGTAGTCGATCTCAGAGAACTCCAGGTGCCAGTCGACGACCTTGAAACCCACCTGCACCAGGTGGTAGTTCAGCTTCTCCAGGATGATCGCCGAGATGGGGATGATCGTGTTGACCCGGAACGTCTTGTCCTGGGCCTCCCCCGTGCCACCGCCAAGGTTCCCGGACTCGATGATCCCGACCTTGGACGGTGGCACCCCGAACCCGGACACGATCTCATCCCGCAAGGTGCGGCAGGTCTCCAAGTAGTCCGCGACCTTGTGCTGGTCCAGGACTTGCACACCACCACCGCCGGTGGTCAGCACCGGGGTGCCCACCGCCTTGGGGCCCAAGTTGTGCACGATGTACTGCTCACGCCACCGCTGCACGTCAGTGTCGGAGAAATGCCCCAAGTCGACGTGGATACGCGGCGGGTCACCCCGGCGGAAACATTCCTTCAACGTGGCCATCGCGAACAACCACGTCGTCGCGGGCAGCAGCACCTTCTGGGCTGGGCCCACCCCGTACAAGCCACCCCGGGGTGCGTCCATGGAGAAATGGACCACCTGTTGGGGGGTGAAGTCCGCGGTGCGGACACCGTCCACGTCCTGGTGGTAGCCCAGCACCTCACCGTGGTCATCGGACAGCACGGTCATGGTGGTGGCATCCAGGGTGTACAGGGCGATCGGCTCACCCAGCAGCGACACGATCTCCAAGTAGGCGTCCCCGAACAGCAGCAGGTCCGTCACCACGTTGCGCAGCAACTGGACCATGTCCTCACGCGGGTTGACGAACCGCATCAACCGCTTGAGTCGGGTGATCTCCGGGGGATCGGGGGGGATTTCCACCCCTTCCTTGTCCTCATCGGTGTCCGCGACGACTTGCAGCCCACCAGCTGTGACGGTGCGGGCCACCACGTCCACACAGCTACTCACCCAGTCACACGTCATGTACAGCTGGTGGAGCTGGTTGAGCACCTGCTGGCGTTCGGACGTGTGCCCGATCTGCACGCCCTTGATCGACGCGGAGGCCAGGGGGATGCCGTACTCGAAACCTGAGCGTCGTACTTGCTTGGCAGTAGGTTCTAGTAGCGGCGGGGCGGTGGCCTCCCACACCCCACCCCAGTCCGGTCCCCGCACCAGCTCCCGCAGCCTCGTGGCTAGCCCCACAGCGGACCCCCTTGACCTGGTCGGTTGCGCACCGGACAAAGGGGGGCGCGGTGTGACGTCTAATAAGGGAATGAGCGAACCGGAGATCGGCCAATGGACTGGGCTGCCGCTGGACCTGCCACCAGGCCAGCACCCATTCGACTGGTACCTGTCGGCGATGACCCGGATCCTCGGGGTGGACAAGACAGCCATGTACCTGGGCGTGGACCTGTCACCAGGGGCTGGCCCCGTTGAGCACGGGGAACCCACCAATGGTGTCCGGTAGCGGCTGCGGTGGCCGCGACCCGGTGGCCTGAGGGTCCAGCTTGCGTAACTCGGTGGTCTCATCCGGGGGGAAGTGGAACCGCGGCTCGGAGCCCACGTTGAGCAGCAAGTACCGCAGGGCGTCCGCGGCGTGGTCCGACGCGGTGGTGTCCGCGTCCTCCGGGTCGCCCTTGACGGCGTGCGGCAGGTCACGCAACTCCCGGTACAGCTCCGTGACCGGGGTGAACACGTGCAGCATGGGGCACGTGTCCCACCCCAGGGTGCGGTGGTGCAAACACGCGGGGGCCTCACTCAAATAGGAGTGGATCCGCTGCCAGCCGGCGATCCTGGAGCCGGGGCCCTTACCTGCCGGTTCCAGGGGGCACCCGTTCTCCGCGTAGATGTCCGCGATGGGCTTGGCGTCCCCGCGGGTGGCCCACATGGCGTCATCCGCGTAACGCGCGGCCACCTGCTCGGTGGGGCCCTCCGCGGCCAGGATCATCTGGGCTTGCTGGGCCTCCCCCACCCCGGCCTTGTACAACTCCCGGTAGACCCACACCCGGCCGTCCTCGTCGACCGCGCCCCACAGCACGGCCCACGGCTTGGCGTACCCCCAGTCCACAGCGATGTACCGACGCCAGGAAGCGGGCAGCAGCACCGGGTGCACCACGTGCCTGTCATGGTTGAGCTCCGGGAACATCGCCCCGGCGAACACGTCCCAGTTGCCCTCACGCAGGGCCTGGCGCATCACTTCCGGTAGCGCGAGCAGGTCACGCTCGTACTCCGGGTTCAGGTGGGGGTTGTCCTCCATCCGTGACGGGATGAACCGCACCGTGCGGGCCCGCTCATCCCGGATCACTTTCGTGCCGTAGTTGGTGGCGTCGATGAACCGTTTCCGCACCGCACCGTGCCCCGGTCCGCCGGGGTTCGCTGTGGCCCGTACCCCCAGCACGGGCACATCCGCGCGCCCGGACCGAAGCCGGGACTCCAGGAACGACACCACCTCAGGCAAGGTCAACGTCAACTCGTCGAAGGCCAACAGCTGGTACTGGCCACCTTGGCGTCGGGTGGCGTCAGCCAGGGACTCCGCGTACCGGAACATCGCCACGCTGCCGTTGGGGAACCGCAGCTCATACTCGTTGCCCACCCACCGGGCGCCCAGCGCGTGGGCGTAGGACAGGTTCGCCAGCTCCGCGAGCAGTGATTCCTTGAGCTCACCGTACGTGCGGCGAAACGCCCCCACCCGCAGCCCGGGGTGCTTCATGCACGCCTTGATCACCTCAACGGTCAAGGCCATGGTCTTGCCGCCACCCAGCGACCCACCGAACAGCACCGCGAACTCGGTGGCGTCGTGGAACAGCTGCTGTTTGGGGGTGGGGGTGTAGTCCAGCGCGGCGAACACGTCCGTCTTGGGCGGGTCCAGCCGGTTGAGGGCCATGGCCCACGCGGTGGGGGAGATCGCGGTGATCAACCCGGACCACCTCCTGTAACACCAGCGGTGTGGGCCACGATGTACCGCACATGAGAACCGTGCTGACCGTTGTCGCCGCCGCGGTGCTACTCGCCGGGTGCCGCGACACCACCCCCAGTGATGGGCCGCATGACCCCTCCGGGGGCCGGTACCCGCCCGGCTACTGCCAGGGCCAGAGACCCGGGGTGTGCCCCGACAACACCGACTACTTTCCCTGAGCCGCCGCCCACCCGGGTGGGGGTGTGGTGATCGGGTGACCGCGGTGGCGTTTCTTCGCCGCGAGCACAATCTCCGGGTACTCCGACTTACGGCGGTGGTTACGCCGCACCAACCCCGGCCACTGCGCCAACAGTGAATCCACCGACGCGCTGATCTGCGCGTGATCCCGGCCAGCTGCCTGGCACCCACCGGGCAAGGTGTAGAAGTTAGCGCGGGCCGCGACCCCGTCGTGACGCACCGTGGCCCCATCCCACCACCACGCCCGCAACGACAACTCGTGTTCGTCTTTGTAGGGCACCGTGAACTGGTGCACGGGGTGACCCGGGCGGGAGAAACACCCCCAGAACGTGAAGATCAGGAACTTGAGGCCCTCAGTGACCCGGTCCGGGCGCATGAAATACGCATTGACCACCGGCGCTAAACCCCACACCCACAAATCCCGGCCAGCGGTGGTGGTGAACATGTCCAACACCAACGCGTCAATGTTCTTCACCGGGCGCAGGGTTTTCTGGTCAAGAGCCTGCTCCAGCGCGGTCACGTCATCATCAACGTTCAGCACTGGCGTCCCGGGGGGGAACGCCGCCGCGATGTGCGTGCGCTGCGCGGTGATCCCCCGCTGGGTGGTGGTTTCGAGTTCCACCCCGAACGTCGCCACCACATCCCGGTAGGCAGGCAGATCCGGGTCGTTGTCGTGGCAGAACACCCGCACCCGGCGGGGTTCGACCCCACCGTTGAGGAGCAGCGGCAGTGCCCGCTCGGACAGGGTTTTCGGCCGGCGGTAGGACGGGATCGCGACACGATAGGTGTGGGCGGGTTGCCGGCGGATGGTCACGGGTTGTCCCCTTCGTCGGCGAGATAGGCGTCTTCGATCGCGGTGGGGTCACCGGTCAAATCACGACGCCGCGCGGTGTCAGGGTCACCGAATGTGCCTTGCCCTCGCAGACCGATGATCCGCAAGCCGCCTTTCTTCGTGAGGAACGACCGGTCATAACTGGCGGGTCGACCCTGGGGGATCCGCGCGCCCGGGTCATCGAACTCTCCCTGGCTACGGCCCCCGATGTACCGCAACCCACCATGTCGATCCCCGGGCAACGTGTGACTAGTGGGCTCACCACTGGCCAACCCCCGGGCCATGTCCTGCTCACGCTCAGTGCGGCGGCGTTTCGCGTACGCGGTTTCTTGCGCGGTCTCAAAACACGACCGCATCCCCTTCAACGCGTAATACACCACCGAATACCGGTACCCATCCCGGCGGGTCATCACCATCGGGGTCACCCCATGCACCAACTGGAACCCCGCGAAGAACACCCCCCACCCATCCCGACACGGGATCACCGCCTCATATTCCGGGATCCGCAAATAACCGCCCTGAATGTGCCTGCGTAACACCGGCATTCCCGACCACACCGGGAAATTGAACGCATCCCGGTGATACGGCAACGTCGCGGACTGGTTGATCACACCACTGGTCCACAGCTGCGACTCGCCCATCCGCCAGTCGGTGTGCACCTCAGCAACAGCGTCCCGCCCAGCCACCACCAGCGCCAGGTCGATCGTCCCCAACACTTGAGCGACACGATCCGCGAACCCGCAGATCACCGCGTGCTCCGCGGGGTGCTCCGCGGCGAGCATCGACGGTGAACACCCCTCCCGGCGGTACACCGGACGGCGGATCGAGTACCCAAACGTGCGGGACTGGCTTTTCGTGCGGGGCCCGAACCCCAACCCCAACACCGCGCGCCGTAACTCGGACACGTCCCCCAACGGCAGGTACCCAAACACCGGGTCACCCGTGTCCGCATCAACCGCGATCGTCGCAGCAGTGACGGTGGGTTCAGCGGGCGGCACATCATCACCCACCAGGGTGGTGGCTTCCGCGCGGGTGAGAACCCTCGGGTGGGGGACAACCCGGGGGTCACTCATCGGTGTCCGGGGGTGACTCTCCGGTGGCCTCCTGGAGAAGCGCCAGGATCACATCCGCGTTGTTGTCGGCTTTACCGGAGCCGATCAGCTCAGCGAGCTTGTCCACCACCCACACGTACCGCGGCCCGGAGTAGGCCAGCACCAACGCGCGGACGTTCTCCGTGACCGCCGCGCCACCCCCACCCCCACCCCCACCCCCACCGGGCGGGGAATCATCGTGGGAGCGGTGGGGCAGGTCTTCCTCGAGGAGCGCTTGCAGGTCGTCCAGATCCCCCGGGTCGTAGCCAGCGCCGGTGAGATCGTCCAGTTCCGCGAGCTGTTCGAGCAGCAAGCGGTCGTCGTAGTCCAAGTCCTCAGGGTGGTTGGTCCGGGGGTTGTCCACCAGGTTGATCTTCGCGGCGCGGTCGTCGTCCACGTCCACCACCACCGCATCCAGCTCCGTCCACCCCTCAGCGCGGGCGGCCAGCAGGGTGTGCGAGCCGCACAGCACCTCGTTGGGCCGGCCGGTGTGGGTACCGCGGTTGACCACGATCGGTTTGAACTGACTGTGCTCGCGCAGGGACTGGCGGATGCGGGCCACGTTGCCCTGGTGGGCGTTGCGGTAGTACGGGG
>Ga0157374_10002719_pt1 | contig 14857 bp, 15 predicted proteins | sample M25metaG_FD_115308 | JGI IMG/M metagenome (GOLD analysis project Ga0157374, IMG submission 115308) | Miscanthus rhizosphere microbial communities from Kellogg Biological Station, Michigan, USA - M2-5 metaG | ecosystem: Host-associated > Plants > Roots > Rhizosphere > Soil | place: USA: Michigan...
CTTGGCATCCTCGAGTTCAGCGAGCCCGGCGGGCTGATTGGCAGGGCTTACGCGTTGTACTTTCGCCGCGTGCTGCCGGCCATTGGCCGCATCATCTGCGGCAAAGATGGACCCTACAATTACCTGCCCACATCGGTCGGCAGTTTCCCTCCTCCGCAAGAGATGCTCAGGCTCATGCAGCAGACGGGCTTTCAAAGCCCGAACTGGCAGCCCTACACTTTCGGAATCGCAGGGTTGTACACCGGTGTCCGGCCGCCTGTAGTCTAAGTGTGTAATGAGTTCGAGCGCCCCAACCCGGTCTGAAAAGAAAGTGGCGCAGCACTCCGCTGAAAAGCGGCAGGTGGCCTTGAATTCCATGCTGGCCGCGGCACTGATGACGGTGCTGAAGCTGATCACAGGCATCCTGTCTGGATCGCTTGGCGTGCTGTCGGATGCGGCTCACTCCGGGCTCGACCTGGCCGGCGCAGCCATGACGTTCTTTTCCGTGCGGGTGAGCGACCTGCCTGCAGACGAAGACCACACTTACGGCCACGGGAAAATTGAGAATCTTTCCACCATCGGCGAGGTCATCCTGATGGCCGCATCGAGCGTGTGGATCGTCTATGAAGCGCTGATGCGCATCTTCGTCCACTCGATTGAACTGCGCCATTCTATTTGGCCGTTCCTGGTAGTCCTCGCCTCGATTGCAGTCGACCTGTGGCGTTCGCGGCGCCTTCGTGAGGTAGCGATCCGTACGGGCAGTACTGCGCTCGCCACTGACGCCTTCCATTTCTCGAGCGATATCTGGTCTTCAGCAGCCGTACTTCTAGGATTGGCAGCAAGCTGGATCGGCAGCCACTTCGGTGTAGCCTGGCTCGACTACGCCGACCCCGTCGCGGCAATTGTGGTCTCGGTTTTGATCCTGCGGCTTACCATCATGCTCGGTCACGAAGCAGTCGGCGTGCTCATGGATAGAATTCCCGCAGACACACGCCGGCAGATTATGCACGATGTCGCAGAAGTTCCCGGTGTGATTGCGATTGAGCAGGCGCGCGTGCGGCGTGCCGGCCCTCAGTACTTCGCCGACATGACGCTGGCGTTACCGCGTCGCTATACTTTTGAGCACACGGATGCGCTTGTCGAAGCAGCACGGTCAGCCGTACATCGTACGCTTCCGGAAGCGGATGTGGTTATCCACACCGTCCCTCGCGAGGAACGAGCGGAGAACGTGTTCGACCGTGTGCGAGCCGTGGCAGCCCGCAACAACGTGAGCGTACATGATCTAAGTATTCAGTCCCTCCACGGCCGGCTTCGCGTTGAACAGCATGTCGAACTCGATGAAAACCTGCCGCTTAGAAAAGCACACGAATTTGTGAGCGATCTCGAAGCCGAAATCCTCCGCGCTGCTCCTGAAATTGACTCTGTGCTGACTCACATCGAAAGCGAACCGGCCACCATCGAGCAGCCGAGTGAATTCGTTGAAGAGGACAAGCGGATCGAAAATGCTCTGCTCGAATCTGCGCGCCCATTTTCAGAGATTATGGATGTGCACGAGATTACGGTGGGCCGCACCGCAGAGCATGTTTCCGTGTCGTGCCATTGCACGCTGCCGGACGACTTGCCCATGCACCGCGTGCATGATGTCATCACCGCACTTGAAGATCGTTTCAAAGTTGAGTGTCCTGAAGTTCAACGTGTCACGATCCATCCCGAACCTGTGACAGACAATCTGAGGTAAGCGCGAGACAATGTTAAGCAAGAATGAATCGCAGCGCCCGGGTGAATCGCAGAAATGACCAGGCGATCTATCAAGAGCTTTTTTCGGGTGGCGTCACTGCTCATGCTGTTGGTAACGGTGGCGCTGCTGGCGGCCATCACCACCATGCATTTCGCAATTCATGGAGCAGAGGTGCAGGTGCCCTCGCTCAAAGGCATGACGGTCACTGAAGCGCGCAGCGTGACCTCCGGCCTCGGGCTCAATCTCAACGTGGACAATCGCTACTACTCCGGCGAAGTTGCCGCGGGGCACATTCTTACGCAGTCTCCTGTGCCCGGAGCGGTTGTTCGTCGCGAATGGCACGTGCGTGTGTCTGAGAGCCTGGGACCGCAAAAGGTGGACGTGCCTGACACTGTCGGCCTGCAGGAGCGCGTTGCCGAACTGCAGTTGCGTCGTGCTGGGCTAGGCGTTGGCGCGGTAGCCCACCTGCCCTCGACTACGGCGGCTGAAGGCACGGTGATTGCGCAGGATCCCCCCGCCCACGCGCTCGACATTGCCCAACCGACAGTCGCCCTGCTGGTGGCTGCTGCAGACGACGAGACGCCGGATGGTTATGTGATGCCAAACCTGGTCGGAATGCCGGTGCTCACGGCGCAGGCTCAACTGTCTAAGGTTGGTATCAAGACCGATGCCCCGTCGTATGAATCCGTCGATATTGGCCCGGTGGGCAACGGCAACACACCGCCCGAATTACCCGTTAAACCAGGATCGGTGATTAAGCAGTTTCCACCCGCAGGCGCCAGGGTCGATCAAAGTACGACCGTATACTTGACGGCAGCAAAGTAAGCCTTCGCCGCAAGATGCATCACATTCTGAATTGGGAGATGATGTGCCATGGGATTGAGCGAGGATCTGGATCGCGTAAGTCTACAGGAACGTGAACTGCAGTTTGACCGTATGGATGAGCCGACCGCATGGGAGGTCGGTTCTCGCTTACGCGCCCTTGCCGTCGAGCGTGGACTCTCCATCGTCATCGACATTCGCCGCTTCGGCCAGCCGCTGTTCTACACCGCTTTGAATGGCACTACTCCCGATAACGTTGAGTGGGTACGCCGCAAGAGCAATGTGGTTGCTCGCTTTCACCGTAGTTCCTATGGGATTGGTCTCCACCTGAAAAACAAGAACGATTCAATCGAAGCGCGTGGCCTGCCGATTGCCGACTATGCCTCACATGGCGGCTCGTTCCCGATCACAGTCAGGGACGCAGGCATTGTGGGCAGTATTACCGTTTCCGGACTGCCGCAACGCGCCGATCACGAGCTGGTGGTGGAGACCCTCTGCAGCATCCTGCATCGCGATTACGACGAGTTCAAACTGGAGCCGGAGCAGAGCTAGACATGCTCTGGCGCTGGCGCATCTGGCTTGTGCTGCTTGCTTGCGGCACAGCGGCCATCTCAATGGGGTGCCGCGCGAATCGCTCTTCCGGCGAAGCCGCAAGTCAGCGGGATCAGCAACAATCCATCTTCCATGCGACGGGAAAAATCGTGAGTGTGGAAGAACAGGCGCACGATGAGCAGTCTTACGATCTGCTTCCCGGGCCGCGTGTCTGCTTCACGATTGATTCGTTCGACGAAGTCCCGGGCACCGAACGCACCGTCTATGAGTCCGCTGAACGCAAGCGTCAGGCGGCGCATGGTGCGCGTTGCCGCGACACTTCGATTGATCCGTCGGCGGCGCACATCAAAACGGGAGATCGCGTCGATGTTTATTTCAAGTTGGAAAGCGCCGGACAAATCTCCATCATCAGAGTGACCTGGAGCGGAGTAGACCTGTGATTGGAACGCTTTCCTCAGTCTCTGAGTTCAAGCCGGGCAACGAAGAAGCCATCTGTGCCAAACATGCCGGGTAGTAATCGCAGTGCACCTTCAGGCGAAATATGCTCGCTCAGCCGTGCTGCTCCATCGCTGGTTACGACTCCGGATTTTGCCATGCCTTCGATGATGGGCATCAGTGAAATCTGCTTTGCCTTCGGATTTCCTGTAAGAACAGATGCGACCACCTGCTCGTTTTCTTCCGGCTCGAGAGAACAGGTCGCATACACTACGCGCCCACCTACTCGAACAGCGCGCAACGCGGAGTGAAGGATGGCACGCTGCCGCTCGGCCTGGCGCGCCAAATCTTCCGCACGCAGCCGATGGCGGATCTCTGGATTACGGCCGAGCGTGCCGGTTCCGCTGCACGGCACATCGGCGAGTACGAGATCGAAGCTCGCTTTTTCGCTAAGCGACGTCGCATCCGCCAGCCTGCACTCGATGCGATCTGAGAAATCGGCGAGCCGCTTTTGAAGTTGTGCCAGCCGCTGTTCGCTCGACTCGCATGCGACGATATGCGCCTGCGGGTTGCGCTCAAGGAGGATGAGGGTCTTGCCGCCAGGGGCAGCGCACGCGTCCAGAATGTTTGCTGGGCGGTTGTGTTCCGCACCGGCAAACGCGGCAATTTCCGCCACTAACTGCGATCCCTCGTCTTGTATGCGGACGCGGCCATCGCGAAACGCATCTGTCGCCGTAATGTCGCCGGCAACAACCGTGCGAGCAACAGTGAGCAACGCTGTGGGCTTTAGCTCAATGCCCACCGCTGAGAGCTCTGCCTCTGTTTCCGGAGTCGCAATGCGCACGGTCAGATCGGGCTGCACTTGTGCGTGACAGCAGATCGCGTATGCCTCTTCCAATCCGAAGGCGTTGGCCCAGCGCTCCACTATCCATTGCGGATGCGATTGCGAGAGAGCCAGTTCCGCTGCGGTCGTTTCTGAGAGTTCGCTTCGCGGAGCAGCGCTGAGCTTTCGCAGGACTGCGTTCACCATTCCCGATGCGAATCGATGGCCAGCCTGCTTTGCAAGCTCGACGCTCTCATCGATGGCCGCTCGCGCGGGAATGCGATCGAGATGGAGCAATTGAAACGCGCCGAGTCGCAGCGCAATGAGCACTTCGGTATCGATGCGCGCCCCGGGCTTCTTCAACAGGGTTTTGATTTGCTGATCCAGCCGAATCTGCCAGCGAATCACACCCAGCACCAGCGTCGTTGCCAGATTGCGGTCGGGTGCGGACAGTGCGTTGACTTGTTTGCCACGGAGAAGATCGTCGGAATGCGAGTGGCCGCGCTCCACCGTCATGAGGATGTGAAATGCAGCTTTGCGTGCTGGAGATACGGCGGCCACGTTAACCGAGCCGCGCCATCAGGCCGTGCGGCAGCCCACGCAGAAAGTCCGCGGCACTCATGCGCTTCTTTCCTTCGAGTTGTACTTCGATCAGCTCAATCCAAGTTGCACCGGAGCATGCGGCAAACATTCGATGCTCGCGCTTGTGAATCTGGCCGGGCTGCACGCCTGAGGGTGCGGCGATCGCAGCTTTCTCTGCCACGGCCATCCGGTGCACAATGAACTTCTTTCCATCGAGAACTGAGAATGCGCCGGGCCAGGGTTGGAATCCGCGCCAGCGATTGTAAAGTTCGTGCGCGGTGCGAACTGCAAAATCCATGCGTCCGTCTTCGCGGTTAAGAATCGGCGCGAAGCTTACGCCCACTTCGCTTTGCGGCTTTGGCTGGATGGTTGCGCTGGCAAGGCCGGCGAGAGTTTCAATGACGAGCGGCGCTCCTTTATGTGCGAGGACTTCGAATAGTTCCGCCGCGGTCTGCTGTGGAGGAATTTCGATCGCCTGCTGCAGCAGGATTGGCCCGGTGTCCAAGCCCTCCTCCAACAGCATCGTCGTGTTGCCCGTGATTAGGTCGCCCATGGCAATTGCCCATTGGATTGGCGCGGCGCCACGATACTTTGGCAGCAGAGAGGCGTGCAGATTGATGCAACCATGCTTCGGCAACCCAAGCATCCACGGCGGCAGAATGCGGCCGTAGGCTACTACGATGATTGCTTCGGGAGCGATGGTTTCGAGTTGCGCTTGGAATTCACCGTTGTTGCGGATTTTTTCTGGCTGCACAACCTGAATGCCGGCGGCAAGCGCGGTTTGTTTTACTGGCGACGCGGTGAGTTGCTGCGAGCGGCCCACAGGGCGATCGGGCTGCGAGAGCACCAGCGGAATTTCGTGGCCTGCGGCCAGCAGAGCTTCAAGGGTGGGTACGGCGAAGCTGGGGGTGCCGCAGAAGACGAGTTTCACCGCGTTACCATTCGCCTTCGGCTTGCATCTTTTTGATTTTTCTCAGATTCAGGTTGCGCTTGAGCGCACTCATTCTGAAGATGAACAGCATGCCGTTGAGGTGATCGATCTCGTGCTGGAAGCAGCGGGAAAGCAGGTCTTCACCGTCCATCTCAAACCATTTACCGTTTTCGTCCTGCGCTCGGATGCGGACCTTGGCGGCGCGAACCACCTTCTCGCGAATATCAGGGAAGCTCAGGCAGCCTTCTTCTTCGTACAGCTTGCCTTCGCTGAAGGTGATTTCGGGGTTGATGAGGACGAGCTTTTCGTCGGGGTTTTTGCCCATGCTTAAATCGATGACCGTAAGGCGCTTCGACACACCAACTTGTGGCGCGGCCAAGCCGATGCCCTGCGAGGCATAGGTGGTTTCGAACATGTCGGCGACAAGTTTGCGCAGTTCGGCGTTGAATTCGGTTACCGGCTCGCCGGGTTGCGAAAGAATCGGGTCTGGGTACTTGCGAATCGTCAAAATCATTGGTGCGACTTAAAATCTCCGTATCTGTTCGATGTATCCGTCGAAATTCCGTTTCATCTCCTGCATAGAATCTCCGCCAAATTTTCGCTGCGCTACGTCCGCAACTGTAACAGCCACCATGGCTTCTGCTGCTACGCCAGCTGCCGGAACTACGCAGATATCGCTGCGCTCGTAGCTGGCGCTGGTGGCTTCCCGGGTGTCAAAACGGACTGATTCCAAAGGACGCCGCAAAGTTGAAATCGGTTTAAGATAGCCGCGGACCACCAGGTCTTCGCCGTTCGAAACGCCGCCTTCAATGCCGCCGGCGTTGTTGTGCGGTCGGGTGAACCGGGTGGGTTTGGCTGTGCCATCTGCCGCGTAATGAATGGGATCGTGTACCTGCGATCCGAAGGACTCTGCTGCCGTGACGCCACGGCCAATTTCGACTGCCTTTACTGCCTGTAAGCTCATGACCGACCAGGCAAGCAGGCCATCGAGACGTTCGTCCCAATTGGCATAGGTTCCGAGGCCGGCGGGAACGTTGTGCACCACTACCTCAAACACACCGTTGACGGTGTCGCCGGTGCGCGAGGCTTCTTCAACTTCGCCTTTCATGGCGGCTTCGGTTTCTGGGTCGACGCAACCCAGAACTACTTCACCCTTGGCGGCCAGGGCGACGATCTCTTCCCATGCTGCGGCGCGGAGCATTTCCACGCGGCCTACGCGGATGACGTGGCTCAGGACATCGATGCCTAACTCGCGCAGCATCAGCTTGGCAAAAGCCCCAGCAGCCACGCGGCTGGTGGACTCGCGTGCCGAGGCACGCTCGAGTACGTAGCGCGCATCTTTGAAGTCGTACTTGAGTGCTCCAGCCAGGTCGGCGTGACCGGGCCGCGGAGAGGCAACAGCCTGGTGTTTGGCGGGATCACCGGCTTCAACGGGGAGCTTTTCTTCCCAGTTTTTCCAGTCGCGATTCACGATTTCAATGGCAATTGGCGAGCCGATGGTTTTACCGTGACGAACGCCGGAGAGAACGTGGACCTTGTCGGTTTCAATCTTCATGCGGCCGCCGCGGCCATAGCCCTGCTGTCGGCGCCAAAGTTCGCGGTTCACGAAATCAAGATCGACGGGGACGCCGGCCGGAAGTCCTGAAATGAGCGCAACAAGTGCCTCGCCGTGGGATTCGCCGGCTGTGGAGAAACGGATCATATTGATTCCATTGTAAAGGCAGGGGACAGTGGACAGGGATCAGGGAACAAGGGGACTAGGGGTCAAGGGACCCGGGGGAGGTGGTTTCTGGATTTGTTGGCTGGTTGGCGAGTTTACAGGTTTACAAGGTAATTGAGTGAACGTTTGAGTGCATCTGAAGCGGGTAAAAGTTGGTACATCGCATTTTGCGGAGCGTCCCTTACCATGGAGCGTATGAGCTACTTCCTCTTCAAGACTGAGCCGGGCGTTTACTCCTTTGACGATTTTCTGCGCGACAGGGAAACTGTCTGGGATGGGGTGACCAATCCTACGGCCGTGATGCATCTTCGCCAGATGAAGGCGGGAGCGAAATGGATTTTCTACCATACGGGCGATGAGCGCACAGCGGTGGGTACCGGGACAGTGGTGAGTGTGGACCCGACTGATCCCAAGGTTCCGATTGTTCGCGTGAAGGTGGGTAAGCGGCTGAAGAAGCCAAAGTCGCTGGATGATGTGAAGGCTGCGAAGCTTTTTGCGGACTCGCCGCTGGTGAAGATCGGGCGGTTGTCGGTGGTGCCGCTGACGAAGGAACAGTGGGATTGGTTTGTGGGGTAAGTGTTCCTCTCACTCGACTCCCGCCGATTCGCCTTGGAAAGTGATGTAGCGAGAATCACAGACTATCTCGTTGAGTAGGGCCAGTTCGATCTCTTGCGACCACTGCGGCGAAGCATTTGACTCCTCAATTTCCATCGAGGATAGTTCTTACGGATTTCAGACTCTAGTTCTCAATTTGTCGAAAGCTGGATTCGGATCATGAAGTCTGCTTTTCTTCGGTCTTTTTCTTCTTTGGGCCTTTCTGTTACTTGCCTGTTTCTATTGCTAGCGGCAGCGTTAAGCGGCTGCGGTGCCGGAGGAGGAAGCGGCACTTCCGGTGGAGGTGGCGGTCAGCAAAATACACCTGACTTTACACTTTCGTTGTCGACAAGCAGCCTTACCGTCATCGGGGGAACAAGTGCAACCGTCACCGCCACTGTGTCTGGCGTGCATGGGTTCTCATCAAACGTTGCTTTTGCCATTTCAAATTTGCCGGCCGGAGTTACTATCTCTCCGACAAACCTGCAGGCAGTCCCCGGTACTCCACTGCAAATCACGTTCAATGCCGCCTCAACAGTTGCGGCGGGCAGCGTGACACTCAATATTGCAGCGACCTCTGGTTCGCTGAGTCATAGTAGCTCGCTTGGACTAACTCTCCAAGCTCAACCAGTCCGTAGCTCGCGCTCACACTATCTGCGTACGGATGCTGTGACTGAGTACGGATATTGGCTCAATTTTGGTTGGACGGTATTTGATCTTCCCACCAAGCGCTTCTTCATCAGCGATCCACTCGGCAACACCATAACCGCCATCGATGCCACCACGCAGAAGAAGATCGCAACAATAGCAGTTCCCGGTGCGTATAGCCTCGACGAATCGCCAGACCATAGCACAATCTGGGTCGGCACACTAATCGGAGATATTTACGCTGTAAGATCCCGTTTCGATGGCAGTAAAGCATCGATATCTTAGCTCTCAAATAGGCCCTAATGGTTTTGGAGCAATGGTGGCGCGTCTGCTCGCAAATGGGCAACTAGCCTTGCTCGGCAGTCAGAACGGAATTCCCGGCGTACCCGACTATGGCAGCGTTGGAGTTTGGAATTTTGCAACAAATTCTCTAGTCTTGTATGGTGATCATTTCCTGAATCCGAGCGCGCAGCAAAACTGCGTTAGCAATATCCGCGCTTTCACTCTCACGGGAGATCGAACGCGCATTGTCATGGGAGGCGTCGGAGCTAACGTCGACATTTGCACGCTAGATCCCGCGACCGGCCAGGAGATGGCCACGCAAAGCGGCAGTGGAAACTTTCATTTCATTCTCGCCACCCCCGACGGAAATTCACTGCTGATTCCGTCCTCCAACAACTCGACCGGCACGATCCGCGTCTTCAACGCCCGGAACCTCACACTCACTTCGACTTTTGCGATTGCCGGAGATATATCCTCCTCGGCAACGATGATGGTCAGTCCCGATTCGAAAACAATTTACATGGCTAGTGCTGCTAATTAGGAATCGGTCCTTTACGCGTACGACATAGCCTCAGGCAGCCAGATTGGCTGGACATCGAATATCTATGTGCCCTATAGAAGCGGCGGGATGACCGTCGGATCACCGACCTATCCGAACTTGGGTGCAATCGATGAAACAGGATTGATTGCCGGGCCAATGGAAGAAGGAATCGGTTTTCTGGACACGGCTACTATGCACAGTGGAACTCCAATCTTTAACCCGATTGATGCATACACATACGCATATTTCGACCCGCCAACAGGACCCGCTGGAGGCGGTACGCAGGTTAAGTGGCAAGCCAGCGGTACCGGGACTATCTCTTCTGTCTATTTCGGTCCCAACCTTGGAACGAATCCCGCGATGTCTCAGGGATTCTTCAGCGCAACTACACCTGCTGGTACTTCCGGGATTGTTGATGTTGTTACTGAGATGAAGGAGGGCGCCGAACAAATCACGCCTGAAGCTTTCAGTTATGGGCCAACCATAGTCGAGGTCACGCCCAACGTGTCTACTGCCGACGGTGGAGGCATGGGCATCATTTACGGCTACGGGCTTGGGTCTACCGCTTTCAATGCACCGATACCCGCGGATTTACAAATCACTGTTGGAGGCAAAACTGCAAAGATCCTCGGGTACGCGAATAGTGCTTACAGCATTTCCAGCGCGCCCTTCCTCATGCAGGCATTCTCGTACACGATTCCTTCCGGGCTTCAAGGTCAGTCATCAGATATCACTGTCACAACTTCTTCCGGATCGACAACGGCCACCGTCGGAATGAAGTACCTGCCGCCGTATCAGGTAATTCCGCTCGCGGGTGCTCAACTCGCGCAAGGCATTTATGACGCAAAGCGCAATCGTTACTACTTTACCGACGCAAATGTAATTCAGGTCTTCTCGCGTAGCAGCGGCGGCCAATGGCTCACGCCCATTTCAGTTCCAACTCCGTTAGGAGGAGCCGCACATCGGTTGTGGGGAATTGCTCTGTCTCCCGAAGGCAATAAGCTGGCAGTCTCCGATGCAAATGCAGGAATGATCTTCGTCCTTAACCCCGACACACCCGGATCCGTCCAATCCTTTGCGGTTCCTGGTCCCTATGTCGACGGGATATTGGTTCAAAACACAGCCGTTCATGCCGAGCCTGCGGGCCTTGCCATCAGCAACACTGGAATGGTTTACTACTCGACCTTTACGACGGACGGCTCGGGAGCTGATGGGGCTTTCAAACTCGACACCAACTCGAGCCAGTTTACGAATTACCGTTTGGCGCAAACCAACCCCGAAGCCCGCGTTGCTCTTACCAACGATGGCGCGCGCGTTTACTTCAATAACTTTGGATCCATATCCGCAATCGACACGGCGTCAGGCGCGATCAGATCTTCTGGTCCGGGTTGGGGGACCGGCGATTACGACATCAACCTTGCCCGCAGTAACACCCGCCTTGTTGCTGCAGGCTATCTCTTTGATACCGACCTCAACGCAGAGTCCGCGATATCACTCACTTATCGCGATACCTACCTAGGCTATTTATATGGCGCCAAGTTGAGTCCCGATGGAAGAATGTTGTTCCAACCGACGACATATGGCATCGACGTAATCGATGGACACACAGGGCTTCTTCGCACGCGCATTGCGCTTCCTTTTGATTTGGCCGAAAATTTCGATGCACTTGTAAGCAACAGCACAGACAATGTCCTCGTTGCAATCACGGGACAATCCGGAACTGGCGTTGCTGTTATCGATCTGACGAGTTTGCCTGAACCGGGATCGTTGTCTTACAACAACCAATCAAGCTCTATACCGGGAGCGTATTGGACACAGTCAAAAACAGCCGTACCTTTAGCTATTTCACCATCAGAAAATGCCGTACGTAAGCGCCTGATGCAACAACTTTCCAGTGCCCCACATGTCGTGATTGGTGAATCTACGCCAAACAGATTACATCTCCGGGGAAAAGATTAATCAACCGGTTTAGATTGAGTTTTGCTGCCAATTGGGTTCGTGCTATTCCAGGCTCGACAATCCGGACTGGGTACCTATTTACGCCGTGGACCAGCATTTCTTAATTCGAGCCATCTGCTGCTGCGTTACACTGCGACCATGATTCGGCAGATTGTGCCTGTGTTCTTCACTACGGACATTCCCAGCACCGTTTCCTACTTCGGCGAGAAGCTTGGCTTTGAGTGCCTGGGAACGTGGCGGGATCCACCCGTCTATGCCATAGTCGCTCGCGATGGTCGCGCGATTCACTTTCGCTGTGCTGCGCCGCCAACGGCAAATCCAGAAAAGCATGCTGAGGAGCTACTTGACGCGTACATCTATGTCGACGATGCAGATGCGCTCTTCGGTGAATACGCCGCCAAAGGAGTAGAGTTCGCTCGTGGACTTGGTGACATGCCGTGGAAATGTCGGGAGTTTGTAGTGAAAGATTGTGATGGGCGACTGTTGGCGTTCGGCTCGGATCTATAACTGCTACTGCTGTCCCACTCATGCGCAACGGCGTACATGAATGGGGCACCACAATCTGGGGTCTTCTGGAAGCGAAGTTCTTCGAAGCAACTGCAGATCCTTCGTCGCTGCGCTCCTCTGGATGACGGCGTTATTAGGTAGTGAATGCTGATTAGTGGTTGAATTGGCGGAGGTGGTGGTCGGTGTGGCACCAGGCCCAGCGCATCCACTCGGACTTCTTCATGTTGCCAAACAATGGATGTGAACCGAATGTGAAACTGCGCGGCTCCTGCGCGAACTCTTGCGTGAGTGACAGGGTTGTTTGTAAGTCAGCATCGAAATCGGCGGGAGCGGTGCCGCATTTTTCCTGATCGATCTCAGGGCGCGTTGGTACGTCCTGCGGCCATTTCATTGGCATGTTGAGCGCCAGCCATTTCATAACGGGTCCGTATGGCCGCTCTGCGCGGCTAGCATGTTTGCGTCCCATCGCCACAGAGAAGCTGTCGTTCAGATGGCAGATCATCTGATGCGCATTCATCTTGCCCCACTGGCGCGGTGAGTCGGGACGCAGGCTTTTTAGTCGATCAAGGATTTCGTTCAGGCATGCAGCGTCGCTGAGCGTTTTCAAAACCAAACCTCTATTTAGATTGTTCTGCCAACCAGCGTTTGGTGTTGAGCAGTTGGCGATTGTCGAGCGACCAGACGCGCCCGGTCATCTCGTCAGGGCCTTTGCCTTCACGATTGCATTTATCGAACTCGCTCATGACGGCTTGCATCTTGGCGTCGAAATCGTCGATGAAGTTCAGCGCGAGAGCTTCAGGAATCATAGGCAGTTTTGGCGAGCCGAACTCGAGCTTGCCGTGATGCGAAACGATGACGTGCAGCACCAGCGTGCGCAGACGCGGCGGAAAGTCAGGCAGAGTCGCCATTGCCTTCTCCACCATGTCGACGCCCATTTGAATGTGGCCGAGCAGAGTGCCTTCGATGGTGTAGTCGAATCCGATGTCCCATGTGAGCTCGTGAATTTTGCCGATGTCGTGCAGGATAACGCCGGTGAGCAGCAGGTCGCGATCGAGTAACGGATAGTGTCCGGCGACGCGATCGCCAAGGCGGAGCAGGCTGACGACGTGCTCAAGCAGGCCGCCGAGCCATGCGTGATGCAGCTGCCGTGCTGCCGGAGCCTCGCGATATGCCGCTGCAATGGCGGGATCGGCAAGGATGGTTTTGAGGAGCGATTTCAGATCGGGGTTCGACATGCCCTCAACGAAGTTGGCGAGCTGACGCCAGAGGTCGTTTACGTCGTAGCCTGTGGCGGGGAGCAGGTCGCTCTTCTCCACTTCGCCATCTTGCGCAATGCGGAGGTGATCGATTTTGACTTGCAGGCGTTCTTCAAATTTCGAACAGCAGCCGCGCACTTTTACGATGGCACCTTTTTCGAAATCTTTGGCGATGCGGGGATCCGCGGGATCCCAGATGCGCGCCTCAAGCTGGCCCGTTTTGTCGCCCAGAATCACATTTAAGTAAGGCTTGTTTGCTTTGGTGGTGCGTTGTTGCTTGGCAAGGACGAGAAAGAAAGCGTCGAAGTTCCTGCCCTCTTCAAATGTGGCTAGATCGGCTATATAAATGTCTTTCATTCTGGAGGAAAGGATACATTACGGACGAGCTTTTAGCTGTTAGCTGTTAGCTCTTAGGTTGTTTGTGGTAGGGGTGTGGGGCTTACTATCGCAGTTCCGAGATTCCGAACCTGGGTACCCGATTGTTGGTTGGATTGTGGTGGATATACGGGCTTGCTTTCCCACCCATCCCGATAAAGCCGGGATGGATGGGGCACCCAAATAGTCATAGTCCTCCGAAATACGTCGGGCCTGGGACTAAGTCCCAGGCCCGACTTGTGTTGCGGATGGATTTGGTTATTGCTGCGGCTGCTGCGGCTGCACCGTTGGTTGCGGCGCTGGTGGTGGCGTCGTCTGATGTTCTGCTGGCGCGGGAGCTCCCTGAATTGCCGGCAGAGGAGTGAACTGCGGTGGCGCCTGCTGTGGCTGAGCGCTCTGCGGCTCCTTGGCCTTATCAGAAAGCCTGGTTTTTTCTCCGTTAGTGACGGGCTTCTTCTTTTTAGAGGCGGTATCGCCATTAAGACCCAGAGGGCGAGACTGCGTTGAGCGATCTGCGACTTCGCCGGAATCTGGCGCCGCGGGAGCCAGCGTGTCGGTCTTGGCTGCTGCGTCACCTTGTTTGGGCTTCTTCGGGACTTTGGCGCGGGCGCTGTAGCGCGTCTTTACTTCTACCGGAGCTGCTTCGAGCGGATTCTCCGGCTCCGGCGCGGCAGCAGCGGCAGTTTCGGGTGGAAGAGCACCTGCATCTTCAACTGCGGTTGCGGGCGCGGCGGGCAATGTTTTGCGAGGCGCCTGGCCGAAGCGAATCTTTTCCTGGCGAATCTTCTTGGTCTTGCCATTCGCCATCAACGACGTCCCGGCCTTCGCGCCGCCGGCACTGTTCTTGGAAGCGGCAGCAAGTGTGGCCGCGGCCTGCTGCGCGTCCAACCGGGCCTTCTTCTCTTTTTTCTTCACCGGCAGCGGAGTCGCACCCTGGAAGTACGGCTTCGTCTGGTTCGGGCTCGCCCCGGTGTCCACAAAGCCGGCCGCAACGTCGATGTAGGCGTTCTCCCGCAGCTTGGTCAGATAGGCGCGCAGTGCCGGCTGAATCGCCTGCTCATACATGCCCTGCTGCACCTGCTCTTCCACGGCGCTCAGCGGCTGCACGCCTTC
>Ga0157374_10002720_pt1 | contig 14857 bp, 7 predicted proteins | sample M25metaG_FD_115308 | JGI IMG/M metagenome (GOLD analysis project Ga0157374, IMG submission 115308) | Miscanthus rhizosphere microbial communities from Kellogg Biological Station, Michigan, USA - M2-5 metaG | ecosystem: Host-associated > Plants > Roots > Rhizosphere > Soil | place: USA: Michigan...
CGCAACATCGGTCACCGGCGCGACTCCCACGCCCGCCACCACCAGGTCTGCATCAATCTTCGCTCCGGTCGATAGTGAAACCGAGTTCTCGCCGATTTCTTTCACTTCCGCTCCGCGTAGCAAGCGAACGCCGCGCTCCTGATAATACTTCTCAAAAAACTGCGCCATCTCCGGCGTGAAAAAGCTTTTCCAGACACGATCTTGGGGAAAGATCATGGTCGTCTCGCGTCCCTGCTGCGCGCTTTGCGAAGCGACTTCCATGCCGATAAAACTTGCGCCCACAACCGCCACTTTCTTTGCACTCTTCAACGCGTCCCGCAATCGCGCCGAATCGGTCAGCGAGCGCAAATACAGCACATGGCCGCGCTCCGCTCCCGGTACATCGAGCGTGCGCACGCGCGCGCCCGTCGCCAGAACGAGCTTCTGAAATCCGAACTCGTCTCCAGATTTCGCGACCAGTTTCTTCCCTGTGGCATCGATCTTCTGAATCGGCGTTTTTAAATGAACGTCGATTCCGTGATCGCGATAAAATTTCTCGTCGTTGATGAGCACGCTTTGTTCGTTATCCTTACCGGCGAGAAAACTTTTTGAAAGCGGCGGGCGCTCATAGGGAAGCGCCTCATCCGCCGAAACGATGGCAAGCTTCCCCGCTTGCAAGCTGCCCTCCACCGCTTCTTTCGCTGCATATCCGGCGACCATGCCGCCGCCCAGGATTATGGATTCGTAATTGCGCATGTCCTGAAGAATACACCCGCCCGCGCGATTTCACACATACGAAACAATTCGCGCCACCCGGTAGTCTGTTTCTACGAACCTAGGAACGGCCTTTTGCGGTTCACGTGCTGCATCGCGGGCCGAAGGAGGACGGTCGGCAGGCCCACGAAGGTGTTTGATAGACCGCGCGCGCGGATGATTACGCGAGTGTCACAGGGTTCTTACCGTCTCCCCTGTCCATGGCACCTCCGGGAACGGTAAAATCGTTCAGCAGGAACAGCCCGGGGAACCAGCACGCAGTTGATCGAATCATCCGCCGCGGGCTCTAAGCGCCATACGTGAGTCTCCTTCATTTTGTAACGGCCATCCCCCTGAATGTGCGGGGTGGGAGCGGCTGCTATGTGGGAACTCGCACATTAGCTAGCGCACTTCGTGATTTGGGTATCGCCGTGGAGATGGTGACCCCGCGCCTCCACACACCCATCTATACTGCCACTCGCCTGCTGTTCAACGAAACACTCCGCTGGCGCAGCTTCCCCGGTGACGCGACCATCGGCATCGACGTGGACGGCTATACCATTGCCGGCAAACCCGGTTCCATTCCTCACATCGCCTGCATCAAAGGCGTGCTGGGGGACGCCGCGCTCTTTGAAAAGGGCCGCACTCATCTCAGCATGGCTCTGCAGGCGCGCCTCGAAGCCAAGCACGCACGCCGCGCCGACCTGGTCGTCACCATCAGTAACTATTGCGCCGAGCGCCTGGAAGAATTGTACGGCGTGAAGAATGCAGTCGTTATTCCCGAATTGATCGATCTCGATTCCTGGCGCAGCCTGTTCCGCGAGTGTCCCGCCGCCCCCGATCCTGCCACTTTTACGGTGCTTTGCGTGTGCCGTTTCTATCCACGCAAACGCGTGGAAGTGTTGTTAAGAAGCGCCGCAATTCTGCGTCAACGCATTCCAGAACTCCAGGTGCGCATCGTCGGTAACGGACCGGAAAACGCCCGCCTGCGTCATATCGCCTCCGATCTTCATCTGGAATCCACCGTGTGCTGGCTCGGCGACGTGAATAAAGAAACTCTGGCCGCCGAGTATGGCCGCGCCGACGTATTCTGCCTTCCCAGCTCACAGGAAGGCTTTGGGATCGTTTTCCTCGAGGCCATGGCCGCCGCTAAGCCCATCGTCGCTATGCGCGCTTCGGCTGTTCCCGAGGTCGTACGCGACGGCATCCTGGTGGAGCCCGACAATCCCGAAGCCCTCGCCGAAGCGCTCTTCTCCCTCTATCGCGATCCGGATTTGAGGACTTCGCTCGGCGCTGCCGGAGCACGCCGCGTGGAGGAATACGAAATGCATCGGGTCGCCGCTCTTTTCCTCGCCCAGGTAGCGAAGCTCGTGCCCGGACTGGAAACCGATTGCGGCGCTACGGCAAAACCGGTTTGAAACAAAGCGCGGCAATCGCTCCGTCCGTTTCCAAGTGATCGCCAGTCGCATTTTGAAACGATCGCGGCGCTCCTGGACGTGCTATCAGACCTGAGGCGGCAACCGCTCCCGTAAAAATCAAATCGTTCTCAATCTTCTCGCGCTCCCGATCGATGTCGCCATCCACGCCATGCGAGAACGTCCTTTCTTTCCGTGAAAAGTCGATTCGGATATCGTGCGTCCCCGCGCCGATCCACACCGGCATGCCTTGAAACGTTGCGGGCTGTCGCCAGATGCGTATATGGTGCCGCTTGGCAAACGTGTTCGTTTCCTTCTCAAAAACAAGCTGCGGTAGCTGACCATTGATCATCAGCGAAGAAACCGGTCCTTCTCTGTAAGAATGATGGTCGGCCACCGCCAAAAATGTTTTCGCTTCCGTCTTGATATCCAGGTGTTGGGCGGGCAACCACCCGGCCTGTTTGAATGCATTTGTGATCGCTTCCTCCGACCCAAGGAACAGAACATTAATCAAATCCGAGGGAACTTCGCGTGGAGTTGCCGTGCGCAGCGGCAAGCTGTTGACGAGGGCTTCGAGATCTTTGGAAGCAGGCAGCGCCGCCGGTTGGCGCGATGTTTCCGGTTCGGGAACGCTCGTGATCCGAAGCGGCGCTGTCAACGTCAGCCACAATTCCACGCCCTTCTCGTACGTAATGCGCGGCTTCTCTTCCTCCGCGACAATGAATCGTCCCAACTCAAGTGAGGCCAACACCGCCGGATGCGCCGCCGCCGCCAGCAGCAGAATATCCTCGACTTCACCCGGCCGCCGTGGCAGCGGCCGCAATCCGTGAATCACGCCATCACTATCGACCGACTCCCGGCCATTGTCTACGCGGAGCACTCGGGCGTGAAAAGCCGCCGAGTGATTGGCTTTCCCCACCAGATCACCAAAATCGAGCCACAGCACCGAATGGTTCAGCCGCTTGTGAGCGGGCGTTGGATTAGCAACCGTTCCGCGCACCACAAATCCAGCCGGCAGCAGATCCTTCCCGTGCGTCCTTATCGGAGCGATCAGCATCACCGAGACGGGTTCCCCCGCCTGTGAATGCTGGCTCGAAAGCGTGCTGCTCAGACGGACGGAGAGATTCGTACCCGTCGGAATCTCTACCTGCGCGAAGCCCGTCTGCCAAGCCAGAATTGGCGCGAGAAGCAGCGCTTTAATGCACAGGTAGCGAGAATGCGATATAGCTCTTGGATTTCTCAGCCGGAAGCACGCCGCCGGGCGGCAGTTGCGCGCCCTCCGGAAACGGATTCCCTCCCGAAACCGCCAGCAAAATATATTCCCGTCCACCGGCTTCATAGACGGCCGGCACTCCGAGAGAACCATTGGGCAGATCTTTCGAACAAATCAGTTCACCTGTGTCTTTATCAAGAGCGTACAACTTTGAATCATTTCCAGCAAACAGTACCAGTCCGCCCGCCGTGATGACGAATCCGCTCTTCGGATAGACATTGCCGCGCAATGTGGCGCTCGGCCCCGCTTGCGGCAGGTCTCCATACGGAGTTTGCCACTTGATTTTGCCCGTATTCAGATCGTATGCGGTAATCGTGCTCCAGGGAGGAGTGATCACATATCCTTCATTTCCGTATCCGGTCTTATAGCGGGAAGGCGGCGGAGTCACGCCGTCCGGATACGGCGGCTCCATGCGGGAGAACGCCGCCAGCATGCGAGCCGACGCGGCGGAGCCTGGTGGTGCGGCATCGGGATCGCTCAGAAACGTAAGCAATGCGTTCATCACTTGCGCGGGAACGGAAGGAAACGCCGGCATTCCGCCTCTCCCTTTCTCGATCACGCCTTGTGTCGCTTGCTTTCCCAGCCGCTGCACGGCTGTGTCGATGGCCGGCCCCCGATCTCCTTTCAATTCCTCGCCATGACAAACCTGGCAGTTTTGTTCGAAAAATGCACGTCCTTCCTGGGCCGGTGTCGGAGGCCCGGCCAGCGGGCCGCGGCCTGCCCGATTTCCTTTGGGCCGCGCCGGAATAGTTCCACCGGCGTTGGGTGCGGTCGATTCTCCCGCCGGAACGAGCTTGATAATCGACGGCATATCTTTCGATTCCACATACACCGTTCCACTCGTGGGATCGGCGCCACTGCTGAAGAACAGGGCTCCGCCATTCACGCTGGGCAGCAGAATCGTATCTACCAGCGCTGGGGGTGTGTAAAAACCTTTGCGCGCGCTCGCGATCCGGTCCTTCCAATGCGCCTTCTCTTCCGGCGTCATGAATACGTCATACATGTCCTGATCGCTCATGCCCTGCCGCGCAAACGGCGGCACCACAGTGGGAAACGGCTGTGTCGGCGAGGTCTTTTCACCAGGCACATCGGACTTCGGCACAGGCCGCTCTTCAATCGGCCACAGCGGCTTACCCGTTACGCGATCGAAGACATACAGAAATCCGTTTTTGCTGGCCAGCGCCACTGCGTCCACCGTCTTGCCGTCGTGCCGCACTGTAACGAGCTGCGGCGCGGCGGTCGGATCGTAATCCCACAGGTCGTGATGAATGGTTTGAAAATGCCACAAGTATTTCCCGGTCCGGGCGTCGAGAGCCAGCAGGCAGTCGGCGAAAAGATTGTTGCCGTGCCGATCGCCTCCATATAGCTCGTACTTAGGAGAAGCTACCGGCAAATAAACAATCCCGCGCTCGCTATCTACCGTGATCTCGCCCCAGGTATCTACGCCGCCCATGTATTTATACGCATCCTTGGGCCAGGTGTCGTAACCGAACTCGCCGGGGCGGGAAATCGTATGAAATATCCAAAGTAACTTGCCGGTTACTACGTCGAAAGCGCGTATATCTCCGGGAGGAGCGAGATAGCCTTCGCCCGTCGCACTGCCGAGGATCAAAATATTCTCAAAAACACGCCCGGCGCTTCGTGACGATAAGCCGCGCGGCGCACGATCGAGCCCGATTTTCAGATCGAGTTTTCCATGATCCGCGAAGGAGTCCACCAGCTTGCCGGTCCTCGCGTCAATCGCGTGAAGAAATCCAGAAGCCGAAACAAACAATCGCCGGTCGCTTCGATCCTTGCTCTCCCAATAATTTCCACCGCGTTGGCCGGCAATTCCGCTGAACCGCGCAAATGCCGGAGGCATACCCGGCGTACGCTCGAACGGGTGTACCCAAAGCTCCTTACCGGTCGAGGCATCGACTGCTACCAGCGACCCGCCCTTCGCCGCGAAATAGGCGATATTGTCTACTACTAACGGGCTGAAGGTATAACTTATGTCGTCGCCTGTTTCATACGTCCAGGCGATCTGGAGCTTATCGACATTAGTGCGATTGATTTGCCGGAGCGGCGAGTAATGCGAGCTGTCCGGCCCCCCTAGATAGTCCTGCCAATTCGTGGAAGCCTTCTGGGCGAATGAGCTAACGGCGGTGAGAAAGATCAATAGAAGCGGCCTGCTGCTTGCTAACGCGCGCGGTTCTTTAGCGGACACGTTTCCCCCAGAAGATATACGTTCCACTGCGCGTTGCCGTCACAATATCGACTGCTCCATCGCCATTTAGATCTTTTGCCAGCACATCCGAGCCCGCGCCCGACCAATTATGAATCAGCCGCGGCTGCAATTCCGCCCCGCCCGCAGTTTTTTTGCTGCGCACGGTCTTGAACCAATAGAGAACCGCCGGCCCATAAGGATCCGGATCGTAGTAATCGTCCAGATGAGACCAGAATCGTTTCCCGACGATGAAATCCGGAATGCCATCGCCGTCCACATCCGCGATTGCGGTGCCGTGCAGTTCGGAAAACGCGGTCTGCTTCGCGCTGTCGCCGCTGTGATCGTCCATGATCATATGCTCGACAAACGAAATATCTCCGTTTGCCGCGCGCTTCTGCTCGAACCAGGCGAGCCCCCAGCCGTGCGCTTGCAGGCTTGTTACTACATCGTTGAGCCCATCGCCATTCACGTCATACACCCCGATTTCTCCGCCGCCCGCCGATTCGCGAGTCCATCGTCCAAATGCCTGCGGATGATAGCGCCACGCTTTGTCGCCGTCTTCGGATGCCGGCTGCTCCCACCATCCCGCAGAGCCGAGGATGTCTAAGCGTCTGTCCCCGTTCACATCGCCTGCGCCGATGCCATGTGCCGTCCACGGACCTTTTTCAGAAACGGTGTGTACTACCCATTCAGCCATCGGGTTCGCCGGGTCGGGCTTGGCGTAGCGCATATAGCCCTCGGCTTCGTAGACGAGCTCCGGTTTCCCGTCGCCATCCACGTCCTTCAGCAATGTCGCTTCGCTCTGCACGACCGGGACAATTTTGTGCTCTTCCCATCGGCGCGCCTCGCCCTTGGGATTCACGTACAGCACCGCGCCATCTTTTCCGCCGCCGGCGTGACTCGTTGTGAGAACATCCGCCCATCCATCGCCGGTGAAATCATAGGCGTGCTGCACCCAGTCCTTCATCGAATACTGCGTCGAGACGTTATACGCCTGCGCAGGATAAATTTCCCGGTTCTTCGTGTAGTCCGGACCGAAATAGATAAAGGGCCCGGAAACCACGTCGATTTTTCCATCGTGATTGAAGTCCGCCGCATCCGCCGACCAGCTGTAGTAATAAGGACTCAAGCGCTGCATGCGAAACCCCGGCCCCACCTGCTCGAGCGGGCTCGTCTTCAACGCCAGATCCTTGTACGCCACGTCCTGGAAACATACTTCGCTTCCTGGCCCGACGTAGAGAGCAACCGGCCCGTACGAATCCATACCTTCGGTCGCGGCGCTCACCTCCCCGCCGCCATCGTCCAGAAATCCCCGTACAATATCGGCATCGAGCAGTATTTCTACCGCATTCCACTGTCCCTTTTGCACGCCCTGAACGGGCCGCGCAACCGGATTTGCTATTCCGCCCGGCATGGGAGGAGGTGCGGGAAATCCACCGGGGCGCCGCATGCGCGCAGCTTCGGCGGCAGGCGGAGCGAATCGGATCTGTCCCCCGGCCGGACGCAGTTTGGTTCGCTCTAATTCTTTCCCCAAGGCGTCCAGCCGCAGATGGTAGGCTTCCATCCCATCATCGGTGATCGAAACAAATACGCCCTGCATGCCGGCCGCGCTCTGCTGCGCCCGTAGCAAAACGCCGGTGTTACATGGGCCCGTGCAGCGAAATTGAAAATACAAGCCGGTATCCTGCAGAGAGCGATTCGAGAGCAACCATCCGGCGCCTTCCTGTCCTTGCGATTTTCCCGTCAATTGTCCATTGGTCGCGCGCCACTTCGCGTTTCCCAACGGGCGCCAATCTTCGAGACTCGATCCTTTAAATGTCGAGTCGGGAACGAAGCTCGGTCCCACTCCGCGCAAGCTGGCAGCTAGAAATAAAGCCAAGCAGAAATATTTTGTAAACATCGCACGCTCCCGCCCAAGTCATTGCACGATCTGCAATGAAACTTGCATACTACAGGACGTGATCGTATCAAAGCCCGAATTGGGAGATCAATGGCCTGCCTGAAAGCCAATCCGAAGCGATGTCGGCGACAAACTTCAGGCGGCATTGGCCAACTGGCGGCTGGAATTTGTGGCGAGAGTGCGGGCGTGGCGCTCAATTTCGGCGAGTGAAAATTCGAAGCCAAATTGAGCGGGATCGAATTCCATTTGCGGATTTTCGTTGGCGAAGCGGATGTATTGGCGGACGGCGGCATCGAGACGCGCTTTGGCCTGCTGCTCGCGCTTTTCCTGTAATTCGTGGAGCGCGGCGGTGTCTTTCTCGCGCTGGCGGCGCAGACGGCTTTCCTGAATGCTCAAGTTGTTCAGTTGGCGCTGGTAGGCCAGGAAGACCTGAGCTTCGATCAGATGTTTGCGGACGGCTTCGTCTTCGTCCGGAAATAAGCCGGCGAATTCGAGACGGCCGACGGCGTAGATGCCCATTTCGAGAGCGGGAATGCGGAGGAGCCGCCATTCGGTGTCGGCCAGAGACTGGACCAGCTTGCACTCCTCGTCGCCGACAGGCGCGTAGTGTTTCACGAATTCGCAGACGTGGGCCTGATACAGAGCGGCGTCTTCGGAGGGGAGCAGAACGGTGCGGCCGGTGAGCCCGGACTTGACGGCGTTCAACGACGATTTGGTTTTTCCGGCCTGAGACGAGGGCCCGGTGCTGAGCTGCGCGTTCTTTTGATTGGCGGCGATCTGGGCGGCAGTGGACATTAGAAAAAGGCTCCTGAAACAGAAATGGCCCGCCGGGAGAAGCTATCAGCTAAAAGCTTTCAGCTCGGCGAGCCTGCCCGACAATAGCACACGGCACCCCGGGAAACGAACTTTCCACATGTGGAAAAGTCCGGTAAGTAGTTTTAGAATCAATGGGTCAGCAATATTTTTCAGCCGTGTGAACGGTTTGCGGCCGCGCCCAATGCCGTTGACTTAAACACGTACCAGTTCCACCCTGGAGTCGCTAACGCTTCCATGAGCGGGCCTGGTAAGTCAAGCGGAAAAGTTGATGGCCTTTAAGCCCTCATGGCCGCGAAGCGGCCATAGACACCTTTGCCCTTGTGCGAGGGATCGTGGTGCGGCGAGGCTCTGTCCAGGCCGGGCGAGCGCGCCTGGGTTTAACGGCAGAGATACCGGAAGTACGCCAAGACGACCGCAAATGCCGAAGTTGAATCCTCCGAGTATCGGGAAGGCTTGACGGGCTGGGTTGCGGATATGCAGCGGGGAGTGGATTATCTGAAGACCCGTTCCGACATTGATGCGCGGAAGATCGCATTTTGGAACGATAGTACCTACAACATCGGCGTTGTCATTGCAGCTATAGATCGACGTTACTCGTCAGTGATTCTGCTCGGCAGTGGAGCCGCGTTTGCGAAATTGTACCGCTTGCCCGCGGATATCAACCCGTTTCATTTCGCGCCTCACATCCGCGCTCCCAAACTAGTGTTGAACGGCCGCTATGACGATGAATGCCCGGAAACATCGGTAGGGCCATTTTCGGGTTGCTGCAGGCGCCCAAGAAACGCCTTCAATTTGAAGGTGCGCATATACCTCCCACTGAAGTAGCGGTTCCCATCCTTAGCGGCTTTCTCGACGAAACACTTGGGCCCGTGCGGCGGTAGGCATTAACTTACTAGCGGGGTTCACGTCACCCGCTCAGAACTTTAACTTCAAAGCAAATTGAATAATGCGCGCGTCTGACGCGCTGTGAGTCTTCGGCAAGCTTGCATGAAACAGAATGAGATTTCCTGGTAAGGTCGGCTGAGGGCGAAGAGGCACGACCCGCGACTGAAGAAGCAATCGGTAACACCGCCGAGCTTCAGCCAGTTCGGCTCGGTTCTAGACTTTAGCAAGAGGGTTTCACCATGCAAGCTTTGATGCCTCTTGCTCTTGCTAGCGTTTTTGGGTGTTTCGCTTTTGAAGTCCGTGCCGATACGGTTTTCATTAACGACACTTACTCCGGATGGTACAGGAACGGGGGAACTAACAACTCCGACCTCGGACCTGGCCTATTCAACTATGCCGTGGGGGGTACCAACCCTGACCCATCTGTCATCGCTAGAAATTATTTTGTCTTCGACTTGTCAGGAGTCACCGGGCTGGAAACACTGACGGACGCGCAACTGAGCATCTTCAGCCCGTTCAGCCCCGTCCCGGGCTTTGGCGCTGGCTACGGCAGCACCGATCCATCGGAGACTTACGCCGTTTACGAAGTCTCCCTCGACCCTGGACTTCTCGGCATTGTGAGTGGCGTTGCCGTTTTTGATGATTTAGGGACGGGAACTCTCTTCGGCTCGGTGACTGTGACGCGCGCGTCTTCAAATGGATTGCGGGTAGTCACTGACCTGAACGCCGCGGCAATTGCCGCCCTTCAGCAGGCAAACGGGCTGTTCGCCTTCGGCGGAGCCCTCACCACTCTCGACCCGAATCGCCCGTTCGGGGTCGGTGAGTACATCTTTGGCGGTGCGGCAGGCCCAGGTGGGGCCGGGTTGGTTTTCTCCGGCCCGAGCGTCGCTCTTGTGCCTGAACCGGCGATGGTACTCCTCGTTGGCCTGGGGCTGGCAGGAGTAACAGCTGGAAGGCGGCGCAAGTTTTTCCCTTCGCCCGCCGTTTGCGAGACGCACCCAAAAAAGCTCTACGATGATCTCGCGTTCGAACTGTGCAACTGAGCCGATCACGACCTTACGAGCAAACCCTAACCGCTGTCATGCACGGTTACCGAAAGGTCACACCCGTTTCATTTCGCGCCTCACATCCGCGCCCCCAAGCTAGTGTTGAACGGCCGCTATGACGATTCATGCCCGGAAGCATCGGTGGGGCCATTCTTCGGGTTGCTGCAAGCGCCCAAGGAACGCCTTCAATTTGAAGGCGCGCATATACCTCCCACTGAAGTAGCGGTTCCCATCCTTAGCGGCTTTCTCGACGAAACACTTGGGCCCGTGCGGCGGTAGGCATTAACTTACTAGCGGGGTTCACGTCACCCGCTGTCAGAACTTTAACTTCAAAGCAAATTGAATAATGCGCGCGTCTGACGCGCTCACAATCTGACCGAAGCCGGCGCCCAACGTCACGCCCGGCAAACTCAAATTTGTGTGGTTGACCGCGTTGAAGAATTCCGCCCGAAACTGCATGCCGAAGCGTTCGGTAATAGAGAAGTTCTTGGCGAGGTTGAAATCGAAATTCACGAGTCCGGGTGCGCGAACGATCCCCACGCCCGAATTGCCAAAGATTTGATTCGGCGTGTTCGCCGTCAACGGTACGAAAGCGCTGGTGTCGAACCAGCGGTCCACAGTGCGCTGATCGGCAGGCAAATTGCCATCACCGATCCGATTTGGACGGCTCCGCCGCTCGCCGCCAATGTTGATCGCCTGCGATTGGTTAATCGTAAGCGGCAGACCACCTTGCCACGTGAAGATCGGCGAGAACTCCCAGCCTCCCAAAACGAGATCGGCTGGCCGCGACCAGTTCGTGCCGATCGCCTGATGGCGTCCGAACGGCAGTTGCCATACTCCGGAAAGCACGAAGCGATGAGTAATGTCGAACTCCGAAGGCCCATACTCTACGCGGCGATTATGCGGATCCTGCGGCTCCTTATATTCGCCCACATCCACGCCATTGCCGACGCCGCTCGTCGAAAGATGGTCCACGGAGTCGGTCAGCGCTTTTCCATATGAATAGGACGCAAGCAGCGTGAGGCCCCTGGAAAGCCGCCGCTCGATTTTCGCTTGCAGCGAATTATAGTTCGCGATTCCGAGATTCTCGAGGATCTGGATGTCGCCCTGTAAATTCAGCGGCGCCAGTTCACGCGGCCCGACGGTCACGATCCCCTGCGAGTTGAACGTATACGTGTTCGGATTCAGATTGCGGAACGAGGGCAGCTTCAGCGCCCGATTGCCGACATACGAAACATCAAGCACAAGATCCTTCGTGAGCTCGCGCTGGATACCGAAGTTGTACTGCTGGACGTAAGGGGTGCGCTGGTATGGATCTTGCGCCTTACGCGCTACCGTCGCGAGGTTGACGCGGTTGATATCGACGAATCCAGCCGGTATGCCGTCTTGCAAGCGGAAGAGGGCGTCTGTCGCTCGCAGTACGCCTCCGCCCGCAATCTGGGAGTTTGCCAGGATGATGAATGGCGGGTTAAACCCTAGTAGCCCCTCGCGACCCAGGCGATTCGCGTGATTGTAAAAGAGGCCGTACGCCCCTCGGATCACGGTCTTGGGGGTGGCCGAGTAGGCGAAGCCGACTCGCGGCGCAACATCGTTCCAATCCGGATTGATAAGAGCTTCTTGCGCGAGCGATCCTTTGGCGGCAGTAATAAATTTCCCGGAAGCTGAATCAAAGTTCGCCCATTTGAAATCTCGCTCGCGCGGTGGAGTCGCAAATTCGTAGCGAAATCCGAGGCTCAGCGTCAGCTTCTTATTGATCTTCCAATCGTCCTGCAAGAATCCGAAATACATGTGCTGGTAAATGTTGAACACAGTATTCGAGTCCTGCTGATACTGTGAAGGGAAACCCAGCAACAAGTCCGCTACGGAGTTTGCCCAATTGCCGTTCACGCCAGTAAACCGGCCTGTGAAATTGAACTGGCCGAGTAGAGAACTGACGTCGCGAATTCCTGTTTCGACATTTAGCAACTCCGCCCCCAATTTCAGCGCGTGAGCCCCCAGATTCCAGCTGAACGATTCACGAATGTTCATGCTACGCGGCGTCTGGAATTGGGGCTGCGACGTGGTCCGTCCAATCCGCTCTAACGTGCCGCCCGGAAAATTAAACACAGGCAGCCCGCCGCATATCGCCGGATCCGTCGGTGCATTCTGCAAGCCAATGAGATCCCCGGGACAGCCGGAACCGAAGTTTGGCGGAAGCTGATAATAGTCGCCCAACGCGTAGCCGAAGCGGGTTTCCGACACCAACGTCGGCCCGATGATCCAAACCAACCCCGCTGCAATCTGCTGGGACTTCAAATTTGCGGTTCCGAACGTATCATTGAAGGACCCCTCCGACAAGCCAGGCCGCGGCGCGGGTTGAAAAATATCCGACTTCGAATAGGAATACCGGCCGAAGGCATTCAGGCTCGAAGAGAAGTTGTGATCCAGGCGGATGTCGAACTGGTCCGTATGGTTGGTTGTTACCGGCGCCGTAACAAAATTATTGTCGAACGTCGGCGACACAGCATTAGGCGCCGGACTCACGTTGAGCACCTTCTGGCCTACCGAGTCAATTAAGTTTGCCGGAAGCCTCCAGCAGTTCCCCTTGCCGTCATTGCAGTCCGCCGTCGCCGGAATGCGGAAGTCCTGGCCGGTGTCGTTCCGATTGTATGGATTCCAGATCGGGCTGGCGAACATTCCTCGAAGCCAGATCGGCTGCGGAACAGAGCTCGTCCGGACAACAGCCGCGGCGTCCCGCAAGCCCTCGTAATCGCCAAAGATAAAAGTCCGATTCTTGACGATAGGACCGCCCGCGGCGGCGCCGAACTGATTGCGTTGCCGGAATGGCTTATCCAGCCCATTCTTGTTGGCAAAAAAATTACTCGAATCCAGTACGCTGTTGCGCAAAAAATCGTAGACCGTGCCATGCACCTGGTTGGTGCCTGACCGGACAACGGCGTTCACCAAGGCGCCTGCGCTGCGGCCGAATTCAGCCGAATAAGCGTTCGTCTGAATCTTAAACTCCTGAAGCGCCTCCACCGACGGTTGGATGACCTGAGCATTGAGCCCTCGAAAACTATTCGAATACGAAGTATTGTCGACTCCATCTAACTGGAAAGCATTCTGGAAGGCGCGGTTGCCGTTGACGTTGAACACGCCCCGAAAGCCGATGGATTGCAGACGCGGCGTCGGTGCGAGCACGCCAGGGGAGAGGAGTGCGAGCTGATTGTAGTCGCGGCCGTTCAGTGGAAGCTCGACCATCTTAGTGTGATCGATGACAGCCCCGCGACTGGCGGTCTCCGTTTCCAGCAGCGGCGCTTCCGCATTAACCGTCACCCGCTCGGTTACGTCTCCGACCGTAAGCTTTATATCGAGACGTGCAGCCTGATTCACCTGAAGGACAACCCCGGCCGAAACTGACTCCTTGAAGCCTTTTGCTGTCGCAGTCACACGATAAGAGCCGGGCTTGAGGCTTGTAAACACGAAGCGGCCCGCGTCGTCGGTCGTTGCTGCGGCCTCAATATTAGTACCTTCATTTATGGCCCGAATCGCAGCGCCGGAAATCACGGCGTCAGCTGCGTCGGTCACGACACCACTAAGCGTCGCGGATTCAAACTGTGCGACGGCCGGCAGTGCGCATACTAAGAGAATCGATGCACGAAGTGCAAAGCTGGCTTGTCTCCGATTCATGATCATCCCCCCCAAGGTGTGGAACTAAAATACCACTAATTTTAGGGGCTGAATATTGCAATTGTGTAAGGGTTCCGCAACAACGTTGTTACACAAGTTCAGGCGGCGGTGGAACCCTGGCTTCCGGCCATAAATGAAAGGTGCGCAGTCAACGCTGCCGCTTCATCCGCGGGCGGCGTTGACAAACGCCAGGATGCGTCGATTGAAACCTGCCGCGTCGTCCCAGAAGGGCGCGTGGCCCGTTTTCGGCATGTCAATTTGCGCATGGGCAATGCTGGCTTTATGCTGATCGACGGCAGCTGTTTTGACAACCGAATCATTAACACCATGCGTGAGCAAGACAGGCTTGCGGATTTTAGGTAGGAGGTCATCATTATCGAAGGACCGAGAGAACAACGCCTTTCGGACATAAGGCGGAACCGACATGCTAAAGCCCAACATCACATAAAGCTCCTCGGCCGAAAGTTCTTGTGGAAAGCAGAGCCGCAGCAACGATTCAAGGCTGCGCACGCTTTCTTCCACATCGCTAGCATAGAAGCCCGGTATCAGGCTGAGAAACTCAGGACTGAGCACCGAGACCGCCGCGTCGCTACCAAGTTTCGTAACTCCGCCAATGAAATTGAGTCCACTGATGTCATCCTCGCCGTAATGCCTAAGGTAATCGAGAATAGCCAGTGGGCCATATGACCAGCCACACAGAACCGGATGATCCAGGTTCAGACCTTGTATGACTGCATTGACATCATCGGCCCACAGCCGTGAGTCGGCGTAGCCCTCGCGCGGTTTTTCTGAGAGACCATGTCCCCGCATATCCATCGACACGAGCCGGCAATGCTCGGCTAACTCCGAATTCATCTGCCGATTCCACGTGAGCCAGCACTGCGAATACCCATGGATGATCAGGATGCGTTGACC
>Ga0157374_10002721_pt1 | contig 14856 bp, 8 predicted proteins | sample M25metaG_FD_115308 | JGI IMG/M metagenome (GOLD analysis project Ga0157374, IMG submission 115308) | Miscanthus rhizosphere microbial communities from Kellogg Biological Station, Michigan, USA - M2-5 metaG | ecosystem: Host-associated > Plants > Roots > Rhizosphere > Soil | place: USA: Michigan...
AACACTGTCTCGGTGGCAAGCGTCGCCGTAATTACTAAACCAATGGTGGCAAGGCGCTTCATATCGGCCAAGAGCACGCTGCGAGTACGGTTCGCCAGCTCCGCGCGCTCTTTTGCCACCATCAATTCAGCGGTTCTTTGATTGACCAACTCTTCAAGACCTGCCTGGTAAGCCGCAAGCTCTTCATCGTGCGCGGAACGAGCAAATGCAGGCGCCAATAGCTCAAGGTAATGCATGATGCCGGCATAACGATTAGTCGAGTCCGTACCGACCAATCCGGATACCGCGATCACACCCAAGCGTTCGTTTTCCGTAATAACCGGCAACACACAAATGAAGTGCTGTTCGTCGAACGTGTCGGCCTTCCCCATTGCTTCCAACGGCGGAAAGTCGGCGAGATCACAGCTTATTTCATGGTAGTCGGCCGCCTTTTCGCCGTAATGGTACGTGTGCCGTATTGTCAGCTTTCCGGGCTCCGCTGCCGGATCGTCCCATCGGCCGATACATGCCCATTGAACATAGGGCACAAGTAACGTCATCAGCGATTGAATCCGTTCGAAACTCGCACTGATCAAATCTCGACTGATTTCATAACTAATACCGACAGTGGTCTTCAAATCGTCGTCGGTAATAATCTCGCGCTTATTATCATATGGCTCGGATGCCACTAACCCCAGCAACGGACCGCACGATTGGCGAGGAACGAATGTATTGATCACCAGCTCTTTGCCGCCATGGCGTTCACCGCTTTTGATTTGCTCCAGCAGAATGGTGACGGCTCGGTCGGACAGTTGATCGAGATTTTGATCGATGCTGGCAAGCGGTGGAATACAAGTGCGCGCGGCGAAGGAATTATCGTAACCGATGATGGCGATGTCTTCAGGTACGCGCACGCCCGCTTCTTGAAAACAAGTCATTGCCCCCATTGCATTACGATCGGTGCCCGCTAATGCCGCGGTTACGGGTATTCGGCGAGCTAGTATTTCGCGGGCTACGCGCAATCCGCCTACGTGTCCCGAGTCTTCGGTATCAAACACATATTCAGGCTTATACGACAATCCATATTCGATGAGGGCTCGACGATAACCATCCAATCGACGCTGCACATTGAACTCAGCGATATGTCCCATGAATGCGATATGCCGATGTCCTGCTCGAATTAATTCGCCCACCGCATTCGCCATGCTTGTTTCGTTGTCGCTTTCCACCGAGACGACCCGCGGATCGCCAAAATCATGCGCGATCGATACGATGGGCTTGCCACCTTCGAGCAAGCGGGACATGTACTCCGTTGAAATAGAATTCAATACAACAATCCAGCCGTCTACATGATTCATAGCAATCGGCATATCGAAGCGGCTTTTACCACCGGTACGAACTGCAATGACGCGCGCCTGATGGACTTGAGCGGCACGATGTATTTGCGCCATCAGTTCGCCTAAATAACGCCCCCCAAGATACGGCGCTAGTACACCCAGCGTCGTTGTATGGAACATGGAACTCTCCCCTTTCATCCTCTATCACCGTACAACAGCGTTAAGCAGGAAAAGCCGGGAAGTACATTTTCCCTTGCCTCTTGGAAATATATCGACATCATTGCGATAGATCCCGGCGGAGCAATCACCAATTTAACCGCGTTGAACAATGATTCATAAGCGTCTGCAGGCATTCGGCACCACATCAAGTAGTTGAGAAACGGCCAGCGAAAATCGGGATTTAAAGCCACATTTACTGTTTTGAGATTACCCTCTCGTCTTGATTAACTAGAGAAACAGCAGGTCGCCTCCAGCGGAGTGCCGAATGAATCAGCGCATGAAAAAGAAATAGAAAAATCCGACCTAGGAAAGTGAGTAGCGGGTGGTATGTACGAACAATCGTCAATTGCATCGCAAATCGACTCTCTGGTAATCCCGCTATCATAGGACTCAGCCCTTTAGACCGGAAACTTTGCGCCCCCACCTTTCGATGAGTTTGCCCTTTTCATATGCTATTCAACCACCAATTGATTTTGCGATGCAAAATCAATTACCGCTCAACCAGTAGAAACGCACTTATACCACAAAATTGCGAATGAATTTTGCTTATACGTTATTCGAGTACGCGAGCCAACTAGAATTTATGTGAGTGTACATCCGTTGAGCCGTGCATTGACATTTTCGGGCGGGATCGCAAGCAGTTGCTGGTCCTAGACAGGAAAACCGCCCGGTATCATCCGAGCGCCCACAACATTAGAAATTTTCAATCTACGGAGTTGCTCCGGTAAATCTGCTCTAGACGCCGGAATGCGATAAGGCGGTACGCGAAGTAGGTTATGGCCGCTAGTCCCAGAAAGAAAACGATGGCTCTCGACAACGTGCCTTTCCCAGCCAAGCGGCCAACTCTCCCTTATATCATTCGTCGGGCCTACGGTACTTTGACAAATCAATGTTGTAGCTCTTCATCTTTCGATAAAGCATCGAATAATTGATTTGTAATTCGCTGCAAGCTGCATTCGCCGCGCCATCATGACGGCGCAACGAATCCTCGATAACGGCTCGCTCTACGGAAGCAATGATTTCATTTAATGAACGGGATGCCGGCATGACGGTGCCGCCTTCCATTGAAAGAGGAATACCCAATTGCAATTGCTCGGCGATGTTCCTCAATTCGCGCACATTGCCGGGCCAATCGTAAGCCAGCAACTGTTGTTGGATATCTTTCGGCGGCTTCACTGCCGGCTGGTTGAAACGCAACGACGCATCGCTAATAAAGTGCGCAAGCAACATCGGGATATCTTCTCGCCGCTCGCGCAACGGCGGTATTTTCACCGTAGCCACATTCAGCCGGAAGAACAAATCCATTCTGAATTTTTCGCGCAAACTATACTCGCGCAAGTCCACCTTGGTGGCTGCCACGACACGCAAATCGACCGGCATGAGCTTGTTGGAACCGAGCCTCTCGACTTGACGCTCTTGCAATACGCGCAACATTTTCGCTTGAAGCTGCAGCGGCATGGCTTCGATTTCATCTAAAAACAAAGTGCCGCCGTTAGCGTGTTCTACCTTACCGATACGCTGCTTGGTTGCACCGGTATAGGCGCCCGCCTCGTGACCGAATAATTCGCTTTCGAATAGATTTTCCGGAATAGCGGTACAGTTAATGGCAACAAAATTGCCTTGCCGTCCGCTGAACTCGTGCAAGCACCTCGCAACAAGTTCCTTTCCTGTGCCGGTTTCACCAAGAATGATCACGTTCGCCGGTGTCGGCGCGATCCGTAAAATCAGGTCACGCAACTCGGCAATGACAATGCTGTCACCGCGAAGAATTTGCGCCATCCCTGAGGCAAACGCGAGGCGATCTTTGAGCGAGCGGTTTTCAAGGGTGAGCCGGCGCTGCTCCGCTGCTCGCGATAAAACCGTTACCAGCCGATCCGGATCGAAAGGCTTTTCTAGAAACTCGTAGGCACCTTCGCGTATTGCTCTGATCGCCGTCGGGATGTTACCGCCGCCGGTCATTAATACGACAGGCAGGTCGGAATCCGACTCGTGGATTTGAGAAAGAACCGCCAAACCGTCCGTGCCACCCAAATATAAATCGCTCAATACGACATGAGGACGAGTCTCTAACATATTTTCTAGGGCGAGTTCCGGTTCCCTAAAAGGGTGCACTTCAAAATCGGCCATTTCCAGTGTACGGACCAAGCCGCGCCGGAAATGATCATCGTCCTCTATCAGGACTACTCGGCACCGGCTAGCGCCTTCGCTTTCGGGTTGATTCATGCCACAGGCTCCATCTTTTAAAAATAAGTCGTGGGACACTCAAATCGATTCTTCGTTGTATCAGTACCATTGCATGCGTCGCAATCGAGTTAAAACAACTGATCGACCTAAAACCGAATGCGCCTTGTCGACTAGTTAACCATAATCAAAGCCTCTATTGTTATTTCCATTCAAGAACGCTCAACAAAATGCCATCGCCACTTGCGCACCGGTATCGAACTTCATTCCCATAAACCGGCATCAGACAAAAGCATTGTGTTAAATGCTTGACGCTTTAAAGGCCGGTGTATCCGAAACATCCCACAATGAGGAATATCCACAACACCGACCCCACTTTTAATTACGCTCACTTCGCCGCAGGAATCCAATTGATCGTCTCAGGCGTGAATTTATTCGCGTTTATTACGGGTTTCGCTGGCGAATATGGCCCGCATAAGATAGCGAAGTGTTCTAGATCTTCCATCAGCGTCGTGCAGTCGGTTCGGATACGGGTTATACCGTAAGTACCAGCCGCTTTCATACTCGCTATGGTCGCATTCACACCAGCCGCATCATTGATATCGGTGAAATCGCTGAGTGCAGGCAAAGTAACTTCCACGACCATTTTCGGTCCTAATAACTGTATGAAGGGAAGTTCCTTGCGAACCAGAAACATGCCCCAGCCCCGATGGCTATATATCCCAACCAATCGAGACCCCTCGATATAAGGAACACTGTTGGCAGCCGCGAATCTTTCATCCATATTGAGGGCGCCAAAAACAGAAGCAAGCACGATCGGGCGTACTTTATCTTCTCCCGTAATGTATTTCTTGTCCTTGTTGTCCGGATCCTTATCTATTTTTTTCTTGAGCTCTTGATAAGTGGTCATCATGCCGGTGACGTTTAATTTCTCTTCCTTAAAGGTAGGATGCGCTTCAGCCTGTTGTTCCAAAAACGTTCTAATTACAGGAACCCCCGTTGTATCGACAGCAGCAACAGCATTTAACGACAAACCCAACATGCAGGTAAATATAAAAACCATGGTGAATCTCATGGCAGTACTCCTATTGTTATCATTCAAATCACTTCTTCATATAACACGACTTCACTACTGCTAATTTGCAGAACATATAGCTCTGCTATTTCGCCGCAAGGCGAAATTCTTCTACTCCTGTGCCCGCAAGCTCGGGAGATGCCCCATCTGTCTGCTCAGGTGAACCTATGCGGCGATATACATTATTAACCTCACTGGTGCCTACGTTCTTGTGTTTCTTTTTGCTCGATTTATGCCGAGAAGCGCCCGGCAACAATAAAGGCGGGACATCTTGCTCGGCGATTTGCGGCGCAACCGCCGGCGCCCGAACGACTCGAGCCACATAACCGTTACGAAAACCGCCGTGAAAGTTACCCGTGTTATAAGCCGAAATAGCCTTTAACAATGCAGTACGCGAGTTTTTCGACTCGCGCAACGCACGGTTATAGTTATCGACAAGAATGCTTGCTCCTGCCTGCAAATTACGACAAGGATCGAATACGGTAGATGCGGTTAGACCAAGACGCGGCAAATTCGCCGAATTGATTTGCATAAGTCCCAGATCGACTGAGTAACCGCGAGTGATGAGCCAATGTGCCCAGGCGGTTGCTTCTCTTCGTGAGCTCGGTTGACGGGCAAGTCTTCCGCCGCCATTGATATTAAGTGCATTGGGATTGAAACCGCTCTCAGTGCGTATCACCGCTTGCATGGTAGAAAGCGCTACCTGCGGCGCGCATTCCTGGATCAGAGCACTCCAATCCATCACGCGTCTCCGCTCCGGCAAACGGTCAGATCGAATTCAGGTATTGCTCGATCCATATTCCTCCCACAATTTGCGAGCTCTACGAGTAGAGCTGCGAATAAGCTTATTTTCTAAGCGAGTCTTCGGTCGTGCCCTCAGATGCCCCATTCATCGGCTTTTCTTCCACATCCAACATCTCATCATCCGCGAGTGGATCGTCTATAAACTCGTCTGCAGGATCATCGAGCAATATTTCCTGCTCTTCGTCATCAGCCTCATCCATTAGGCTATCCATCGCGCTATCGCTTACCGATAAACTTTCGTCATCATCGGATAAAGTGTCTAGAGCATCATCATCCATTGTAATTTCGACTTCCGCTTCATCAGCCGCATCGATGTTCTCTTCGGCATCTAACGGCTCCGGCGGAGGCGGCAAACGAATCCTATCGCTCATTGTCGGCGCAGTTACTTTTGCTCGTTTGGAAAACACCGGGTCCATGAAGTAAAGAATCTGCTTGCCGTAAATCGGCGTTTGCCCCGCCATGAATATCAACATATCGCCCGGCTCTGTCACGTTACCTTGGGCGTCTTTCGACGCGGCCGGTAACCGCATGATTTCATCGGCCGTCAAAAGAGGCCGTTGCGTCTCTTGCTGAGAAACTTGGATTTGATTAAGGAAGCCGAATTTACTTCCCGAGTAAGAGTTGTTTTGTTTGACGATCGTCGCGGTACCGGTCATCTTGGAAAGCATTTCCGCGGTTTCGACCTTGTTGGGTGCGTATGCGATACGAACGTGGCAGTTAGAGAAGATACTTTCGTCTTTGCCGTATGCCGTATGCAACTGCGAAATATCTTGAATGATGAGATAAGCCTTGAGACCGTAACCGGCGATAAACGCGAGCGACTCCTCGAAGATATCGAGCTTGCCTAAGCTGGGAAACTCATCGATCAGCAACAGTAAGCGATGCTTGTATCCCGCGACACTTCGGCCATCCTTGAATTCCATTTTTTCCACGAGCGTACGGATGATCTGGTTCACCACCAAGCGAATCAAAGGCTTCAGCCGGTCTTTATCGGAAGGCGGCACGACCAGATATAACGAGACGGGTTTATCGTCGTTCATCAGATCCGAAATAATAAACTCGCTGTAGTTAGTGTTACGTGCGACGATGGGATCACGATACAGCGTGAGGTAAGAAACGGCGGTAGACACCACGCTCGACATTTCTTCTTCCGCCTTGTTCAGCATATCTCTAGCTGTCGCCGCCACCACCGGATGGGTAAAGGTCGGATTGCCTTCGGTGTCCACCCAGCCACGGGTTCCTTCCATATCGTGGTCGGTATTCAGCATGTAGTTCAAACTATCTTGAATACTCCGCGATGGATTACTGAGGAAGCCGATAACGCCGGCCAATGTTTTATCCGACTCGGCATAGAGCACATGCAGCGCACAGCCCACTAAGAGTGCGTGACCGGTTTTTTGCCAGTGATCCGCCAACCCTTTACCTTCAGGGTCGGCAATCATGTTCATGATGTTTTGTACGTCGGCCACTTCCTTATCGGTATATAGCCGCACAATATCGAGAGGGTTGTAGCGAATGCTGGAACCATCCATTGCGGTAGGTTCGAATTTAAGGACTCGATTGTTCGCTTCTTGCTGTCGCCAGCCGGCTGTCAGCGCCCAGTTCTCACCCTTGATATCGTATACGACTGCGCTGTGCGGCCAAGCAAGTAATGTGGGCAGCACCAAGCCGACACCCTTACCGGAACGGGTCGGCGCAAAGGCCATGATATGTTCCGGTCCATCATGTCGAAGGTAATGAATTTTTCCGGTATCGGGGTTCTTCCATGCGCCGATATAAACACCGACACCGCTACCCACTAGACCGGTTTTCTTTACTTCCTCCGGCGTAGCCCAGTGAGCCGAACCATGAATGGATTCATTGCCCTTGTCCATCCGGCTCATTGCCTTGGAAAACATTCGGATCGTAACGCCGATGGATATGATCAAACCGATGACGAATACCCATAGAACCTGCGAAAAGTAACCATCCAAAACAGGATTTTTTAACTTCGAAAAACGCCCGTACCAGGAAAACCAGTCGAGCGGATTGTACATTTTGAATCCGCCCAATGAGAAAAGCGGATTACCTAAAGCCTGCTGATACCCAAACCGATGCGCAAGATATTGCGTGCTGAGCCAACATAATATCAGCATGCAGCAAACGCCTCCGCCGATTCCTTTCCATAATAAGCCGCCCGGATTACCAGGCCGGTCCGGCGTGTCATAAATTGGATTCGCTAGCGAATTACGATTCTTATCGCTCATATTTCTATCTCACTTAAAACGCGATTACCGCGCACCTCGATATTAACCGCGCCGATTTTGGCTTTGCGGCAAGTTGAATAACACCAATCATTGCTTCGCAATTCAATTTGCCTCTCCAACCACAAACCGTTTGCCCTTATGAGCACGCACTCCTTTCAGTCTTTCATTTATGTTCGAAATGCAGTTCTCTTACGTAAATCTATGCGCCGGTCACTACTATGGTTTATATGCCGCCGGGAATACTAGATCTTTGTTCACCATTACATTGAACTGAAATCCCTTGCGAATTTCCAAGGTGGGTTGCACGTTCAAGTTCTTCTCTGCGATCTTAGCTCCGAGCTGGGTCAATTGCTGCCCTACCGCCGCACCTGCGGTCTGTTGGGTCGTCAGCGTAGTACTCTCGGTCTGCGACGGCGGCTGAGAAATTTGATAAGCCGCGGTAAACAACGAACTCAACAACGCGTAACCGAAAATTTTCAGGTAGTGGTTATTGACCAGATCACTGTTACCCGCAACGCCTTCCTTATCAACTCCCGCCATCCCGTTTATATCCATCGTAGTGCCATTCGGAAAAATAAGCCGATTCCATGCCACCATTACCCGTTCTTGGCCAAACGTTATCTGCGAACTGTAGTTGCCAAATAGCTTACTTCCTTGCGGGATCAATAAATGCAGGCCAGTCGTACTATCGAAAACGTTCTGTCCGACTTGTCCAACGATTTCACCCGGTAAATCGGAGTTGATCGGCGTAATCAAAACACCAGGAATAATTGTTCCTGTCTTTATTTCGAACTCGCTGATCGGCTGTCTCAAATTCACTATTTCGACTGCTTTCTTACTGCGCTTTACCTGCTTATCCAGGAACGCTTCCTTACTGCTCTGACCGTTGGGATCGAACTCGTTGGGGCGAGTTTCCTCGCGCTGCGCATCGGCCGGATTGCGAGCGGTTACCTGCCCCTCTTTTACGGGAAGGCCGTTCTGCTGGTTTGCGGTTTTCTCCCCATCTGCATACTTGGCAATAACGGTATCGGCATACATCGCTTCCCTCAACAATTCGGAAGGAGGTGGCGCATTGCTTCTGTAGGTGGAACCGCCAGCGCCGCCGCCGGCTCCGGCTCCGGCAGCGCCAGGAAGGCTACCGCCAATCAAACCGCCGCCTTCACCGCCTGCTCCCGGCGCAGCGCCTAAGTTAGGTATGCCAGAGGGATTGTCTACTCCAGGTTCGCCTAGGCCAGGTACTTGTCCACCCTTTTGCCCTGCTCCGCCGAGCTTAGGTGGTTCTGCCGGCAATAACATCGGCTGATCGGGAATATCCTTAGTAATGGAATTCGCGCTATTAACAGCGGGCTGAAAATCCTGCTTTTTGCTCGAATCCTCCACATTTTTCGTCGGATCGGGGGGCGGCTTCGAAACATTCGCAAGAATGAACAATACCAATCCGACCATTACCGCGCCGACGATCATTACCGCTTTTTTGTTTAAGCGCGCGCTGATCTTAGGCTTGGCTCTCAGTTCCAAGCCATCCGGGGATTCAATGGTATCTTGTGACATGGCTTACTCCGATGAACTATCTGCGCATCTGCCGAAAAACCCCTTCTTAACGCATCCCTTTTGACGCTGAATTTCAATGCGTTGTTGCGTGCTACCGGTGCCATTGATCAGCGCCACTTTCTCCACCATGCGATCAATGGTGAAAATATTGCCTTTAAGACGATAGTTCACCATTTGTTCGTTACCTTCAGCGTCGATAAGAATAGGAACCGGCGCTTCTTCCACCGGCATGTCCTCGTTCATGGAAATATAAGTACGAGAACCATCGTCCATTACGCGAACCGGCTTGAATTTAGGCTTTCCTTTGACCACATCAATCTTATAGTTGAAATTGATACGCTCAATCGCGATACTCGGAAAATCATTCTGCGTCGAAGCAGCGGAGGCAACTCGCTCGGGCCTTCCACTACTGCCTTGCATCATTTTTTGCCAGGTCTGCGCACTGTTTTCGGGATACTCGAAAGCAACCCGAGCAAGGTATTTGTCTCGGCTCGATACTAATCGCAAGTGATAGGTTCTACGATCGGTGGGAACCATCAAGTTCGTATCGAGACCAGGTTCGGTCGGTTTGATAATGAGGTGAGTCACCTTCAAATCGCCTTCCGCCGAAACCGCCGGCGCTATTTTCCAGCGCACGGAATCACCGATATGCGGTACACCTTGCACGACCTCTCCGGGTTCAAGCTCGATATCACAAACACGCAAAGGGGCGCAGATAACCGTAGGAGCGGAATCACCGAACGTAAACAACATGCGTCCGTCTTTCCCTTGCCGCGGCAAGGCATTGGGGTTCTCCGCCCATTCTAGAGATTTAAGCACCGCCAGCTTTGCGGGTGCACTGACCGCGGGTCCATCTTCAACGGGGGCCACTTTCTTCACCGGCTCAATCATTACCGGTTTCTCGATTATTTTTTCCGGCTTCTCCGGCACTTTTTCTATCGGCTTCAATTCTTTGGTCGGCCGCAGCTCTGCTTCTGCTTTTAACGTTTCCTCGCTAATGCTCAAGCAAGACGGATCGGTACATGGAGGTGCGCTAAGCACCGGTGCAGGAGTCGCCTGTGCCGGAGGAGTAGAGCCTGCAATCGATTCCACCAGATTAGGCGGCAATTGATTTTTGTCGATTGGTAAATCAGGCCCTTTATCTTTGGCGGCGCCTGGCTGTTCGCTTTGAGCCAGAACACCGCCGCAGGCCATCAAGCATGAAATTAGTACCACAAGTTTCTTGAGTCGCATGTCGGCCCCCCTGAAGGTTAAAGCTGCTGAGCAACGTTAAAGTCGATTATGTAAACACCGAGCGGATTCGCGATGATTTGACGCTCCTCTGTCGGCGGCGTAAGCCCAACTACCGTTGAGGCTTTGAATCGCACCTTCGACGTAATCGCACCTTTCAAGTCGCGGTTGATTTCATTCCATTCCACTTGCCACGTTTTTTCCGATATCGGCAATACCGATGTCACTTCGACTTGCGTCGTTCCTCTTTGCAAACGTACAAATGGATTATTTTCTTGAAAATAGTCGTTCATCTTGCGTTGCGAATTTGCACCGACCGGCAGCATCGAATACAAACGCACCACAGCGTCCTTTTGAGCAACGCGATCAACAGTCAACGTCCGCCAATCGATGATGAAACGAGCGAGAAACGCTTTGATGACTTTTTGATCCGCCATCGATGCCTTATCGGCTGGCCCTACCGCAATTGCGCTCCCGAATTTGTCCACTTCGACAACATAAGGAACTATCTTGCTTTGTGCGCCGATATAACCGACACCGCCTGCGGAGACGAGGGAAACCAAACAACAGAAGAACGCCGCATAGCGCCAGTTCCTCGCTTGACTGATGTAATCGCCATAACGCTCATTCCACTCGCGCCGCGCCTCGATATAGGGATTTTCAGGCGCCGACTTGCCACCGGCAGCCTTCCCGCTCGAGTTTGTTGCCTGACCGCTATCAGGCTCAACCAGCGGCTTTGCCTTCGTACTCTTGAATAAGCTCAGAGGGTTCTTCATTGTTTCGGGTCCTTATCTCGTCCTTTACGCTATTAAGTACCGCTACCGCCACCCTTTCAGGGCCCGGATGGGCCCAATCGCATCTACCGCAACTTACTACTTGCCAAGACCTTTCACAGCGTTGGTCGCACTGCTTACAACGCTGCCCACTCCTTTGGCCACACCCACCGTACCTTTAACCGCAGCCTGAGTCGGCGTACTTAAGGCTTTAACCGGCGTCGATACCATGGTTTGCATGCCGCTATGCATACCACCCGCAGTGAACCCAGAGGATTGGCCAGTCATCAGCGAACTCGCCATTTCGGGCGCTTTGAGAGCAAGCACTGCCGTCATAATCGCCATAGCCATGACTTTTAGCATTGGCTCGAAATCGAATGTGTAGGTAGCGCCGATGCCGTCTACAAATGTCTGGGTCAAGCCAAGAATTAAGAGAAGGACCAATAGCCTCATACCCACGGTCATGGTGTATGTCAGGTATTTCGTGACGTAATCATTGGTCCAGCGTGAAGCGCCAAGCCCTAGGAATATCGCGCCTGCGGCCAAGAGCACAGCCGCTTCGATGTTTAAGCAGAGCAATTGCGCTGCAACGATAATGTAGGCGATCACCGCAACAATGGTTACCAAGACTGCGACGATGATCTGGCCGAGTTTACCGATGATGCCGAAGAAATCGTGTGGCGCGCCTCTCCATATCAATTTCACGACAGCAAAGCCCGTTGCGATGATCTTATCGGTTGTTATGTCGCCGGGACATGATCCAGCTCCAGCGCTCATAATGGCATCAGTTCCCACCTGTCTAAAGGTTTTGATAATGATCGGAATCCATTCGGGAGCGTTCTGCAGCAGAATATAGAAAAAACCGATGAACATAATTTTTTGGATGAACTCAGCCATGAAACTGCTCATGTTGTCTTTTTCCATGGCCCACATGGCTGCAGCCCAGGCAATCTCTAGTGTGGCAAGAATAATAAAAGTGGTTCTGCCCATTGCCGCAATTTGTCCCAGCCATGCATTACCCTGATTCACAGCCATTGTTTCGGGACCGCTGCCCGTGTTGAAAAAACTGAAGTCGGCTGTCTCCCCGCCTGCGCAGCCGGTAGCAGCATGCGCTACGCCGATAGATCCAAAATATCCCAGCACGACCAATAGCGCTTTCCGCCACAGGTCGGTTTTCCGAAGCAACCCATGGAAGACTGAGTGAGATTTTGATATCGGCGTTGTTATCGACAACATGCTTTACTCCGCTGTCTCATCTTTTGCCTTACGCAAGGCTTCTTCTTGTTGCTGCCATATATCCGCCCACTCTTCCAGATTCCGATGCCTCAACCAATAAGCCGGCCATGCTGAACCATGCTGAGCTATTAATTCCCGCGCGGTGCGCAGGTCTTCCTGACCGCTGGCACCGACAAACGACAGCACCGCAGGCCCGAAACCGAATGAAAATAACCGACGTCCTAAGGGAGATTTGTAGTAGTACTGACGTTTGACCGTCGCATGGGCAAGAATCTCAATCTCTCTATCGTTAAGTCCGATTAATTCATACATCGAACGCGATGAAGGATCTTGTGCTTCAGGATTAGGCAATAGAATTTTGGTCGGGCAGCTAGCGAGAATAACGTCCCGAATCGGACTGGACATAACGTCCGCCAATTCTTGGGTTGCCATTACTACGGCACCATTTTTCTTCCGCCATGTTTTCAGCCATTCGCGGACCTTCTCACGGAACAACGGATGAGAAAGCATCAACCAGCACTCGTCCAGCGGTACCAATGTTGGCCGCCCGTCGAGTCGTTTCTCGATTTGCCGGAACAAGTAAAGAAGTACAGGCACGACGTTCTTTTCACCGAGGTTCATTAGGTGTTCCATTTCGAATACTTGGAAGTCACCATCCTTCAAGCAATCGACCTCGGCATCAAGCAGGTTTCCCATTGGTCCTGCAAGGGTGTAGTGCAACAATGCCTGACGCAATTCTTCGTCCTGCAATTCGGAAACGAACTCAGTCAATGTCCGACGCGGCGAGTGAGTCAACCGCATAATCGCCTCGTACACCATTTGGCGCAGCGCCGGTGTTACGGTCATGCCTTGCAGCGTCAACATGGTTTCGATCCACTCAGCAGCCCAAGCCTGATCTTCCGGCGTATCAATATGTTTGAGCGGACAAAATGCCAGGTCGGCATTTTCACCGCCGATATCGTAATACGTACCACCGCACGCATTACATAAAACGAAAGACGAATAGCCTTTATCGAATGCGAATACTTGCGCTCTGGGATAACGGAAATGCTGCGCCATGATAAAAGTCAGCGCGGTCGATTTACCGCCACCGGTCTTACCAACCATTAACGTGTGTCCAACGTCGCCGATATGTAAGCTAATCCGAAACGGTGTCGATCCGGTTGTGGCTGCGTAAAGCAACGGTGGGCTATCCGGCGGATAAAACGGGCAAGGATTATGTTCGACACCGGCCCATACCGCAGTAATGGGCAACATATCGGCCAAATTCAATGTATGAAGAATCGGCCGTCTTACATTAGGAAATCCATGAGCAGGAATCGATCCGAGAAACGCTTCTACCGCGTTGATATCTTCGATCCGTCCACCGAAGCCGTAATTGAGAATTTGTTTACGCGCTTCTTGCGCCATTTCGAAAAGCCGCTGCGGATCTGTATGCGTCAACACAACGACTGAGGTGTAATACCCAAATTTGACCGTGTTACTTTCGGCTTCGCCGATAGCGATTTCCACGTCTTGAGTCATCTGCATCGCGTCCAGGTCTACAGCGCCGCGCGATGTATTGAATAATTGATCCTTAAGGCCACGCTGTTTCTGTTGCCAACGGCGGCGAACGCTGTTCAAAACGCCTCGCGCCTGATGCGGATCGAGAAATATGAATCGAGTAGCCCAGCGATATTCGCAATCGAGCTCGTCTAATATGTGCAAGATTCCGGGATAGCTGTCTTGCGGAAAACCATCTAATGCAACTATTTTGATGTATTTCGGGCCAACCTTCGGTGCGATACCGCCCACGAATGGGTGAGCGCCGATTACTGCATCCAGATACATTGGAATGGATGGCAACTTCACCGGCCGAACAATGCCGCTGACGCAATACTCGAGAAATTGCAACAACTCATCCATTACATACTCACGACCGAATTCGTCCACGCCGCGAACAGTTTTCATCCGCTTCATCGGGAACGTAACGCTCAAGACCGACTCCATGTCATCGATCTGCCGCTTAAACTGATCGAGAATCCGATTTGCCAGCCCGGCATCCGACGTGTCTCGATGTTCGTCGTCATAGATAAGATCAGCAACTTTGCTGCCGACTCTCAACAACGGCAGAAACGTTAGCGTCAATGCATATACCGTCTCGAAATGTGCGCCTTCAGACTCATACTGATCGCGACGCTCCATATCCATAATTCGAGAGGTACTATCCGGAAATGAACCGCTGG
>Ga0157374_10002722_pt1 | contig 14849 bp, 12 predicted proteins | sample M25metaG_FD_115308 | JGI IMG/M metagenome (GOLD analysis project Ga0157374, IMG submission 115308) | Miscanthus rhizosphere microbial communities from Kellogg Biological Station, Michigan, USA - M2-5 metaG | ecosystem: Host-associated > Plants > Roots > Rhizosphere > Soil | place: USA: Michigan...
GAGAACCCCAGCGTCCCGGCGCGGCTGGAACTGCTCACCAAGCATTTGGCGAAAGAGATCGAGGTTCAACAGCTTCGTACCAAGATTCAGAGCGAGGTTCAGGACCAGGTCCAGCAATCGCAACGCGACTACTACCTGCGCGAGCAGATGAAGGCGATTCAGAAAGAACTCGGCGAGCAGGACGAGGGTCAGCGCGAGGTCGAGGACCTGCGCAAGAAAATTGAAGAAGCCGGCATGCCGGAGGACGTGAAGAAAGAGGCGATGAAGGAACTGTCTCGCCTCGGACGGATGTCTCCGATGGCGGCGGACTACTCGCTTACGCGCAACTACATCGAGTGGCTTGCGGTTCTGCCATGGGCAAAGAGCTCGGGCACGAAGGTGGATATCGGCAAGGCACGCGAGATTCTTGATGAGGATCACTACGGCCTGAAGAAGGTGAAGGATCGCATCCTCGATTACCTCTCGGTGCTGGAACTGAAGCCCGACATGAAAGGGCCGATCCTGTGCTTTGTCGGACCTCCGGGCGTGGGCAAGACCAGTCTCGGGAAGTCGATTGCACGGGCTCTCGGAAGGAAGTTCCAGCGTATTTCGCTCGGCGGCATGCACGACGAGGCAGAAATTCGCGGTCACCGGCGTACGTACATCGGGGCGCTGCCCGGGCAGATCATCCAGAGCATTCGCAGGGCGGAAACCAACGATCCTGTGATCATGCTGGATGAGGTGGATAAACTTGGGCGCGATTTCCGGGGCGATCCTGCTTCGGCGCTGCTTGAGACGCTCGATCCTGCGCAGAACAATGCGTTCCGCGATAACTACCTGGATGTGCCGTTCGACTTGTCGAAGGTGCTGTTTATCTGCACGGCGAACATGCTCGACCCGATTCCGCCGCCGCTGCTGGACCGCATGGAGATCATACCGTTGCAGGGCTACAGCGAAGAGGAGAAGCTCCACATCGCCGACAGGTATCTTGTTCCGCGGCAGATCAAGGAGAACGGAATCACTACCGAACAAATCGAGTTTCCGGAGCCTTCTGTCCGGCATTTGATACGGCACTACACGCGGGAAGCGGGCGTTCGCAAATTGGAGCAGGTGATTGGAACGGTTTGCCGGAAGGAAGCTCGGCGGGTAGTGGAAGGCAAGAGCGAAAAGATCATCGTCAACAAGGATCTGCTGAAGGAGTTCCTGGGCAACATCCAGGTGCGTGTCGACACCGAGATCGCCGAGCGCGTGAAGCGGCCCGGTGTGGCGGTTGGTCTGGCGTGGACTCCGGCTGGAGGCGACATTCTCTTCATCGAGGCAAACAAGATGAAAGGGAAGGGCGGCTTCACAATGACGGGCCAGATCGGCGAAGTGATGCAGGAGTCGATGCAGGCGGCGCTGACATGGGTGAGGTCGAATTCGGCATTGCTGAATCTTCCGGAAGACTTCAACAAGGAGCTGGATCTGCACATCCACATCCCGGCAGGTGCCATTCCGAAGGACGGTCCTTCGGCAGGGGTGACCATGGCAACGGTGCTCGCATCTCTGCTGACCGACATCCCGGTTCGTCCATTGACCGCGATGACGGGCGAGATCACGCTGAGCGGCAATGTGCTGCCGGTGGGCGGGATCAAGGAGAAGTTCCTGGCTGCCCGTCGGGCAGGCGTGCAGAACATTATTCTGCCCGCGGAGAACCGGCAGGACGTTGAGGAAGATCTGACCTCCGACATGATCGAAGGTGTCTCGATCCACTATGCGAGCCGGATCGAGGATGTTCTGGCGGTCGCTCTCCCGCTCTTGAATGCAAAGCCCGAGGTCACACCTCTGGCAACCGGGGCAGGAGCCTCTGCCGCGGCATAAAGGCAGATCTTTGCTAAGAGAAAGGCCGGCGCAACAAGCCGGCCTTTTCGATTGCGAATTCGCCGGTGTTGTCGAGGTCAGGGCTGACACGACACCTCCGGGATGGTTGCTGCGTCTAACACCCGGGGCGGTATTCTTTGTTCAACATGCACGTGCGTATTCTTCCCTTCGGCGTACTCAAGGAATCTCTCGGCTCAGACCCTTTTGGTCTCGATCTGCCAGGAGGCGCAACCGTCTCGGATCTGCTGGCCCGGCTTGGCGTGCAGTCGCCGTTGGTGGAGTCACTGGGCATTGCTGTAAGCGTGAACGCCGAGTATGCCGCCCGCAATCGCGTGCTGAGTGAAAACGACGAGGTTGGACTTTTGCCGCCGGTATCCGGGGGCACTGAGTCGCAGCACGCCGCTGTGATTCGCCTGACGCGAGAAACCATTGACGCGGAGAGGCTGGTTCGACTCGCCAAGCAGGGCGAGGACGGGGCGGTCGTTGTATTCGATGGAATCGTACGCAACAATTCGCGCGGACGGCAGACGCTCTACCTTGATTACGAAGCGTACGAAGAGATGGCGTCAAAACAGATGAACGAGCTGGCGAGCCAGGCAGTGACCAGATTCGGCGTTCGTCATGTGAGCATCGTTCACCGGCTGGGACGACTTCAGGTCGGAGAGACAAGCGTACTGATCATTGTTGCTTCGGCGCATCGGGCGCAGGCGTATGAAGCAAGCCGGTGGCTGATTGACACCCTGAAGAAGACCGTGCCGATCTGGAAGAAAGAAACCTTCGTGGATGGCGCGGTCTGGGCCGATGGCGAACCCTTTCCAGCAGGTTATGCGGTGGAGGGCGCCAATGGGCCTGCTTCGTAGATTCGCCTTGGCGGGCGGAGTGATGCTGGGGTTTTGCGCAGTTTTGAGCCTTCGCCTCGTCGCGCAGGAGGACAAGCCTCTACGCCTCGATGTGAAGCTGGTCAACATCTTCGTCAACGTGACAGACAAGACGGGTGCCATCGTCGGCCAGTTGACTCAGGAAGATTTCAAAATTTTTGAGGACGGACGGCCGCAGAAAATCACTCATTTCGAGCGGCAATCGGAGATGCCGCTGAACCTGACGCTGGCAATCGATACGAGTTCCAGCACCTACAAGGATCGAGGAATCGAGCAGCAGGCGGCGAAGAAGTTCGTGCATGCGCTGATCAGATCGCAGGACCGGATGAGCGTGATCCAGTTCAACACCTACGTGGAAGAACTTGCCGGGTTCACGAACAGCGTTGCCCAGCTGGATCACGGTCTGGACCATATGCGCGGCGCGGGCGGAACAGCGCTGTATGACGCGATCTACCTGGGTTCCAGAGGGCTGGGAAAGCGTGAGGGCCGGAAGGTCCTGGTGCTGGTCTCAGACGGTGGCGACACGGTAAAGGGTTCTACGTACGAAGAGGCGCTGGAGCAGGCCCTTCGCAACGAGGCCATGATCTACTCAATTATCGACGTGCCCATCGAGGCCAGCGCCGGCCGCGACAGCGGCGGGGAGCACGCGATGATCACCCTGGCCGAGCAAACCGGCGGAAAGAGTTTCTACGCGTTCGAGGGCGGCCTGGACAAGGCGTTTGAACAGGTGAGCGAAGATCTGCGTACGCAGTACCTGATCGGCTACTACCCTCGAAATCAGGAGCCCGGGAAGGAATTTCATCGCATCGAGGTTACGATTCCACGCGCGGCGCCGGATGCCTTTAATATCCGCCACAAGACGGGGTACTACGGCGATTCGCTGAAGGGCCGGGACGATTGAGATCCTCCCGCGCATCCGGGGGATTCACAGAGCCATGCAAACTGACAGCGCAAAGAGCCTGCCGTGCTTATACCGCGCGGCGTCCCGAGAAAAGCTGAATGCAGAGCACGATCAAGGCTAAAACGAGCACGATGTGGATGTAGGCGCCGAGGACATGAACGCCGATCCAACCAAGCAGCCAGAGCACCAGAAGAATCACGAATAATGTCCAGAGCATGTGAGCAAATCTCCAATCGCGAGAGGTTCCGATTGCTCGTGTGATGTTCTCTGAATTGCACAGGTTGCATTTCAGGTACGGACAGGTCGCAATCAGACAACTTCGTTTTGTTTGGCCCGCATCCACAGGCACAATAGCGAGTACGCGTTGGGGTTTTAATTGATGAAGCAGAACTGGGTTTCTCATTGGATGTGTGCCGCAGGTGCGGCAATGCTGCTGTGCAGTCATGTCGGATCTTCTCAAGACACGACAGACGCGAGTTCATCAGACAAGAAGTTTGTTCACGCCGCTTTGCAAGGCGGAAACGCCGAGGTGAAACTCGGGGAACTTGCCGCGCAAAGAGGTAATAGCGACGACGTGAAGCAGTTCGGCCAGAAAATGGTGAGCGATCACACCAGGCTGAGCGACCGGATGAAGCAGATTGCCCAGGAAGAGGGCATCGGCGTCCCCGACGGAATCAGGGGACGGGACAAGGCGCTGGAGATGCGATTGGGCGGACTCTCCGGGGATGCATTCGACAGAGCCTTTATCCAAGCAATGGTGCTGGACCATAGAAAAGACTTGTCGGAGTTCCAGAAGGAAGCGAGCTTCGGCAACGATACCAACATCAGGAATGCCGCAAGTCAGGGAGCGCAGATCATCGGCGAACATTTGCAGCTTGCCGAGCAGATGGCTCAGAGCCATGATGTACGGACAGGCAATTCGGCGGACAGTGACTGATCGGCGATTCCGAAGCATTCGCGATATGCCATTAGGTGGTCGTTTGCGAAGGAGCGGGGCGCCAGGCTCTCAGGATTGCGCTTCGCGGATGGCCTTCGCAGTGAGCCGCTGCTTTACCTTGAACATCTCTTGCCACGGATCTGCGTTGAGGCGTTTCTTCCACTTGTCAAAGTCCATGACGTGGAAAACGGGCCGAGTCTTAGCGTTCAGCTCTTTCCACTCCAGCGGCAGAGCAACCGGCGCACCGGAGCGCGCACGTGTCGAGTAAGCCGCAATAGCGGTGGAACCGCGATCATTGCGAAGGTAGTCGAGATAGATCCGGTTCTTGCGGAGCGCCTTGGTCATCTTGGTGACGTAGAGTGAGGGGTTCCTACGCTCCATTCCAAGAACCACGTTATGGGAAAACTCTTTCACATCGGGCCATTCGTATTCGGGCTTAATGGGAGCGACAACGTGGAGGCCTTTTCCGCCGGTCGTCTTTACGAAGCTCTGCAGGCCGAGATTTTCAAGGCGGGAGCGAAATTCTTTTGCCGTGTCCGCCAGGACCTTCCAGTCGATTGCCTCGTCGGGGTCCATGTCGAAGATGATGCGATCTGGTTTTTCCAGGGACTCATTCTTCGAGCCCCAGGGATGAATCTCCAGCACGCCCATCTGTGCCATGCCGACGAGTCCCTCGACTGAGTTGAAGGTGAGGTATTGCTCGACGGAGCCATTCTTCTTGTTGGGAACGGGAACGTTGCTGATGCCTTTGGGAACGCCCATGCCGATGTGCTTCTGGAAGAAGCATTGCTTGCCGGTGCCTTCCGGGCAGCGCACCACGCTGAGGGGTCGATCGGCAACGTGAGGGAGCATTCGTTCGGAAACCGCGATCAGATAGTTGGCGAGATCGCGCTTGGTCAAACCGGATTCGGCATCGAGCACTTTCTCCGGATGGGTGATGGGAAGGTCAGTTTTTCCGGCAGCAGCTTTGGACGACGATTTTGAACTCTTCGAATGGGCCATGGAGGTTTGTCGATGATGAGCGGATTTTGTTGACGATTCGGCGGGCTCAGCTTTCTCTCGCACCACCTCTTTTGCGGATTTGTCTTCGCGGAGGCCTTTAAACGATGCCTGGCGGACGAGGTTGTCGCGGGTCCACGCGGCGAAGGAGATCTGCGCCACCAGTTCGGGCTTCACCCATTGCACTCCGCGCGAGACGCCCTTCGGCACATCGGAAAACGGGGTCGACGATTGCGCGAGCTTATCGAGCTGCTTGCGGATGGATTGCTGCGATTTTTGCGTGAATCCGGTTCCCGAGCGGCCGGCATAGCGCAGATTGTCTTTGTCGTAGTAGCCGACGATGAGCGCGCCGATGCCGTGGCTTCCGTTGGAGGGTTGGGTGAAGCCTCCAATGACGAATTCCTGTTCAAGGAAGCATTTCGATTTAAGCCAGGTGTTGCCTCGGGTGGAAAGATACGGAGCGGAGGCAGACTTGGAAATGATGCCTTCTGCGCCGAGCCCACAAGCTTTGCTGAAGATTTGCGAGCCATCACCCTCGAAATGTTCGCTGAGGTGAATGGGCGAGTTGTCAGGTAGGCCGGAGATTAGTTTGTCGAGGAATTCCTTGCGCTTGAGCAGCGGGAGATTGCGAAGGTTGTGGCCGTCGAGATGAAGGAGATCGAAGGCGAAGTAGGTGAGATTGACTTTTGCTCCTTCCTGGAAAGCTGCCTGCAAATCTGAGAAGCTGGTACCGCCTTTCTCATCGATGACGACGACTTCGCCATCAAGGACGGCGCTCTCAGCCGGGATGGTGGCGGCTGCGCGAGCCAACTCGGGTATTCGGTGAGTCCAGTCGAGGCCCTTGCGGGTAAGCAGGACAACTCGCTTGCTGCTTGAACCCGGGCTGGGGCGGATCTGTATCTGGATGCGGTAGCCATCCAGCTTGAGCTCGTGAATCCAGTCGTCGCCTGTTGGCGGATTTGTACAAGCTTTAGCAAGCTGCGGCGAAATGAAACTGGGGAACTTTTCGGCGGGCAGGGCCTTCAACGCAGCAGTGAACGATGGCTTTGATTTGCGAGCCCTAGATGGAACTTTTGTTTTCGCAGGCTGGAGACTCTCCTGCTCATCTGCTCCGCGGTTGCTGTGCCATACGCGGTCGTTGTCTTCGCCGATCTGCTCAATCGTTCGCTGGGTGACGGCGCTGTCGGGGAGACGCTCAGTGATGGGAGCCTCGTCCTCAGAGCGCGCGTATTCATCGCGATCCTTGATGAGTAACCAGTTGGGCTTGCCGGGGCGTGCATCTCGCGTGTTCATGCGGACGAGGGCCCAGCGGCCGTGGAGTTTCTGGCCGTTGACGTTGAATTTGAGATGGCCTGCCGCGAGACCCTTCTCTGCGTCTTCGAGCGGTTCCCATGTGCCGAAGTCCCACACCATCACGGAGCCGCCGCCGTACTGGCCTTTGGGGATGGTGCCCTCGAAATTGCCGTACTCGATGGGATGATCTTCGACCTGCACGGCAAGGCGCTTGTCGGCGGGCAGGTCGCTGGGTCCTTTCGCTACGGCCCAGCTTTTGAGTACGCCATTCCATGCGAGACGAAAATCATAGTGCAGGTGGGAAGCGGCGTGCTTCTGAATGACGAAGGGAAGCTCATTGGTTCCAGTAGCGGCCTGAATCGCGGTGGAGGTGCCGCGCGGTTCGGCGGTGACGTTGAAGTCCCGCATCTCGCGGTATTTTGTCAGCTGGTCTTCGAAGGTCTTTGCGGGATCTTTGCTGCGAGTTTTGGATCTTGCCATAGCTATGCGGCTCTACGAGAGCGCTTACCTGTTTTTACCAGCCGCGGACCCTTGGTGGAAGCTCGACTTGAAGAGGGCTTCGCTTTAGACTCATCGACGCTGCGCCGCAATGCGTCCATGAGATTGACGACCTTTGCTTTCGGCTTCTCGTCGAGGACGGGAAGAGGCTTCTCATTTCGCTTGGCATTGATCAGCTCGCGCAGGGCTGCCTCGTAGTCGTCTTTGAAGTCCTCCAGCTTGAAGGGAGCAGACTGGCTCTTGATGAGTTGATTGGCCAGTTCCAACTGCTTCTTGTCGATGGCGTGCTCGCGGATACCGCCGAAGTAGTCTTTAGCTTTGCGCAGCTCTTCAGCGTAGCGCAGAGTGTACGCCATCAGGCCGCGGACTTTCTTATCGGGGTGCGGCGCAATGGCGATGAGATGCTCGCGGCCCGCAAATGCGGCTTCGCCGATGGCGATCTTGCCGGACTGGATCATCGCTTCACGCACAACGGCGAAGGCGTCGGCGGAACCCTTCTGGTCGGGGACAACGAAGTAGGGTTTCTCGAAGAGGTAGGGAGGCAGATCTTCGGAATCGATGAACTGGGCAACGCTGATGGCCTTCTGCGTTTCCAGGCGAAGGTTCTTCACCTCCTCTGGTTCGACGATGATGTATTTTCCCTTGCTGTACTCGTAGCCTTTCACAATGTCATCGTTGGCCACCGGATGGTCGCCGTTGACGACGTTGAGGTGATGAATGCGCTGGCGGGACTTGCGATCGATCTGGTGGAAGGAGACTTCAGCAGTCGAACTCGTAGCAGGAAGAAGTTGAATGCCAAATGCTACGAGGGAGATTCGCAGTTGCCCTGACCAATAAGGCCTACCAGCCATCGTTTGTCTCCTGGGGCCCGAAGTTTTCTAGTCTTTCCGACGCAGGCCCAGGTGTTTCGATGAGGCCGCTTTTGGGCAAGTTGTCTCTTGACGCAGCGGGTGCACGCAAAGGCGAGGTTCCGCATCCGATGGAGGTATGATTCGCAAACTAAAATCCGGTGAATTCCGTTTGTATTCGCGCAAAAAGGATGCTTCGACAGGCAAGCGCCGCAACCTCGGCACCTTCTCAACGATGGAAAAAGCAAAGCAGCACGAGCGTGAAGTGCAGTACTTCAAGAAGCGCGGGTAGCAAAGACCGCGGCGTGTTGTTCGCGTGAAAGAAAAGGCATCTGCGCCAGGAACGCAGGATCGGCCTGTTCTACTTCAACTAGAGTGTCTGTAACAGGCTCGCCGCCGGGATATCCTGTTTCTGAAGTTTTCTTTCGCTCGATGACCTTATCTATCTTTACTGGGCTTCTTTTCTTCGGATCGCTCACCGCTGGGCTCCTGGGCGCGCTTACCGGATTGGGCGGCGGAGTGGTGCTGGTTCCGCTGCTTACAGTTTTCTTCCACGTGGATATCCGATACGCGATTGGAGTGTCTCTCATTTCGGTGATTGCGACCTCCTCTGGTGCTGCGGCCGCGTACGTGCGCGAAGGGTTCTCCAGCGTGCGGATCGGGATGTTTCTTGAGGTCGCGACCACCATGGGAGCGATTCTCGGTGCTTATCTCGCCACCGTCGTGCACACGCAGGCGCTTGCAATCATCTTCGGATTGGTGCTGATCTATTCGGCGTTTGTGTCCTGGCAGCAGAGAAAGGATCCGACTGGAGAGGTCAAGGGCCACAGTCGATGGTCTGACAGGCTGGAGTTGTCAGGGAGCTATCCGGGGCGAGACGGCAAGCCGATCAAGTACGAAGTCGAGAACATTCCGGGTGGTTTCAGCCTGATGTTTGTGGCGGGAACTCTGTCTGGATTGCTGGGCATCGGTTCGGGTGCCGTAAAAGTGCTGGCCATGGACCGGATCATGAAGGTTCCGTTCAAGGTGTCGACCACCACGAGCAACTTCATGATTGGAGTGACGGCTGCCGCGAGCGCAGGCATCTACCTGCACCGGGGGCTGGTGGCACCCGGACTCGCATTTCCGGTGATGCTTGGCGTGCTTACAGGTTCGTTGATGGGAGCGCGCTACCTCGTCCGTGCGCGAACCGCTGTCCTGCGTAGTGTGTTTACGCTTGTTGTCCTGGCGCTGGGTGTCGAGATGATCGTGAATGGGGTGACCAAATGGTTTTAGAAACTGGAACCGCACCGGAACCCGAACACGCCCATCTCGATGACCGTCGCATGGAAATTATCATGGGGCGCCTTCTCCAGACTGGAGTGCTGTTCGCATCGTTTGTCATGATCGCCGGCGGCATCCTTTACATGCGGGCGCACCATGGAGAAATGCCAAACTACCGCGTGTTCTCGAGCGAGCCGCTGAGGCTGAGGCATTTTGGAGGGATTGTACAAGGGATCAAGGTTGGCGATCCCGCCGCGATCATCCAATTGGCTGTCTTGCTTCTGATAGCGACTCCGGTGGCGCGGGTGGTCTTCGCGCTGTTTGCGTTCCTCATCGAGAGAGACAAGCTGTTTGTCGTGATCAGCTCTATTGTGCTCGCGGTTTTGTTGTACGGCTTTCTGCGGCCGCAATGAGCCTGGCTATCCGGGCCGTCCAACTTTGCGACAGTTTATTGAGGCGCTCAAAATACAAGCGCTTCCCAGCCGCAGCTAAGCCGATTTGACCGCGCAATCCACTTTCCACGCATCCAAGGGATGTGGACAGACGTACTATGTGCGCCTGAAGGAGAGTTATGCGTCGTTTTCAGGGGAAGGTCGCCATCGTAACTGGGGCAGGATCTGGAATCGGCCAGGGCATCGCCGAACGGCTCGGGTGCGAGGGCGCAAAGGTCATCGTTGACTACGTAGGCAGCCCCGAGGGCGCGAAAGAGACAGAAGAAGCCATCGAAAAAGCGGGCGGCGAAGGAAAGATCGTTCAGGCTGACGTGACACGGATCAACGATGTCGAGTGCCTGGTCGATACCGCCTGGCAGCAGTTCGGGTCGGCAGACATCCTGGTGAACAATGCTGGAGTGGAGAAGAAGTCCGCGTTCTGGGATACGCCCGAGTCCGAGTTCGACCAAGTGATGTCTGTCAACCTGCGCGGGCCGTTTTTCCTGACACAGGCATTCGTGCGGCGGCTGCGGGATGCGAAGAAGCCGGGACGGATTATCAACATCAGTTCGGTGCACGAAGACATGGCGTTTCCTGGCTTTGCGACGTACTGCTGCAGTAAGGGCGGCCTGCGGATGTTGATGCGCAATCTGGCGGTGGAGCTTGGGCCGCTTGGGATCACGATCAACAATGTTGCTCCGGGAGCGATTTCGACGCCAATCAATAAGTCTCTGCTTGAGGACAAGCCGAAGCTGAATGCTTTGCTCGGCAATATTCCCCTCGGGAGGCTTGGCAAGCCCGAAGATGTGGCTGGAATGGTGGCGTACCTGGCGTCGGATGATGCGTCGTATGTAACGGGATCGACGTTCGTGATCGACGGCGGGTTAATGCGGAGCTACAAGGAGCAATAGACGAGGGCCCATGTCTGCACGGATCGAGGACTACGCGCTGATAGGAGATTGCGAGACAGCAGCACTCGTCGACAAGAAAGGGTCGATCGACTGGCTGTGCTGGCCGGCATTTTCGTCAGAGGCGTGCTTCTCGAAACTGCTGGGCACGGATGACAACGGATATTGGCGCATCGCTCCGAATGAAGGCGGGTGGACGACGACGCGGAAGTACCGTGAGCACACGTTGATTGTTGATACGGTTTTCGAGACGAAGGACTGGGCAGTGCGGCTGACTGATTTCATGCCGGTGCGCGGAAAGAACTCCGACGTCGTCAGGATCGTGGAAGGGATTCGGGGCGAAACGCGGATGTGCATGGAGCTGTGCCTGCGGTTCGACTATGGAAGATCGGTACCTTGGGTAAATCGAATCGAAGGAGGAGTTCGGGCGATTGCGGGACCGAACCTGTGCGTGCTTCGAACTTCTGTTCCGACACGGGGTGAAAACCTGAAGACAATTGCTGAGTTTCCTGTCGAAGCAGGGACTCGCGTCTCGTTCACGCTTACGTACGGACCTTCCCACACAAAAGATCCCGCGGAGATCGACGTCGATGAGGCATTCAAAGACACGGTTGCGTTCTGGGAAGAGTGGGCCGGTCAACTGCAATTCGATGGCGAACACCGAGCGATCGTGGAGCGGTCGCTGATTACGCTGAAGGCGATGACGTACCTGCCGACCGGTGGAGTGGTTGCTGCTGTCACGACGTCACTGCCGGAGTCGCTGGGCGGCGTGCGGAATTGGGACTACCGGTATTGTTGGCTGCGGGACACGACTTTCACGCTATTGGCCCTGGCAAATGGCGGGTATGCCGACGAAGCTGCGGCCTGGCAGGACTGGTTGCTGCGGGCTCTCGGTGGGAGTCCCGACCAGGTGCAGATCATGTACGGCCTGAGCGGAGAACGGCAGCTGCAGGAGTGGACAGCGGATTGGCTGGCGGGATACGAAAACTCGAAGCCGGTTCGAATAGGCAATGCCGCGGCGATGCAGATGCAACTCGACATCTACGGCGAAATGCTGGACTCGTTCTATCACGCTCAGCACAAGATGGGCCGGCACACGGAACAAGACTTCCGGATTCTCGTCCTTCTTCTGAAACATCTGGAGGAGATCTGGGAGCAGCCGGACCAGGGTATCTGGGAGACGCGCGGCGGACCGCAGCAGTTCACCTATTCCAAACTGATGGCCTGGGTGGCGTTCGATCGCGCGGTGTTGATCGCTGAGCAGCTGAAATATGAAGCGCCTGTAGAGCGATGGAAAGAACTTCGCGAGACGGCTCATCGGCAGATATGCGAGCTCGGCTTCAACGCAAAGAAGAATTGCTTCGTACAGGTGTATGGAGGAGATCAACTCGACGCGTCACTGCTGCTGATGCCGCTGGTCGGATTCCTGCCGGGCACCGATGAGCGGATCAAAGGCACCGTGGAGGCGATCAGGCGGGAACTGATGCAAGACGGATTGGTGCTGCGGTACAACACCTCGCGGGTGCAGGATGGCTTGCCGCCGGGGGAAGGCGTTTTCCTGGCATGCAGTTTCTGGATGGTGAGCAGCCTGAAAGCTGTTGGACGCGAGGACGAGGCTCGAGAGCTTTTCAAGAAACTGCTGGAGCTTCCGAACGATCTTGGATTGCTCTCGGAGGAGTACGATCCGCGGGCCAAGCGCATGGTAGGCAATTTTCCCCAGGCCTTTTCGCATATTGCCCTGGTGAATGCCGCATTTGATCTGGAGGACGGCGCAGGCGTGCGGGAACGCGCGCGGCGTCATGGTCCTCATTGAGCCTGATGAAACCTTCATTGACGGCCGCGTGCGTGGCGATCTGGAATGTGGTGCGTGACACATCGCAGACCGCGGCGCTCGCCGGGAAAAAATCGTCGGGCTTCCTCGGATGGCTCATGCATCTGGGCGGAGTGGGACTGTTCGCACTTGCGGTGGTCGACTCCTCGATGGTGCCCATTCCGTTGCCGGGCAGCACCGATCTTGTTCTCCTTCTACTGACGGCGTTTCGATCTTCGTCGCTGCGATCGCCGTTTGTATTCGCGTCGTGTGCGTTTGGCGGTTCGGTGATCGGCGGATACCTGGCGTGGGCCGCAGGAAAAAAAGGCGGAGAGGCTGCACTTGAAAGACTCGGCAAAGGCCGCTTTGTTCATCGCGTTCAGGGATGGGTGAAGCGGAACGGAGTCCTGTCGGTGTGGTTGGCGGCAGTACAGCCACCCCCGGTGCCGCTTATGCCATTCACGCTGGCGGCCGGAGCGCTGGGTCTTTCTCTCCCGCGCTTTCTGATTGCGTATTGCACGGGACGTGCTGCCCGCTACACATTGATCGCGTGGCTCGGGTACAAGTACGGACGACAGGTTGTGGTGTGGTGGCAGAAAGACTTGAAGGGATGGACCACACCGATCCTCACCGTATACATTGCGCTGCTTGTTCTGGGCGGCGCTTATGGCTTCTGGAAGTATCGGAATGAGATGCGGGCAGGCAAGCAGACCGCAAAAGCATAGGACGCCGAAAAACTCCGGCGTCCTATGATGCAGAGCGACAACGAGGTCTACACCAGTGCGTGCCTGAGAACGCTGGTTGCGGGTTGTTTGGTTGCAAGGTAGCGATCCACTGCAGCTGCGGCTTTGCGGCCTTCTGAGATAGCCCAGACGACGAGGGACTGCCCACGACGCATGTCTCCGGCTGCGAAGATGCCATCGACTGAAGTCATGTACTCGCCATTGGCGGCTACGTTTCCGCGCGAATCGAGAGCGACACCAAGCTGTTCGATCATGCCATTCTTCACTGGTCCCACGAAGCCCATGGCGAGCAGGACAAGATCCACGTCCTGGGTGAACTCGGTGTCGCAGATGGGTTCGAACTTTGGTGGCGGACCCACGCGGCATGCGTGAACCTGCTTCACGTTGCCGTATTCGTCGCCGGTGAACTTGAGGCTGTTAATCGCCCAGTCGCGAATGCCGCCCTCTTCGTGAGCGCTTTCCGTGCGGAGTTGAAGAGGCCACAGAGGCCACGGTGTTGAGCCGGCGCGCGTCTCCGGCGGCTTGGGCATGATCTCGATCTGATGCACGCTCTTTGCGCCTTGACGGTGGCTGGTTCCAAGACAATCGGCTCCGGTGTCGCCACCGCCGATGATGAGGACACGCTTGCCGGTGGCGAGAATAGCGGTTGCCGGATCGACGGTATCGCCCTCGTTGCGGCGGTTCTGCTGAGGCAGAAACTCCATCGCGTAGTGGATACCCTTGAGTTCGCGGCCGGGGATCTTCAGGTCACGGGGCTGTTCGGCTCCACCGGCGAGAACGATTGCATCGTAGTGTCCGGTCAGGGTGTCGACGGGGACGTTGCCGCCGACATGGGCATTGGTGAGGAATGTGACGCCTTCGGCGCGCATCTGCTGGAGACGGCGGTCGAGGACATGCTTCTCGAGTTTGAAGTTGGGAATGCCGTAACGGAGCAGACCGCCGATGCGGTCATTTTTCTCGTAAACGGTGACGGAGTGGCCGGCGCGACGAAGCTGCTGCGCAGCTGCAAGGCCCGCAGGTCCGCTGCCGATGACGGCAACACGCTTGCCGGTGTTGTGCTCGGGCGGCTCGGGGTGGATCCAGCCTTCATCCCACGCACGCTCGACGATGCTGCGTTCAATGAGCTTGATGGACACGGCGGGTGCGTTGATGCCGAGAACGCAGGAAGCTTCGCAAGGCGCGGGGCAGATGCGGCCTGTGAACTCCGGAAAGTTGTTGGTTGCGTGAAGACGGCGAATGGCGCTCTGCCAGCGGCCGTTGTAGGCGAGGTCGTTCCAGTCGGGAATAAGGTTGTTGACCGGACAGCCGGTGTGGCAGAAGGGAACGCCGCAGTCCATGCAGCGGGCGCTCTGTTCGCGCTGCTTTTCTTCCGCGAATGGCTCGTAGATTTCGCACCAGTCCTTGATGCGCTCTTCTTTATTGCGGCGGACCGGCTGCTCGCGATCGATTTCAAGGAAACCAGTGACCTTACCCATGCTGCACCTCGGCTGCCGCCTCAACC
>Ga0157374_10002723_pt1 | contig 14845 bp, 7 predicted proteins | sample M25metaG_FD_115308 | JGI IMG/M metagenome (GOLD analysis project Ga0157374, IMG submission 115308) | Miscanthus rhizosphere microbial communities from Kellogg Biological Station, Michigan, USA - M2-5 metaG | ecosystem: Host-associated > Plants > Roots > Rhizosphere > Soil | place: USA: Michigan...
TGATCCAAGCCCAAAGTGCACCCGAGGGTCCGAAGAAGAGCAATAACTCCCGCCACTGAAGATATCCGCGCGCTGGCGGACTCCGCCCGAGGTGACGAAAACCTTTGCCCCGATCGCATCGCTCGGGCTCTTCGGGCCGCCGATCAATTTCAGAGTGATCCAGTGGTTCGCGTTTTTCACCACATTTCGAAGCAAAGTCGGCTCGCGATCGATATTGTTGATCACTACGTCGATTTTGCCAGTATTGAAGAGATCTCCGAACGCTGCACCACGCGCGGGAATAACAACCGCAAGGCCCGACCCCGTCGCGGGGGGAACTTCCTCGAATTGCTGCCCGTTGAGGTTCCGGAAAAGCAGGGGCCTCTGCGCCCACGTTGTTCCCCAATCTGCCCCGTCGGCCTGCACATAGACGTGGCCGTTTACTGAAAAGATGTCCAAAAGGCCATCGTTGTCGAAATCGACAAACCCGGTGCCCCAACCAAGAAAGGGAATGGTCGGGTGCAGGAGTCTGGCTCCGGCAGTAACGTCGCTGAACTCACCATCGCCGTCGTTCCGATAGAGAGGTTTGTAATCGGCGGAGAAGGTCGTGAGATGAAAATCAACCTTTCCATCGCGATTGTAGTCACCGATGCCAATTCCCATGGAGGCTTGGGCGCGACCATCGGCGTTCACGGCCAGCCCTGATATGTAACTGTCGTCTTTGAATGTACCGTCATGATTGTTCCGGTAAAGGAAATTTGGGACAGAGTCGTTCGCCACCAGCAGATCGAGCCAGCCGTCGTCATCCACATCCACGAAAACAGAAGACCATCCATAAGCCCCATTCGGATCTGAAACGCCCGCCTTCTCACTCACCTCTGTGAACGTGCCGTCACCATTGTTATGAAAGAGCCGATCCTTCTCACCGACCAGTCCTAGCGGGCCGCAAAAGACATGCACACCGCGGAACTCGCAAGAACTCGGGGGCACTCCATTCTTACCGGCAAGCGCCGGGTGATCGGGGTCAAACTGGACATAACCGGGCACAAACAAATCCAGACGGCCATCGCGGTCGTAGTCGCCCCAAGTAGCACCGGTTGACCAACCGCCCACTGCTACGCCTACTTGTTCAGCGATATCCGTGAAGGTGCCATTGTGATTATTGCGATAAAGGCGATTCTTGCCAAAATTCGACACGTAAATGTCAGGCCAGCCGTCGTTATCGAAGTCTGCGACGGCGACTCCGAAGCCCCAGCGCTCGTTAGCGACTCCGGCTTTTTCGGTCACGTCGGTGAACGTACCGTCGCGATTGTTGTGGAACAACATGGCCCTTGGAGCGGGCTCCGTTCCTTTGAGCGCAGCAAACGTGGAGCCGTTCAGCATGTAGATGTCCAACCAGCCGTCGTTGTCGTAATCGATCAGCCCAACGCCGGAGCCGTTAACTTCGATGATCGTCGTCTTCTGCGGCGTACCGCAGCGATGTTTGAACGCGTCGAGACCCGATTGTCGTGTGTAGTCCTCGTAAACGGCCGGCGCTCCGTCCACAAAGCCACCTGCGGTGATTGGGCGGTGACGAGCGTCATACATGGGCGCGTACTCACCGCCAGTCATGACACCGGAAGGTTTGGTTGGTTTCGTTTGCCGGTCCTCAAGGCCTATCGCGAATGCTCTGCCAAGAATCGGCGTAGCCGCGATGGACATCAGAGAAAACATCAGCGAGCGGCGATCGAGTCCCGGGCTCGTTTGCGCTGAGTCTCGGTTTGCGGCATAGGAGGACCACGCGAAAAGGCGCTGCAGGAAGACCGCGAACGGCTTCGGTGTGCTGTTCATCGGCGCATCATTTTTTTTGAAGCCGAGGACTCATTCGGCCCAGGTTCATCGATCTGCATTATGCGGTCACTGTGCACATTCTGCAGCTTCTGAATGATGCCACTTGGCCATCGGATCTCCATCTCCTCGACTACTTCGTCTGTGCCCAGGCCGAAGTGCAGGCGTTTGTCGCTGGACGAGAGATAGCTGCTTGCAGTGGTGACGATACCAAGCTGAGACCCATGCTGAGTCTTCACTCTCACCTCTGCGCCAATCGCGTCCCGATTGCTCTTGTGCCCCACAAGTTTCAGGAGAAGCCAATGATTCGCAGTCTGAGTCTCGTTGTGCAGGACATGAACCGGTCCGTCGTTCGTAGTAACCAGCGCGTCCAGCCGTCCGTCATTATCGATGTCTCCGACGGCCATACCACGCCCGACCCAGGGAATCTGAAATACACTGCTCGATTGCGCAGAAACATCTGCGAAATCCTTGCCCATATTTCGGGCGAGAAGCATCGGCTCGCGATAACGCAGATTGGGCGTGGTCAGCTCCACGTTGTCCAAATCATGTCCCTGCGCGACCATAACATCCTTCCATCCGTCGTTGTCGTAGTCCATGAAACGAACGCCCCAGCCAGAGAATCGCTGCGTGATGGTTCCAATTCCGGACGAGAAGCTTGCGTAGGTAAAGCTTCCGTCTCCATTATTCTTGTACAGCGCATATCTTTGGTTTCCCAAGTCCGTGACGAGCAGATCCGGAAGGCCATCGTTGTAATAGTCAGCGAAATCGACACCCATCCCCGCATACGTGTTGCCGTCACTGTCGACGGCAACGCCGGCAGGCAAAGCGACCTCTTCGAACGTGCCATCGATCTTCTTGTGGTAGAGGAATTCAAACATGGAATCGTTGGCGATAAAGACGTCGATATGCCCATCGCGGTCGTAATCTGCGAGAGCAATTCCTAATCCCCGCCCAGGTTTCGCTATGCCGATCTTCTGAGAGACTTCCGTGAAGCGGCCGTTCCCCTCATTGTGATAAACCAGTGGCGCGATAGGCTTGAAAATGTCGGGCGTGCAGTATGAACGATATCCTTCTTTATGCGTACCACACCACACGTCGCTGAAATCCCAGTCGAGATAACGGAGAACGACTAAGTCCAGCAGGCCATCATTGTCGAGGTCCACCCAGGCGGCGCTCGTTGACCATCCTTCGCCAGCTACGCCCGTCTTTTCAGTGACGTCCGTGAATGTGCCGTTGCCATTATTGTGATAAAGCCGATTGCCTCCATAAGCCGTCACGTACAGATCTTCGAACCCATCGTTGTCATAATCTCCAACGACAACGCCCATTCCGTATCCGACGCCCTGGAGTCCCGCTTTTTCGGTCACATCTTCGAACCTGCCATCTCGCTTCTGGTGATACAAACGATTCCAGTATTGAGGGCCCGTCTTTTGCGGGATAGCTGTTTTCGGCGTAGGGTCGGTCAACGGGGCGCCGTTTACCAAAAAAATATCCAAGCGCCCGTCATTGTCAAAATCGAAGAGCGCAGCTCCCGTTCCCATAGTTTCGATGAGGTATTTTTTCGTGGTATGAGAAGAGAGATAGCGGAAGTCGATGCTCAGTTCGGAAGTTATATCTCTGAATTTTCCGGGGACCAACTTTGGGAGCGGAAGCGGCACCGAGGCGGATTGCCCACCGAACGCGCTGTTGGCGTCGCTTGCGATGTAAGCCGCCATAAACGCAAAGACTAGCAACACGGAGCGGCGATCGAATTGGCGAAAAGGAAACGTCAATGTGTTTGGTTGACCCCCGCGGGTTGCGATTCGGAGGTCCGTAGGGCGGTGCAGCGCTCAAATTCAGACTGAGCTTTTGCAGTCATTTTCTCCTGTTGGTAAACCTGGCCAAGCAGGCATCGCAGAGGAGCCTTTTGTGGCGAGAGCTGGACCGCTTTCTCCAACTGCTCTTGCGCCTCGTGCAAGCGGCGCAGAACCGAAAAGGCTTTCCCCAATTCCTCGTGCGCCAAAGATAATTCGGGGAACGCCGCAACCGCCTGCAAGAGATAAGGAAGAGCATTTTCTGGCTGATTTTGACGCAGGTATAGTCTGGCGAGACCGACAAGGGAATCAGGGGACTTGGTTTCGTTCTGCTCCTGCCAGGCGATCGCGTTTTGATACGCTTGAATGGCTTCGTCGTTTTGGTTCAGGCCCTCAAAGGAAAGTCCCACGTTGTATTCTGCGGTAGGATTTCGGGGATCGAGTTTCAAGCAGTGCTGGAAAGCTTCGATTGCAGAAGAATACTTAGTCTGGCTGTATTTCGTCCGCCCCAGGTAAAACCACGTTTGCTCGTCCTTGGGGTTCAGTGTGGTGGACGCAGTGAGCCACTTCTCGGCCGAGGGTAGGTCCTTTAGCAGCAGATAGTCGAGCCCGACTATCTTCAAGTCCAAAGCGCCAGGTGCGCGGTATCGTGCCCCGGCGGAAAGCTCCGCGAGTGACTCCCGCGCTTTCGCGTCGCGCATCGTGACTAATGGATTGTCCACGGTATCGCTGTACCGAAAGTTTTCGCCTTCCTTCTTTTCTTCCCCGACGTACTTTTCGCGGACTTCATCGAAGAGAATATGACCGAGGATGTAATGCCCTTCGGCGGAATCTGCGTGCGAATGAAGGAATTGGCGCGTGGCTTTTTCTGCCTCGGCGAGGAGCCCCTTTTGCAAAAAGGATTTCGCTTCCGCTAATTCCGAAGCCTGCGCAGTCTCGGTCTGCTTAGCGGCTCTTCCGGCTGCGGCAGACGACGATCCATAGCTCGTTTGCTGCCTCGAGGACCCGCTTTTACTCGGAGAGGCTGCTGCGGCTCGTGCCATCGCAGGCGCACCGAGAACATGCACGATCGAAGCCAACAAAACCGCTCGATGCGCATAGGAGTAAGCAGTTGTTGTGCGCCGAGACGCAGGGGAAATTAGCACAAGAGAATACTAATCCGGAAGCCGCCATGATAACCTGCCGGGGATTGTAGCCCGGCAGGGTGTCGGCTAAAAATTAACCTGCAACTTCACCTGGCCTTGTCTCGGTATGATCGCACCGTTATTATTTGCAGCCTGACAAGGGACGCCGGGGCTGCTATTGAGCCCGAAATTGGCATCGCCGACATTCGTATCCATACAGTTACCGATATTAAATCGGTTTAGCGCGTTGAAGTATTCCATCTTCACCTCGAAATTTACGCGTTCGTTGACGAAAAACTTCTTTCCCAGAGAAAAATCTTCCTCGTTGTACCAAGGATTTCGGAAGTTGTTGTAGAGAAATCCTGCATTGCCTATGGTCCAAGCGCCAGGGGAACTGAAGATGGAAGTATTAAAGATTGGCGTGGTTCCCCCATTGAGGTTGTTATAGTAGTTATGCCAGTCCACATTGAAATTTGTGTTCTGGATGTTGGGACGATTGTACCCTGCCGTATAGAGGAGCGGAGTGCAATTGAGCACGCCGTTGCAGGACGTAAACTGTACCGGCGTTCCACTTTCGTAATAATTGACGAAGCTAAACGACCACCCACCCACTACGTTGTTCACTATCCGATTGGCATTGTTCAATAACTTCTTGCCCCTGCCGAAAGGCAGTTCATAAACTCCCGCGATCGAGATCACATGCGTGCGATCGTCATTGCCAACCGACCACTCCCTCCTGGGGTTTCCCGGATCCAGGCCTCTGAAATTGAAAGTCGAGAATCCGCTATCGGTATTCGTGAAGTATCTCGAAAGTGTATAGGACACGAGGAACGTCAGCCCGCTTCCGGTGCGCTTGCGTAAACTCATCTGCAGCGCGTTGTACTTGTCGGCACCATTCGTATCGAAGTTGTTCGTGATGCCCCGGAACTGCGGATATTTCAGAAATGCTCGAGCGGTCAAACCCCCAGACCCATAGTCATCGCAGAAATTGATATATGGAACCCAGAGGGTCATCCCCGGGCAAGACGGATCACTTCCGGGGTACGTATATTGAGCAAAATTATACTGCGAGGCGTTTGACGCCATGAGCGTCTGCGCCGCCGGAGAGGTCCAGGATTGACCTAGGACACAATCAGTTGAGTTTGCCAGCCCAGGAGGGCATACGCTCTGCACGAATCCATAATTGAGATAATTCAGCCTCCCACTGCCCGCCAGTAAGGACGGTAGGTGTACATCGTGGGTATGCACTCCGGACACTGAGAGGAACATGTTCCACGGTAATTCCCGCTGGATGCCCAGGACAAATTGTTCGTCGTAGGCTTGCCGAACGTGCTTGGTCATCGCTTGTGGAGACTGGGTATTGAAGAAATCCGTGGTTAGAGGAAGCTGCGCCGGTGCAGGAAGCGGTCCCGCTGCTCCACTCACCCCGCTGTCCCACAAGCCATAGCTTGGGATGCTGTAGCTACCAATTGATCCCTTGCTCCCGCTGTCGAAGGTCTCAGAACCATTCAAATTGTTTCCGTAGTTCACAGCTACCTTGTTGACGCCGTATTCGAAGGCGCCAGTGTCCAGCCAATACCACGACGCTCCCCCGAGCACAACAGTCTTGTTATTTAGCTGGTAGGTAAAGCCGACTCGCGGGCTAAAGTGATTCCACATCATGTCCATTTGGCTCCAGCCGATGCATACTGGGCATCCTTTGCCCAGCTGCGCCATACCGCCCAAGAGCGGCTGCCCGGTAGCTGGATTGATCGCACCGGCATTCGGAACGTTCGGGTTGAAGAAGGTGAGTTGATTGGAATGGAAGTCGTTGCTGAAGGGAAACGCCAAATCCCACCGAACGCCCCAGTTGACCTTGAGCTTCGAAGTAATCTGCGTATCGTCCTGGAAATAAGGGGCTAGGTACGTATTGGTTAGAATCGTCGGAGCCGCGCCCGCTCGGCTGGCTGAGTCCGCGTTTCCGAGTAGGAAGCTAGCGAATCCGTTGCCGGTGTTCGTGCCAGGGGTCGGCTCGTTTGGATCGGCCGTTGTAGTGGAGTTGAAGGTCAGACTCCCTGCGCATCCATCGCATTCGAAATCGAGCTGCTTCGATTTTCGAATATCCACTCCAAAATTGACCGTGTGGCGCCCGTGCGTCCACAGGGCGTTCCCCATAATCGAATATCCGGTCTTGTGATTTTGTGTTGGCAAGCCGCCATTTCGTGCGCCCCAGTTGTCCGGTTCCCAAGGGCCGCCTGTGAAGTTAATGCCCGGCAAAATATTAGCGGACGAGCTGAACGGGGCGACACCTGGGAAAGTGCCAGGATAGAAGTGAGTCGGACTAAAGTCGTTGTTCTGAAATACGTATAGGAACCCCCCGGTCACCACGAAGTGCGAAGAAAGGGTGTTGGCATACGTAATATCAACGCCTCTTCCCAGAACGGTATTGACGAATGAGGTATCGATGGGAGCCGAAGTGAACTCTGTCCCGGACGGAACAGGGAAGTATTGTCGCCAGTACCAGCCATGTAAAGACTGTTTATCGGTGAGGTTGTAGTCTACGTTGACGCTGAAGTCTGTCTCCAAATTGAGAGGAGTAAAACTGGGGATAAAGTTTTTGACTTCAACCGATGATGTAGTCGGAGCTGGCACATACTGGAGCAACCCCTGTGAAACGGTGCTGAAACAACTCGGATCGATCTTGTTGCCAGGAAACTGCTGTCCTGGTGTATAGCCCAGCGCTCCAAGGTTACAACCAGTCGGTATGAGTGATGGAGTGGTGCCCCATGCCAACGGAACGAAAATCGGTATTGGTACACCGGTAACGGGATTGACTAAGCCGCTGAAATCCCCCTGAACCTCCGCAGCCGTTGGCATGGTGATCGGTTGCTGTCCTTGAGCCAGCCGGTAACGGTCATAGCTGACGAACCAGAAGGCCTTGTTTCGTCCGTCATACAGCTTGGGGATCCAAACCGGACCCCCTACGGACCCTCCCCAGTTAGTTTCATGGTCGGTATTGGGTTCGCCCTTCTGGCCTCTATTGTTTCCGAAAACATCGGCGGTCGCTCCCGGCGCGTCAAAGAACGCATCGCGGTAAAACCCGAATGCATCTCCATGAATCTGGTTGGTTCCCGACCTCGCTGTGTACTGCTCAACCCCTTGCCCCAGGCCGTACTGTGCAGAAAACGTACCCGTCAAGACATTGACGTCTTTGATCGAGTCGTACGGCGGCTGGTTCCAGAACGTGAAACCCGACGTTTCTGACCACGACTCGGGGACGCCATTGAACATCACCTCTGTCTGCTCGTCGACGCCGCCGTTGATCCGATGACTGAATCCGCTACCCGTGACGCCGGGGGCGAGGAAGATAAAGGCGTCAATCTGGCGATTTGAGCCGGCGATCTCCTGCGGCAAATCCATCAGGAGGGTCTGGTTGATCTCGGTGCCGATCTCCGGTTGCTCGGTCTGCAGCGCGACCGCTGAAGCAATGACCTCAACCTGTTCTTCAACACTACCTGCCTGCAGCACCGCATTCGCCGTGGACGTAGCTCCGCCTACAACGTTCACGTTGTTCTGGACAAAGGCCCTGAAGCCCGACTGTTGCACCCGCACTGTGTAGGTCCCCGGGATCAGGTCGGTAATGTAATAAGTGCCGGCGGTCGTGGCCACTGCTTTTTTCGAGACGTTGGTGTCAACGTTCGTCGCGGTGATGCTCGCGCCGGCAACAGCGGCGCCGCTCGTATCAGTCACCGTCCCGTTGATGCCACTGAAGGCTTGGGCATGCAATTGTGGTCGCGTGAGTGCCAACAGCACACAGAGCGCCAGGGTCTTGCCACAGATGCGGAGTGTGAAATTGCAAGCAGATACAGAAGGTGTCGACACTGAGAGGATCTTCATCTCCAGCTCCTTGACAACTTGAACAGCGAGTTCAGCCACGAAAAACGCGCTTTCACGATGGCCAGTGACCTTGCAGAGCGCACCGATATATAGCGCCGGTCACGGAGTATGTGGGAAATCGATGCGACAGTCAACGAAAACTGCTAGTGGACAGTAAACATTGTTTGTACTAATGTAACGTTCTGTGAAACGAACTGTTGCTTCGCGAGGTGCACGACTCTCCGCAAACCAGATTGTGATCCACGAGCTCGAAGCTTTTCTGCGCGAGAGCCGCGTTCGTCACGTACATTTCAGCGACGGAACGACTGTGCCTCCGGCGCTGGCGTACGTCACCAACTTCCCGCGTCTCTCTATTCCGCTTTCGGGTTGTCACACGATGGAAATCTCGCAAAATGGCAGTACAAAAACGATTCGGCCTGTACGCGGGCACGCAGTTTTTGTTCCGGATCACGCCTGGAACAAGCCGGACTGGGTGGAACGAATTGATGTACTCACTATTCTTTTTGGTGTGAAACAGATTGGAGTCAGTTTGGTTCGGCACAAAGGGGGCACGCAAATGCCCACTGCGGGTCTGAAGGCCAGCGTGCATGGCGGCTACGACGTTCCCACGCACGGCATTCTCGCCGCACTTATGGTTTTGGCGGCCGATCGCTCGGAAGGCCCTTTGGCCCGGTTGTTGACCGAGTCCTTGCTACATGCTTGTTTACGACTGCTCAAGGCGCCGCAGCATCGAAAGCTGCGCAAGGCTATCCGTACTTACGAATCCATCTGTCTCTATCTACAAGAGAATTTACAGAACCCAATGACGCGGGAGAGTGTGGCGGAACATTTCGGCCTGGCCCCTAATCATGTATCTCGACTTTTCCGCAAAGAAGGGTTGATGCGTTTCAACGATTATCTCAACCTCGTCCGCGTGAACCGGGCAAAGTTCATGCTTCAGAACTACAGCATGACATTGAAGGAGATCGCCGCCAATTGTTGCTACACTGATACGGCATACTTCTGTCGTGTTTTTAAAAAAATCTCCAAGGTGACGCCGACCGAATATCGCACGCGCAGTTTGGCAAACAAGCCAAAGACAAAAATTAGCACGCTTCGACTCTCGATCATCGCTACGGACGGCGAGAACGCGGCCGCTCTTTCGCACGAAAAGGTTACCTAAATGCAACAAACGTGTTATTTATCCTATTTTCGACAATAGGACTATTCACACATACTAAGAAACCGGCCATGAGGACAATGTAGAGAATTGCAGGCATGCCCGATATGTCATCGCCACATAACGAATGACAAAGCCGCTATATAACGTGCGTCAGCATTTGCTAACAGGGGTTTCATTTGCGATCCCATTCATCGCATGCGGCGGAATATTGATCGCGCTTGCGATTGGGTTGCTTCAACTTACCGATCCCTCGGCAATGACCTCAAAGGGTCCCGATTTCTCCCAGGCGCCAACTCTGAAATTAATGCTTGATATCGGCAAAGCTGCGTTCACTCTTATGCTGCCCGTTCTTGCCGGCTACATCTCGTATTCGATTGCTGGCAAACCGGGACTTGTTCCCGGCTTCATCGGCGGTTATTTATCGGGCGTACCAATCCCTGTCCCAGGAACGAAAGACATAGTGGCGGGATTTCTGGGGGCAATATTAATGGGGCTTCTCGCCGGTTATCTGGTCGAAGGTCTAAAGAAAGTGCCTGTTTCAAAATATGTTCGCCCAATCATGCCCATTCTCGTCATTCCCATTGTTTCGGGAGCCCTGGTCGGTGTGCTCATGATCAAAGTTCTTGGACCGCCCATCGCTTCGGTGATGCAGCACGCGACGGCTTTCTTACTGCACATGAGTACGGGCAACAGCATTCTACTGGCGCTGACACTCGGCGCAATGATCGCCTTTGATATGGGTGGTCCGGTCAACAAGACCGCATTTTTCTTTGGCGCCGCCATGATCAGTCAGGGAAATTATCAAATAATGGGCGCTTGCGCGGCGGCCATCTGCACTCCTCCGCTAGGTATGGGGCTGGCTACATTGATTAGGAAGAAACTCTGGAGTACAGAGGAACGCGAAGCAGGGTCCGCCGCGATCGCGATGGGACTCATTGGAATCACTGAGGGCGCAATACCATTTGCGGCATCGGATCCGGTGCGCGTTATTCCCAGTATTATGTTCGGTTCCATGGTTGCCGCGGTCATCGCCATGCTTTACCAAGTCGGGGATCCCGCTCCTCATGGAGGTCCGATTGTTTTGTTCGGGGTCAATCACCGCATTCCGTATTTGCTCGCGATACTCACCGGAACAGTCCTGACTGCCGTGTGCATCAACCTCCTAAAATCCAGAAATATTGGAGTCCGCCAGGAGCTCCAGGAGACCGTATGAAGATCATCGCCGTGACTGCCTGCCCAACAGGCATCGCCCACACTTACATGGCTGCTGCAAGGTTGGAAGCCGTGGCGAAGAATTTCGGTCACGAGATCAAGGTCGAGACTCAGGGAGCAATGGGTATCGAAAACAAGCTCACAGACACGGACATTCGCCAGGCCAAAGTCGCAATTTTCGCCATTGATATCGAAATCGAGGGGCGCGAGCGATTCAATGGCGTCAACATTATTCAGGTGCCTCTGCAGGAGGCATTAAAAAACCCGGAAGGCATCTTCAGAAAGATTCAACACTGACATGTCGCCAAACCTCAGCAGCACGTCGCTGCAGTTTGTGTTCACTTGTCCTTTGTTGGCGGGCATGCATGCGCGTCCAGCAAGCCATTTCGCTACGCTCGCGAACAGCTTTATCTCGGAATGCACACTCACGAATTTGCGAAACAACAACGAAGGGAACGCCAAGAGCGTTCTTTCGATCATCTCGTTGGATATCCGCCAAGGCGACAATTGCCTTGTTCAGATAAATGGGGCAGACGAACAGTTTGGCTATACTTCTCTTCGCGACTTTACTAAGCACGTTCTGCCGACGTGTGATGTGCCACTTGCGAAGAGCCCGTCCACTAAGCCCTTTTCTCTTCCGCGGATTCTGCAACAGGTGGGCGTTGCATGTTACTCGGGTTCTGCCGTAAGTCCCGGAGTGGGACGTGGTAAGGTGGTGTTTCTTAACTCGGTTTCACTCTCGCATGCCGCGATTTCACACGATGCAACTGATCCAAAGGAAGAACTGCAACGCCTCAAGCGCGCACTTAGGAACGTACGTGACAACATTCGTGAGGAATTGACCCGCTCCGGCTCGCAAACCAGAGACGTACTTCAGGCAGAGCTTGCCCTCTTGGACGACGTTCTTTTCGCAGAAAGGCTTGCGCATCAAGTAAACAACGACAAATCTGCCGCTCAGGCAGTACTCGAAACTGGAAAGTTTTTTGCAGATCTGTTGCGTCATTCTGATAGTGAGTACATTCGGGAACGTGCAGCAGACGTTGAGGAGATTGCAGCACACCTCCTAAGCGAGATCTGTGGTAAAGACCTGCCTAAGACCGTAATCACTCTTCATGAGCCCTCAGTTGTCGTGGCTGACACTCTCGCGCCGCGGCAGTTCCTTAGGCTTGATCGCCACTTTCTCAAAGGCATCGTGCTGGAGTATGCCGGCGCTAATTCCCATGCGCTTATTCTGGCCCGCTCGTATGGCGTTCCGGCTGTTGTCGGAGTTAAGCACACAAAGTCCCTGCTTTCGACGGGGCAGGCAATTGTGGTGGATGCAAATCGCGGATTGTTGTTTCCGGAATTGCTACCAGCGGTGGAGAGGTTTTACGCGCGTGAAGTAAGAACATTGTCGCGTCAAACAGAAATCTTGAAAGCCAGTGCGAGTTCGCCCGCCATAACAAGGGACGGAATCAATCTGGACGTGGGAGCGAATGCGTCGGCACAGGATGAAGCCGTTTTGGCATTTGGAAATGGAGCGGATGGGATCGGCCTTTTTCGAACAGAAATGCTCTTCATGGAAGCACGGCCGCCTTCTGAAAAGGAGCAAGTCGCCGTTTACGAGCAAGTACTCAAAGCCGCGAGCGGAAAGCCTGTCATCATTCGCACTTTCGATCTGGGCGGCGACAAGGCGGTACCCTATCTCGGGCTTGCCCCTGAGGAAAATCCATTTCTCGGATTGCGAGGGGTACGGCTCTATGCTACGCAGCGGGATCTCTTGCAGGTTCAGCTTCGGGCAATTCTTCGTGCCTCGGTGTTTGGCGATGTTCACATACTGATTCCCATGGTCTCCTGTCTGGAAGAGGTCCTCGCTTTCAAACAGCAACTGAAGGCTGCAAAAGAGGACCTCCGATCTCAGAATACTGTCTTCCGAGAAGACATTCCCATCGGCATCATGCTCGAAGTACCCGCAGCGGCATTCAGTCTCTATCAGCTTCGTAACGAGGTAGATTTCTTCAGCGTTGGCACCAATGATCTGGCTCAATACTTTTTTGCTGCGGATCGTGGGAATCCCAACGTTAGCAAACTTTCTAATCAGTCGAGTCCCAGCTTCATCCGTTTGCTAAAGCGCATTATCGATGAAGTCGGGGCAGCAGATAAATGGGTTGGGATCTGCGGCGACATGGCGTCAGACGCCAAGTATTTGCCCCTGTTTCTTGGCTTAGGTCTCGATGAAATCAGTTTGCCCGTTGTAAACATCCCAAAAATCAAAAGCATCGTCCGAACATACTCTGCCTCCGCTTGCCGGTCGCTGGTCGATGAAATGCTTTTGTCGAGTGACGCAGATATCAATCATCTGCTCGCGTCCGCCGAGCAAACGTGTTCTTCGCATCCACTTTTGAGTGAAGAACTAATGATTTTAGACAGCGACAGTAATAACAAAGAAGAGGCGATGCAGGAATTCATCGATCTCCTGCGCAACGCTGGAAGAACATCGGATCCGGAAAAATTGGAAGAGGCATTATGGTCAAGGGAATTGGTCTACTCGACCGGTCTCGGTTTTGGCTTTGCTACGCCGCACTGCAAAACGGATGCCATAAATGCGAGCTCAATTATCGTGCTCAAGTTCACGCAGCCCATTGACTGGGGAGCGGTCGATGCTCTGGGCGTACGCATGGTGATCGGGATGGCCGCGCGAGCGACGCAGAACGGTGGCAATCACATGCAGGTTTTCTCCGTGCTTGCTCGCAAGCTCATGACGGATGACTTTCGTAAACAATTACTCGCCATTGATGATTCGGCTACGCTGTTGAGCTACCTAAGCGAACAACTGAATCTCGGCCTTAAGTAGCCTAGATTGCGGATGGAAGTGACCTTAGAAATCTGCGTAGACACACCCGAATCGGCCCTCGCTGCCGAACGGGGTGGAGCCCATCGCGTCGAACTGTGCAGTGGCCTCACGGAAGGTGGAGTCACCCCCAGCTCAGGATTGATCTCGGCGGTGCGCCGTAAACTCTCTTTGAGTCTCTTCGTAATGATTCGTCCGCGAGGTGGCGATTTTTGCTATAGCGCCGATGAGTTTGACCTCATGCAAGAGGAAGGAAGCCCTGCGTTACCCTCCCCGGCACTGTGGAGAAAGTGATACCATCTCCTACCCAAGCAAACCGGAGAAGGCCCAAAATTCGATCGATGAAGCGGACGATCTCTGCAAAGAAATAAGAATTGAAAACAAGCTGACAGACGAGTCAGGAAAGAAAGTACAACTCAAACCGCGTACTCCAGTTGAAATGACCATTGAGGTGGATCAGACTTCCGCAGAGCCAGAAAAATCTGCTTCCGCGACTACTCCCCGAAAGTCATAAAGATGCGTAATGCTCATAACTTAGCGGAGCTCCGCCAGTCGAGTACGTTCGCGTTCACCGCATAGTATAGGCGTTAGTAATCCTTCACCATGCTCGCCTAAGGCGCGTGTTGCGAATGCGTTCGTTCGGCATGACAGGGTTGAGATGTAGGCGGGATCCCTTGTTGCCAAATGTGGCGTACCTTAGCGCTTTTCAGGCTAGAATGGGGACCGTGATCCTGAGTGGCTGGAAGGCCATTGCTCAATATCTGGACAGTGGCATACGGATAGTGCCCCGTTGGGAGCGACAGGGTCTGCCTGAACACAGGCCAATTCCGGGTCGCCGCAGTCACGTAGTTGCTCGTTCAGAGGAGATCGATACGACGCCATGTAATGGCGCTGCATGTTGCCGCCAAGCATCGATTTGTTCGATTTCATCCATCCGGGAGGAGTCCAAGGGGAAGAGAACAGAAACAAATCGGGATTTGCCTTCCGAGCCTGCCGCAAAATGGGCAACACATAGGGCCGATCATGTTCGATCGAGAAA
>Ga0157374_10002724_pt1 | contig 14839 bp, 9 predicted proteins | sample M25metaG_FD_115308 | JGI IMG/M metagenome (GOLD analysis project Ga0157374, IMG submission 115308) | Miscanthus rhizosphere microbial communities from Kellogg Biological Station, Michigan, USA - M2-5 metaG | ecosystem: Host-associated > Plants > Roots > Rhizosphere > Soil | place: USA: Michigan...
CACGAAGAAATCCTTCGGTACAGCCGTATCCTGATCCAGCGTCAACAGCCATTCAGCACCGTGTAGTTCAGCCCACTCCAGCGCACGGTTATATGCCGTGGCGAGCCCCGAATTGCTCTCGTCAGCGAAGTAGGCTACTCCCTCTGGCAGATCCTCGCGCGTTCCTGCCGCGGGGCTGTTGTCCCACAAAAGCACGCGCACTTCTCCGAGCCCCTCTACCAGAGATTCTCGCGCGGCCATCACGCTTCGGAAAGCCGGCGAATCACCCGCCGCCATCCGATAGAGCACAATAACCGCCATCACTTTCAGTCGTTCCGCCGATGGCTCAAATACTGGTCTGATCTCACTCATTCCGAAACCATCGCGGCCACACCTTCCGCTCCCCAGACAAAACACCGTCGCTGCACGGCGGCCTGGATCCCAATTTGCAGGATCGTCGAAAGCGGAGTGAACATGTCGCTGAAGAAGATGAACGAAAGACAAGTTAAAAGGATGCTGGCCACCAGGAGACTTCGCGGCAGTGCACGCTCGCGTATCCATCCGCACCCGATTCCGAGCAGCAGGTTTGCCAGATAGATCCCAAGATACGAAAAGTCCAGCGCATACGCGGCAAGGTAAGTGCTTGCTCCGTCAATAATGCTCAGGTCCTCGTGAATGTAGGCGTGCGGATCCGGGGGTGTCAGGAACGAGGGCAGCAGCGGATACAAAAACGACAACGTAGGCCCATGAAAGCTGCCCTTCGCAAACAGCCAGCATAAATTCGAGAACGGAATCGATACATACGAAGTCAGCCACAAGTACGCCATCGGCCAATCAGCATACTTGTGCTTGATCTGCAAATATTCGAGAAACACTCCCTGCGCCGTTCTCGCATTCCCAATTACCGTAATCACCACCACCGCGAACGCGACAAAGCAGATCAGGATGCTATACAGCTTTCGCCTGCTCATACGCGTCTTGAGAGAAAAGACAAAAAACATCTGCAGCAGGGCGACCATCAATAATCCCCGCGTGATGTACAGCGTCATCCCCCCCACACCGAACAGAATGAACAGCGCCTTCCGCCACCGCGACGGATCGAGTATCGCGTTGACCGAAACCGTCACCAGCAACGGGAACAACACCTGCTTGAACCGTCCGTACGTGAGATACGAAGTTGGATCGCCCACAGCGGGGGGAGGCCCCGCGAGCAGCCAGTTGAAGACAATAATCATAACTGCGGCGACCGACAGCAGCAGATTCAATTGCCAGAGTTGGGTCACATCGAGAGTGTACACAGGGGCAACATTCGGTGTGGGCCAGCGGTGCAGCAGCATGCGCGACACGATGTATCCGAACAGAAAAGAACCCAGTGAAATGCCAAACAGCAACATCGGCATTCCCATATGCGGGTACGTGACGTAGGTGACCTGGAAGCTGAGCGAGACCATCATCAGCGTCCAATTGCCGATAAAAATGACGAGCGGATTGCAAAAGAGCGGAAGATCGCCAAGAGGCTTCAGCTCTCCGTGTACCAGCTTGTGCCCCGCAAACTTTTCAGCAAGCGATGGCCATACTGCCGGCGACGCCATTGCAGCCTCCGCGGGATGGCTGGTGCTGACAAGGTGCTCGTTCATAGCATCTCACGCCCCAGCAGCAGGTCAGTCCGCACTGAAGCGAGCCCGCGTGCATAATGCAGATAGCGTGGCAGCATTCCCAGCATCTGCATCGTTCTCAGTCCTGGCTGTTGCGATAGCGCCGCCTGACTCTTCAAGAACGCAATCTTTTCGCGAAGCTTCGCAACCAGCGCATCGCGCTCGCTCCACCCCTCACCCAGCACCCGGTCGAGCAAGTCTTCAAACTGTCGCGCAACTCGTGCGTAGAACTGACGCCGCGTCTCTCTGCTCCCGCTCTGAGCTGCCTGCGAGCTGCCAACTCCCAGCTGCTGTCCCGCATGGATCCGGTATTCAATAAGCGGCTCCGGAACCAACGTCAGCCTCGAGTGCAAGGCAAGCATCCACGCAAGCCATCCATCATGAACCCAGGTCGTTGGGATCGGCGAGCAGTAACGTCGGATCGTGGACCGGAACATCAAGGTTGCTCCAGTTACAACATCGTGTTTCAGCAGCGTCGCCGTCGGACAGAGCACAAAACTTCGCTGCTTCGCCGATGTGAATCTGTGCCGCCCGAACAGAGACGCTCCCACCCTTCGTCCATCTCCATCGATGAGCTCAGCGTCGGAGAACACTCCTCCCAGAAACGGATTCTTGATCAAGCAGTCTGAAAGTCGTTCCAGTTTGTGCGGCAACCAGCGATCGTCCTGATCGCACAAGGCGATGAATTCACCTCGCGACATTCCAATTGCCTGATCGAAATTCCGCGTCGACCCCATTCGCGTGGTGTTCTGAACGATCGTGACCGCAAAAGGTACATTTGCCCGAAACCGATTCAGAATCGCAATCGTCTCGTCCGTCGAACCGTCATCGCACACGATCAGTTCGCAAGGCAAACGCGACTGCGCCCCGATGCTCTGCAGCTGCTCTTCGAGATACCTCCCGCCATTGAAGGTGCACATCGCCACCGAAATGCGAACCCCGGACGTGCAGTTGCCGTTTGAATTCATGCTCAAGCCCCCGCCTGTGCCCACTGGCTGCGCTTCGTCCTGAAGATCGTCGTTGCCGAAATCACTCCAGCCACACCAAGCACCACGAAGTAAGCGACTGACACTCCCAGCGCACCGGACGTTTTCGCCAGCACAACCACACTGGCTGCCGTACAAGTCGCGATCACAATCGATTGCACAAGGAACGGCTCCATTTTGTGTGCGCGAAGATAAATAGCTTCGCTCTGCACCACATGGCTACCCAACGCCGTCAATAAAAGCAGCAGAAAGATCGGCCAGCTCTCAATGCGTCGGCTGATCTTTGGCAAAATGTAGGGCGAAAACAACACCCCTGCAAGCACCATTGCTGCTGCCCCCATAAACAAAAACAGAGACTGCCGCAGCGATCTGAAAAACATCCGATCCAGTTCCGGCCTCTCCTTCCTGGCAATCAGATTCCCGAACGGCGCAGCCTTGGTCGTCATCCACGCAAGCATCATCGCGCTCATCTGCGTCACGATGCTCATCGAGAGCCCCATGCGCCCCGCCTCCTCAGGTCCCCGGAATGCGAACAGCACCGGCGTAAACAGCTGAAAGATGAAGTAATCGCAGAGCCAGCTCACCGCGATCTTCCACTGGAATGGCCACACTTCGCGTTTCCAGCTGATGCCCTTGCCCGCGACGTGCATCTTCAACAACGGAAGCAGCAGCCTTCTCCGCGAATACAGCAGAATGCTCGCCACGAATCCCTGTCCCAGCAGCACCATCGCCGGCGAGAACAAGCCGTGATGACTCAACATCGCCGTCCACGAAGCCGCCACGCTGACGATCGCCTGAAAGAACCGCATGCGCGCTACGTGCGTGACCTGTCCGCATCCCTCCAGAAACGACAGCACCGGCCCGATCGAAAACGTAATCGCGCACGCCAGCACAGTGACTCTCAGCGGAACAATCCAGATGTTCGGAGCTTGCGGCTGTTGGTGCATCGAGAAGAACCTCATCCCGCCAACCAACAGCACAATTCCCATTACGACGGCCGCACTCGTATACCACTTCACCGCTCGCTGCAGTAGCGACGCCAGCCGCACATGTGCCGCTTCGCTGCCCGTGATGCTCCCGTCCGCGTGAAACTCCAGGTGTGCGCGTTCGTGCGCCGCAACCTGCAGAATCACAAACGAGAATCCCAGCTCAAATACGCTCTGCAACGCCACCAGGCTCCACAGCGCGTAGTAATATCCTTGCTCGGCTGCGGTGAGAAAATGCACGATCAGCAGCACGCTTCCCACGCTGCCAAGTCCCTGCACCACACGCCCAAGCACGGTAAATGCAATGGCTCGGTCCAGGCCAATCGCGTGCGGGACCTTGTACGTTAGGAAGTTTTTAAGCGTCACCCACAATCCCGGTGAGGGCTGTGGCGGCGTTCTGGTGTCGATCAACATGAGTCCCGGCCGAATCTGACAAAGTCTGTCCCGACAAATCAACAATAAAATGCGAAGGCTAAAACCGCGAACCAGTTGCTTCCGGCGCATGACGAAGCGTTCGAAGTTCCTCCGCTTCCTCCTCGTCGGCGTTTTTTGCTTTAACCGTTGCCTTGGCGCTCTTTCCACTCCAGAGCGATCTTCTTAGCAAGTCCAACTTGTCCTTGCCGGCTGCATTCTGCTGCATACGAATTAGTCCGCCCTGCAGTAGCGCAAGCATGATTCCGAACGTGAATCCCACCGCCAGCCCGCTAATCACCAGCAGTCCACGCATCGGGTACGACCTCTTCTCCGGAGTAATCGCCGGATCCACTACTTGAATAAAGGCGCCCTCTCGCACCTCGTCGAGCTTTGCGAGTTCCAGCCGCTTTGCGAGCACTTCGGAAATTGCTTCGTAGTACCTCACATCGCGCAGTCTGCGCACGTACTCGAGTCCTGCCTGGGGAACCGCTCCCTTGGGGAGGAACCCACCTTCTGGCGACCCTTCCAGCGATGCCACATGTTTGTTGAAAGGCGACCGTAATCGGTCCAGTTCCATTTGCGCCTGTGTCAGCGCCGGATTCTCATCGCCTGCGTATGAGCGTATCGCCTCGATCTGGACTTCCTTCGCTGCAATCTGCGCTCGCATCCGGGCCGCGGAGTCGATCATCGCCCGAGCCTGCCCATCCAACTGGACCACCCCCGTCGAGAGTTGCGCCTTTTTCAGGGCCTCATTGGCGTTCTCCAGGTCAACCTTCGTCTTCGCCAGTCGGTTCTCAAAAACAACCCGTCGCTGCGAAGCCTCCGAAATTGCCAGATGTTGTGACAGGTTCTTGAACTGCTCAACATAACCGTTGGCAATCTCCGCCGAACGGCTTGGATCGCGATCCGTGAAGCTCAGCCGGATCAACCCATCCTTCGTTGCTCCATCGATCTTCGTATGATCCTCAAGGGCTCTGCGCGCATCCACCGGGTACTTCTCGCGATACTCCGATTGCAACTCATATCGCTGAATCACCGCATCCTCGATCGAGGGTCCCCTGAGCATCGAGACATACATGTCGTTCATGTTCTTCGTGCTGAGCATGCTGCTCGGTATTCCGCTCTCCGCGCCGTTCACGCCGGAAAGTTGGCTCGCCAGTATCGAGCTCGTCGAGGAGTTCCCCTGTGGCGGGAGGATGATCACAGTCGCCGTGAACTCCTGCGGAAGAGCAAAGGCCAGGACCAGCGCGATGCCCGTGCATACTGCCGTCACAATTCCAACCAGCTTCTTTCGTTGCGTGATGATGAGCAGGAAATCCAGAAACGTAAGCTCCTCTTGCTTAACAGGAGAGACCGGCGGCAACAAGGTGTCTTCAGGCAAATCTTCCCTCGCTTCGCATGTTGATCATGATTCTTGCACTCCAGATGGGTGTAGTCATTGCGTGCGACCTACTGAATGACTTTCACCGCAGCCCCCAGGGGCAAACCGTAAGGAAATAGCCCGCCGGTCAGTCAGCTCGCAGCAAACACCGCATCCACAAGCGTTCTCAGAGAACTGAATCCCGGGCGAACTGCAACCCAGCCATGCACAGCGCACCCACCTGAGAAACGTGCACCGACCCCAATCAGTCTATTTTTAGATGCAGATTCTGCGTGACTTGCCCTCAGGTCTGGATCAGAAGGTCCGTCCACCGGCTCGTTCCGCCCCACCGAAACCGCCGGTTGACCCCTGTAGACCCTGAAGCCGCGCAGGCGCTTTGCTCTTTCGGCGTCCTGCGCGGCCTTTTCTTGCCAGTCCCTGCAACCGACCGTAAAACTTTCGGAGAATTGCGGTCTCTATCCAAACGTCGCCTGCCGTCGACTGCCCGCGCGGCCAGTCCGAATCCGCTCTCGGATCGCTAGTAGGCTCCCCTCATCGTGATAACAGCAGGAATGGTCCGCGTCAGAATTTTGAAGTCCAGCGCACAACTCCAGTTGCTGGCATACTCACGATCGAAGAGAACTCGCCGTTCATACCCGATATCGCTCCGTCCCGACACCTGCCACAGTCCCGTGATTCCAGGCTTGAACAGGTCATAGTAGGCGAATTGTTGCCCATAGAGCGGTATCTCAGCCTCTACGATCGGTCGGGGCCCAACCAGCGACATGTCTCCCTTTAACACGTTGAAAAGCTGTGGAAGTTCATCCAGGCTGAGCTTGCGGATGATCCGTCCTACCGGCGTAATGCGAGGATCCCGCGTTTCCTTGTTCAGGGGATACGCCTGTTCGTTGTGCCCGTGAATCTCGTGGTGCTTCTCATTGATCGCCTGCACGTTGTTCTTGTGCTTCCGCGAGTACATCGAGCGGAATTTGATAATCCGGAAAGGCACTCCAAAGCGTCCCAGCCTTTCTTGCGAAAAAAAGATCGGTCCTGACGATGTGATCGCTACCGCAACGGCTACCGCAAGCATGACCGGGAACAGCAGGACGATGAACAGGCTTGAAAGCAAAATGTCGAGCGTACGCTTCAGCACGGCGTAGCGAAGAGAAAAAGCGCGCTGCACCGCACCTGAAAGAGAAGGCGACGGACGTCTCCAGGTTGACGCCGGAAAAGTTTCACGCAATACGCTGATGGTCGAAATTGTCCCCAGACTCGGACCATCGCTCTCCAATATATTTAGTGCATTATTACCTTGCATTCGCGATACCCTCGCTTCTCGATTCCATGCCGTTCAGGATTCTCAAAAGCTGAATTCCTGATGACTTCCGCATGGGCTTGCGATGTAAGTTCCTCGGCGACTTTCTTTAGGGCCGTATATTCCAACCTCTGCTATGCATCTGGATGGCCAATCGTGGCTTAGAACGTGCCGCCGGACATTCAGACTCGAAATCGAGGCATTTGCAGCAACAAAGCAATGAGCTCTTGCTGTTTTAGCTCTTTGTTTTCTGTAGCTTCCAACGCGAGCGGATGGGACGTATCTGCCAACATCGCGTCCTCTCCATCAGCTTCCGGTGAGGCATTCGGCAAAGCGTGGAGTGTAAGGACTACACGATACCCGCTCTTTTTTGCAGCGCTTCGATCGAGTTTCGACGGCATACTCATCGTGAGTGCGCTCTTGTTGATTTGCGCTCGTTTGGTAAAGACGCTCGACTTAAAAGTTGAATCCAAACTCTCTTTCAACGCATCCCTCGTCCAACTTGTGATCGAAACCCACTTGTGGGCCCTGTAAGCGCAACACGTCCCTACGTCGCACTTGCTGTCATCACGCATTGGGCAACGTAGAGTCATCTCTGAGGCAGGTTTCGGCATTCACCTTGGCAAGATCATCGCCTTTAGAGACACGTCTGCACTGGACGCACTCCATGCGAGTGTTCATCTTTTTACTGACCTGTTTACGGGCAACGCACGAAGTACATCGGCTTGCAGGTCTGATTTATATACTTTGAATTCTCTCGATCTGAATTTACGAACTTGAAGCTTTCTGAGATGAGGCGGTTGGCGACTCTCCTCCCCAAAGAGCATTTAGCTCTGGGCATTCGACACGCCTCTCACAAATGTACAGACGCAAAAAACGGGTCAGGAGTTATCTGACCCGTCCATGCACCATCTTCTTTCCTCGCGTTATTGTGACGAACAAACGAAGAATCCGGGCGAAACTTCCCGCCCGGATCCTTCAAATTTGCAAGCTTTACGCCGCAGGATGCTTCAGGATCTCTTCCAGGGCCTGAATCCTGCTTGCGTCGGCAGCTGTTTTCGTCCCAACCGCGCTCGACTCCAGTCCGCTCGTCATTCCACTCAGCTTTGCCAGTTGCTTTGCCTTCAAATGCGACTTCTCCGCACTTCGGATAGCTTTCCGCAGAGACGCCACTTCATTCGCCGGCAGTGCCCTCGATCGTTCCAGCTGGTCCAGATATGCCTTAGCCACAACCAGCTTGGACGGCCATTCCAGCTTCTGCTGGTTCTGTACGTTCAGTTCCTTCACCTGCACAGCCTTCGCCGCATCGATCTCGTTCTGGGTCAGGAGATCGGTCGGTGTCAGCTCGTACACATCCAGCCCGCGCGCAATCTCCGATCCATAAATCGCGCCGTTATACCAGTATGCTGACCAGTCTCCACCCAGCACCAGCATCTTCGGATCAATCGCTCCGCGATCAAAATAGGCAATCTCCTGCGGATGCGCCGGATCCGTGAAATCCATTACCGACACGCCCCCTTGGTACCACGCCTGCACTTCGATATCGCGCCCCGGCACCGGAATCAATGATCCGTTGTGCGCCACGCAATTCTCCGTGTCACCCTGCGCAGCAGGAAGCTTGTAGTAATTTGCAAAGCTCAGCTTCTCATCCTTCAAATTGAAGATCGCGTCTGCGCCCCACTTGTTTGGATCGTTCGCTCTGCACCGTGCTCCCAGGCCTCCGCCCCACTCATCCGTAAACACCACCTTCGAACCATCGTTCGAAAACGATGCTGAATGCCAGTAGGAATAGTTCGGATCGTTCACCGCATCCACGCGCTTCGGATTCACCGGATCCTTGATATCGAGCAACAGACCGTTGCCTGAGCAGGCGCCCGCTGCCAGGCCAATCGCCGAATACACCGTGATGTCATGGCACTGATCCGTATCGCGTGGCTTTTCTTCGCCTTTTCCGTGACTTCCGCCATTGTTCAACCCATTGATCACACCCGACCGCGGATCGATGAACACGCGCGGATGCGACACAATCGCCGCCTGATCAGGATGCGCCACCGGCACCTTGATTACATCGATCCGAAACAGAGCCGTATTTGGATCCTTTTCCGGCCCCTCGCCCGAGCAGCCGGCCAGCTCTTCCGATTGCCGCACAAACGACGTTCCCGAAACATAGATGTACACGTTCTCTTTGTCATTCGGGTCCACAACCAGCGTATGCGTATGCGAGCCACGGCACGTCTGCACAGCTGCGACCTGCTTCGGGCTCTTGATGTCCGAGATGTCGAAGATTCTCACGCCCCGGAACCGCTCCTTCTGCGGAACAGGCAGCCGCCTCTCCTTCTCTTTTCCCGGCTCAGGCGCAGGCTCCGCTGGAAATCCCTGTGACCCGCAATCGATCCGGCCATTCGGCATCTCCACCGACATGAACATCAGGTTCCCATACACCGATACGTCACCCTGACCACCCGGGCACACCATCGACGTCAACAATGAGGTCTTCGCCGGATTGCTGATGTCGTAGATGTTCACGCCATAGAAATTCCCCTGAAACAGGTGATTGCCCTGAAACGCAAAATCTGAATTCGCAAACGCCAGCTGCGCAATCACTACCTGCAAGGTCTTCGGCATCTTCTGGAGTTCTGCTGCTCCCACCCCAAGTTGACCCAGCATCTTCTGCACGCTCGGATCATCCGCCGAAGTTGCCTGGATCTGAAATGCATTGGGCTTCTTCACAAACGCCAGATGCTTCAGCCCCTTCGCGATCTCGCCCGCGTCATACATCCCCGCCTTTAGCTTCGCGCGCGGATCGTTCACATCCGATCCCGTCATACCTGGCGGCAATGGTGGCGCCGGATGAGGCGCAAACGGATCTTCCTCCGCCTTCGGCTTTTCCTGCCCTTGCGGAGCAGCCTGCGCCTGTCCCGGAGGTGCCGGTGCCGGTTTCTGCTCCTGTGAATTGCTCGGTTTGGGAATGAAAAGAATCGCCGCAATCGCGGCAAGGGGAAGTACAACACTCCTCGTCAAATTCAATGAAGCTCCTCCAGAAACTTCTGCATGATTTTGATTTCTGCCCGCTGCGAGTTGTCCACATCCGTTGCGAAGTCGAAAATCTCCGCGTCCTGTCCCGCACCAGCACTATTGAACAGGTCCTTCACCATAACCAGCGCACCGCCGTGATGCTGAATCATTCCCGACAGGAACAGCCGGTCAAACTCCGCGCCGCGCGCCTTCCTCAGCGCTTCCATCTGCTCCGACGACAGCATTCCCGGCATCAACGCCATCGGACTCCCCGACATATCCATTCCCGGCATACCGGGCATCCCCGGAGTACCGGGCATTTCCATGGAAGTCGCCTGCCCCCGCGCCGCCAGCCACCTCTCCATCATCCTCATCTCATCCGCCTGCGAGCTGCTGATCTTCGCGCCAAGCGCTCGCACCCCTTTGTTCTCCGTGTGCGACGAAATCATTGCCGTCATCTCAACGGCCTGCGAGTGATGCATGATCATCCCCTGCATGAACTCCACATCCGCCCTTGAAATCGGCGGCAGGCTCGCATGCGTGTCCGCCGGCAAAGTCTTTGTCGGCTCGCCCGGGGCGCCCGGCTGTACTACCGCTGGCCCGCCCGTCGCTTTCTGCGCTCCCGCCACGAGCGAAAACGGTGCCCACAGCATCGAGGCGGCCAACATCCCGGCGCCTGCCCCTCTGCACCACACACAATAAATTGTTCTTTTGCCGGGGAAACGACTCATTTCGGTGCTTTTACGCTATCACGCCTGTCGAATCGACGAACAGGAGAGATTTGCGGCACCCCACCCCCGACGGCAATCCTGCGGCCGATACCTCTCTCCCGCGAAAGCGATAGTCCGGGTGCCCGACGTACTTTGGTTTTGCCCTCATCCGCTTTTCAGGTTACCGACGAGGGATGCACCGAATCTTGTGCGCAGCTATCGTTTCAAGTAACTAGGCGTGGGTTGAGGCGAGTGTTGAAACGGTTTGACCCACAAACAAAGAACCCACCTTCACGGTGGGTTTTTTGTTGCAGGCTGCTGATCGAAAATTTCCCAAAACCGAACAATCAGGACCGCTTTGGAACGTTCCGGCTCGAAGCCAGCTCAATGATCCCTGCGTAAATCCAAAGTCACCCTTGTCGCCTCCTTTCTGGGAAGAGGGACACGCACTGGGCGGTAAACTTAACCGACTATCAAAGAATTGGGCCTTCGATCTTCCAAGAGCGGAAGCAAAGTCTTCCGATCTCTTCGTAGGGCGTTTGCATAAACGTTCTGAGCAGTGAACGAATGGTGATCGGCTGCGATGATGAAGTTTTACCGCACCTTCGGCCAGATCTTTTCCGCGGCGCTGCTGCTGGCAGCGATGACTGCAAGGGCGGAAACCGCTCCGCTGACGACGCTGAGCGCGGTTCACTCACTCACAAACGAAGAGGCGGGCCGGGCTCTTCCGGTGTCCTTTGAAGGCGTAGTCACCTACTACGTAAAGGGCAATGTCGACCTCTTCGTCCAGGACGGCCGCGAAGCCATCTATATCGAAACGGCTACCGGTCAAAGATTCGCCCCCGGTGATCGGGTCCTCGTCGTCGGGACCACCCGTGCCAGCTTCCGTCCCGAGGTGAAGGCGGAAAAAGTAATCTTCAAGGGACGCGGTGCGTTGCCTGCACCCTTAAAGGCCGAATTTCGCCAACTCATCGGCGCCGAACTCGACTGTCAGCGTGTCACGATTCGTGGATTCGTTCGCAGTGCGAATATCGTGAACGACGAAGGAAACCTCACGCTCTACCTGCAACTCCAGATGAATGGCGGTACTGTCGACGCTCAGATGCCCCAAAGTGGCCCGATTGATCTCTCCTCCCTGCTCGACTCGGAAGTCGAGCTCACCGGTGCGGCCGCAGGCAGGTTCGATCGAAAAATGCAAATGACCGGCGTCCTCCTTGAAGTTCCATCCATTGCAGACCTGAAGATCATTCGTCGCTCATCACTTTCTCCGAATGACCTGCCCGTCACGCCAATGGACAAGATTCTGATAGGGTATGAGGCCCGGAACAGCACTCGGCGCATTAAAGTCACAGGAACCGTCACCTACTACGAACCTGGATCGACGCTGGTGCTACAGAACGGCGACAAAAGCCTCCTGGTCACAACCCAATTCGAACAGCAGGCTAAAATCGGCGATCTCGCGACAGTGACGGGTTTCCCAGATGTGCAGAACGGTTCTCTGGTTCTCACCGGCGGTTCGGTCGAAGATACCCACTCGCTATCTATCGTCGCTCCAGTCAGTTCCAACTCGGATGTCCTGGCGCGCGGCGATCACGCTCTCGATCTCGTATCCATCGACGGTCAACTGCTCACAGCTGTCCGTGAAGCAGCACAGGATGAGTACGTGTTTGTCTCCAGCGGACATCTGTTCAAGGCGATCTTTCAACATCCTCGGCACCGCAGCGTTGCCCTTCGGCCCCTGCGTGAAATCCCGGCAGGATCGACAGTTCGTATCGTGGGCGTTTGCGAAGTCTCGAGAGCAGAACAGAGCCAGGAACCCACAGCATTCGATATTTGGCTTCGCTCTCCTGAGGACCTCGCCGTCATTGCAGGCCCGCCCTTGCTTAACGTGCGGAATCTGACGTACCTCGCGGGCGTCCTGCTCGCCGGCCTGCTCCTCATCGGAACTTTCGCCTGGCGCTCTGAACGACGCGGACGTTCCCACATCGCGCGGTTGGCACGAATGGAGCAAATGCGTAGCCGGGTCCTGGAACACCTGAACGGCTCAACCAGCCTTCTCGATATGGTCGAAGAAGCTACTGAGATCGTTTCCTTCCGCCTAAACGGGGCAGCGTGCTGGTGCGATCTCGCCGATGGCAGCAGGCGCGGAACGCATCCCAAACAGTTCACTGACTTGCGCACAGTCGAGCACCGAATCCTGTCGCGATCCGGCACCGAACTCGGCGTCCTAAGCGCTGCGTTTCACGCAAAAACTAAGCCCGCCAAAATCGAAACGGAGGCGCTCTCTTCGGCCGCTGGCCTTATCGCCCTTGCCATCGAAAATCGGCGCCTCTATTCCGACCTCCAGCATCGCTCCGAATTCGATCTCCTCACGGAGCTTCACAATCGTTTCTCTCTCGAAAAGCGCCTGCGCGAAATGATCGACTTGGCCAAAACCGAAAAGTCCAGCTTCGGACTGATCTACGTCGACCTCGACGGATTCAAGCTGATCAACGATCATTACGGCCACCAGATCGGCGATCGGTACCTGCAGCAAGCCGCGCTCCGCATGAAACATCAGCTTCGGCCCAACGACATCATGGCCCGCCTCGGGGGCGACGAGTTCGCGGTCCTTCTCCACAATGCGACGACGCACGAGGAGATTCGCTCAGTTGTCGCGCGCCTGGAGAGCTGCTTCTCCAATCCATTCCAGATTGATGGCAATCAAATCCGCGGTGCGGCAAGCTTCGGAGTTGCACTGTTTCCGATCGACGGCAGCACAGAGGACAGCCTCTTGAATTCAGCGGATGCTGCCATGTACGTCGCAAAGCATCAAAGGCGTGCCCGGCAGTCCAACCACGACGGCGCGGATCTGGAATTCACGCGCTGAAGCTAATTTCCCAGTTCCAGTATCACGATGCTCATCCTGCTTCTCTCGAGCTGTACGCAGGCAGCGTGGTCAGGCGTCCGTCTTCCACTGGGCCACCCACAGTGAAATGGTAGAAGCTCTGCCAATCGCGCGATGAGATACCGAACACCTCGTGAACCGGATCATCGAAGTAGCAGCCAATCCCAGTCGCACGAATACCCGCCTCTTCCGCTTCGAGGTACAGCACCTGGCCCACGAGTCCGGCCTCCCAGAAGAGATTTCGGTAGAAACCGGCGCCATTTGCGACCAGGCTGTCCATGTATTCAGCGATCATCCCCAGGCCGAAGGCTCCGTCCCCCGCGATCTCTTGACCGCAGGAGACGCTCGCGGCCAGATTACGGCAGTCCCCCTCTTTCAGCAGGAAAAGCGGAAGTCCCTGCGGACACGACGGAGGGCGTAGCCACTGGAACTCAGGCCGCATCACTTGCTTGAGCGTCTCCACCTTTTTCGGATCCCGAGCGAGCATGTAGAGACCGGGAGACAAATCGTTCACGCGGTGCACGAAGAGGCCCAGGTGGATGCGTGGGCGCCATGGCAGAGCGTCCCATGGAATTGATTGTCCGTATTGGGTGGGCATCAGACGAGCCATCATCCGGAAAAAAGTAGCCGCGGAAATCGCCGTGGCCCCGTCCATGCTCACCGCGCTTCTGCGCCCCAGTATGACTTTCTCCGCAGTGAAAGCTCCGGACCGGATAGGCTCCGCGAAAAGCTCCTCCTCCGAAGGGAAGCCGGAGAATTCTTCGTCGGCCGCAATCGCCGAATTCGTTGTGGCTCGAGCCACCTCGTCGATCACTGGCCAAGCGATGCCGTGCTTGGGGCTCAGCACGTTAGCCGTGCCGTACCATCGAGAGCTGGCCACCTGGGATATCGACTCGTCGGACAGGCAGAGGACCCGGTCCCCCGCCCATCTGTCCCTGACTATAAGTGCCACTAGCTCAGGATGCTCTCGCTCCGCGCCGTCGTAGTCGGCCTCGCGATCAAGTCCAAGAATTTGTGAAACGGCGGCGCTACCCACACGATCCACCAGGCGGAGTTTCCACCCCAGGGCAGCCGCTGCGAAGCGCATCGACCCCAGCGCGTGGCCCACATCGTGTTGGCAGTACCGGAACGCTCGCTCGCCATACTTCCACGCCTCCCGCCAAAGAATCGATGAAAGCCCCACCAGGAATGAGCCCTCCGGAAACCCTGCCGTCAAGCTCTCCCAGACCGAGGGATCCAAGTCCGCCCGAAGCTCGAGACCGTGCTCCTTCGGTGCGTAGTGGTAGATGCCGGGACGGTTGTTCATAGCGTCCAACGACGGCAAAAGCACGTACCCCTCCGTCGGGTGCAGGTTCCCGCTCGACGGATTGGCGCGCAGAGGCCATGTGATTCCCTCGATCCCTTTCCATGCTGTCAGCGAGAGCGCGTAGCGAAAGAAGAGAGAGATGGCGTCGACTGAAATCGGAGCAGGAGCTATGTTCTCCGGAACGTAGAGCTGCCAGTAAAGCAGCGATCTCCCCACGTCGGGCAAA
>Ga0157374_10002725_pt1 | contig 14834 bp, 10 predicted proteins | sample M25metaG_FD_115308 | JGI IMG/M metagenome (GOLD analysis project Ga0157374, IMG submission 115308) | Miscanthus rhizosphere microbial communities from Kellogg Biological Station, Michigan, USA - M2-5 metaG | ecosystem: Host-associated > Plants > Roots > Rhizosphere > Soil | place: USA: Michigan...
GCCCATTGGCCAATTACTTTTGCCGGAATGACTGAACGGTAGGAGCGGTATGAATCGAGAGATTCACGTACCGTTGCGTGAGAGCCTGGGGGTGAAATTCCCCCGGGCTACTCGACCAAATAATCCCGTAAACTGGGATGGGTGGGAGCAGGGCTGACCGATAAAACCAGATGATAACTATCCGACAAATTTTGCTTTTTGGCACTGAGATGATTCAGCGATTGCCGAGGCTGACTCATACTGTTTCTCTTTGCACTAGATAAATGTCGGAAAGAGTTTCCATTTTGCTCTGAAGGAAATTTGATTCCCCATCTTTCTCTTAAATTGTTGAGATGCTCCTCAGCCAATTGAAAATCCGACTGTAACTGTAGTGCCATCTCATAGTGAGTTAACGCCTCTGAAAACTGCCCTAATTTTTCATAACAGCAACCTGTGTTAAAAGAAAGGCATGCATCAGGTCCTTTGATTGTAGCTAAAATCTGCCAACATTCCAGACTTCGTTGATACTCCTTTAACTTGTAAAAGGTAGTAGCCAAATACAAGGGTAAGTTAGGTTCTCCAGGGCAACAATAGTAGTTTTTCAAGGCCAAATCAAAAAGACAAATTAATTCACGATATTGCTCAACACGACATGGGTTAGACATCATTTGATTCACTTGATCTTCCATACGCATTACAACGAATGGATCTGATAATTGCAGCCGAATTTCGGCTAATAATTTATCATTTACAAAGAACTGATCCTCATGCTGACGATTCTGCTCAGGCATTAAGTTATGCAGAGAATTAATCGGATTGTAACGATCTATCTTTTCACAGAATAGATAACGCATATTTTCATAATCTTGGGCACTCTCTGACATGGAGACTAAACAGACCGTCTGTATGGATAAATTGGGTAATACAGTCTTAAAGGCTTGTCCACCTCTATTATGAAAATACAAAGCTAACGCGTCATAATTTACCATATAAGAAAACGTGCCGTCGTGAATAGAAAAGTCATGCCGATCTCTCACCATCATTTTATCGGCATTCGTAAATCCCTTATCGGAAGACAGCAATACCAGCCGGTCATTGGACAATTTCCGCAGGTTCCGCACCACATCGAAAGCCCCGATGGGAAACAGCAAGTTCCCCTTTTCAAATACGCTGCAATAATGGCTCAGTATCGCATTGAGTTCCGCATCCTCATAATACTCAGGATCCGGAAGCGCGCGATACTCAAATTCCAATTCTATCTGAGAAATATGAGGCTCACTCTCAGGAGTGCTTACTTCCAGATTACGCTTCAGTGTGACCAACCCTTCTTGCAGGCAGTGGTCTTCCACCTGAAAATTATCGACTGGCGTGGAATCGAAAAAGTAATTGCCGATCGCAATCAACGGATTCTGCATGGATTCGCTATTCAGCTCCAGGCCACTGACCACCAGGCGTAACGCATGCTCTTCCAAAGGATTAAAGACCGCAAAGTCCAGTTTGCCGCTTTCGATATACGGCTGAAGACGAATATGAGACTGCCAGAACTGCACATTGCTTTCCGTAAAGTCTGTCATCACGTATCGTAAATCGATTCCCTGAAGCGCACTGAAGCAGGATAACTTACACTCCAGTTCCCGCAGTAGATGGAAGCTGAAGCGGCCCGTACCGGTTGCCATTTCAACGATATAAACCGGCTTACTTAAATCCAGGCGGCCATAGTAATCCTTCAGAAACGCAACAACGGCTTCCGCATAACCATCCGCGCAATATGCGCTACTGGTAATAAAGGTCGGTACATTATTTTTCCAGGCATTAATCCCTTGAGAGGCATAATAATTCAACAAAATATCCCATAGCTTACTTTGGGAAAGCCTAACACCTTGTTGCAAAATTCCGGATTGAACAGGCAAACTATCCGCTAATGTATGATTTTCGGTACAAGACTCGCTAATCGATTGCCGAAACTGACCCATACGGTTGCTCCTTACGCTTTTATCTAGACTGTTCAGAACCAAGAGGACGTACAAGCCTATAAAAATATAAAAACATACAAAAACTCCGGGTTGTTGCATCCACTTAAAAGTGTCACAAATATATACAAATGAAATACATGAACTTGGAAGAAAAATTCAACTTCCGTCCTTTTTGGCCGATAAGCCCTGATATAGGGGTAGTTACAGGATATCCACAAAAAGGGCCATCTGTGATCACCACTTGTTTTGAAACTCCTCAACAACGTGGCTGTCGGTGAGGTTGAGGTAGATTTCGGTAGTTGAAAGCCGGTCGTGACCCAGCATTTTCTTAACGGCAGCCAGAGATATACCTTTTTGTAAGGCCAGCGTGGCGAAAGTATGCCGCAGGACGTGTGGTGTAACGTTTTTTGCAATCTGAGCCCTGTTGGCAATTTGCTTGACCAGCTTCTGCACCTGTCGTTCCCCGATAAACCATTCCGCGTGCAAGGTAAAGTAAGGCTCCAACAAGGTCTGAACCCGGTTGGACATCGGGACGACACGTTTTTTGCTCTTCTTGCCGTAAGGTCCGTCTTTGCCACTGACCCTGATGGCCCGTTGTTGCCAGAGAATGTTCTCCGGAGTCAGGCTGCAAAGCTCAGACACCCGGAGCCCGGTATCCAGCAAACCAGTTTTTCCTGGGTATCCTGGCAGGCATGCGCTAACTTATCAGCTTCATCGGATTTGAGGCAAAGCGTTGCTGGTTATGGCAAAGCTGCAAAAGATGACCGATAACATTGAAGGTAATTTTTATGCGGGTTCCCATTTTGTTGGTGCTGTTTTCCAGAGTGCAGCAAACGGCAATAAGTTTTCTCCATTGAAAAGCAGCTAAGCATATTCATCATCCCAAAAGTAAAGTCAGCAGATTCCTACAATGGATTGTAAAGAACCGCAAAAAGTTTTTAAGGTTTTTGGTTGAGCTGCCGAATCAGTAATCAACGGGGACTCCCCAGATCGAGTTAGGGGTCGTCAAAGGAGCCTCGGGGTTATGAGTGAAAAGGTGAAGTGCGGCCTATGAACAAAATCTTTTCTGTCGAGTTTCAGGAGAATCAGCACCCTTTTCTGACGGAGTTTCGATCCGGCTTGGAAAAGTTGGGTTACGAGCTGATCACGCACCACAGTAATATGGAAATGTTGCAGGAGATTAAGACCAGCAAGCCGGATTTGATCCTATTGGACCCGACGTTGCCCAGCCAAAGCAGCTATAAAGTTTGTGAAAGCCTGAAAAATGACCCGGAAACCGAGAATATTCCGGTCATCTTCATGAATACTCAGCCCAGTGGTAATGGGACACTGCTGAAGAGTTTTGAAAGCGGCGCCACAGACTTTATTTCCGTGGCGACGGAATCTACCGAAGTACTCGCTCGTGTTCAGGCTGCCATTCGGAACAAGCAGATCGCCACGCATGCCTCCGTGTTGGCTTCGGAACTGAACAAGATGAACGCTGAGCTGTATGAGCGTAATTTACAGGTGGAAAAGGAGCTGTATGTAACCCGTCAGCTTCAGCAAAGCCTGCTTCCTCCCTTTATTCCCGAGGAAGGGGATGCTAACCCATCCGAAAACATGCACCGTTTCTCCAAATGTCACTACAAGGATGGACACTTGAGGATTTCCGGCGTCTATCTACCCTGTGATGCATTGGGCGGCGATATTTACGATGTCATTAAATTTTCGAACGGCACGTTGGGCGTGGCCATTGCAGACGTGTCCGGCCATGGCGTTCCGGCGGGCTTTATTACCGCCATGTTCAAATCCTCCCTGTACCGGACCACCCATAGCTATCGTGCGCCAAACGAGGTGCTGTACCATTTGAACAACGAACTGGCCGATATGGTCAAGACGGGTGAATATGTCACGGCCATCTATTGCCACGTCCATGCTCTGGAAGGTGGTAAGCGGCAACTGGACTATTCCGGTGCGGGACATCCCTATCCCTACTATTACAAAGCTTCCGAAGATCGGGTCATCGCCTTGAAAGAAAACGGTACGCCCCTGGTCTGGGTGAAAGATATGGACTATCCGATGGGTCAAATCCATCTGGAAGCCGGAGACAAAGTCTTACTCTTCACCGATGGGATCACCGAAATGCGGAACACGAAGGGGGATCTTTACGGTGAAGCCGCGTTAGAGGCGCTTTTGCTGGAACTGATTCATAAAAGCCAGCGTCAACAGACGCCTATTTTGGACGAGATGATCCAACACCTTTCAGACTATACGCAGGGCCATCCGTTGGAAGATGACCTGAGCGTGGTCCTGATCGAAGCGAGCTAGACTTTATCCAGCTTGGCGAATTTGGGATCCAGCAGCTTTTTACCGGCAATGGTATCGAACTGGATGCTATAAATGGCCTTGTCGCCATCGCCTAATACCTGACTGACCGTTCCTTCGCCGAACTTGGCATGAGCGACGCGGTCGCCAACCTTGAAAGCGGCGCCCGTTGGGGCAGGTTGTGGACGAGAAGCGCCAACCACGGGTAACGCTCCGCCTGAGGAACGGCTGCTGGGGGAACTGGCTGATTTCCGGTTTTTTAGATAATCACTGACGTTGGAACTGCCTCCGCCGCTGTAGGAATAACCACCACCGGATTTACCGCCATAAGATGAGGAGGAAGTGGATTTTTTCTTGTTAAAGCTGCTTTCGGAACTGTAGTCGTCGCTGAAGCGTTCGGAGGAGTAACCGGAACTATTGCCGGATTGCCGCATGCTATCTACGGCGCTATCGCTGTAGCGGTTGCCGGAATCCCGATCCAAGCTGTAAAAGCCGGATAGGTGTTCTTGCGGGATTTCCTTCAGGAAGCGGCTGGGTTGGCCGTAACGCAACTCTCCCATAATCATGCGGCGTCGGGCATAGGTCAGGAACAGGCGTTCCATCGCTCGGGTGACGCCCACATACATCAAGCGCCGCTCTTCTTCCATCTGTGTGGGGTCATTCAGGGAACGAAAGTGGGGGAATAAGCCTTCCTCCATCCCGCAAATTGCCACTATGGGATACTCCAAGCCTTTGCAGGCATGCAGGGTCATCAGTAGGTATTTGTTTTCTACCGGTTCAGAGGTATCAATGTCGCTGAGCAGAGACATCTGGGTCAGGAAGTCCGCCAGACCGGGTTGCCCTTCTTCCGTGGCCGGGTTTTCCTGCATAAATTGCCGGGCCACGCCAATGAATTCCTGCGCGTTGGCTTGACGTCCCTCGCTATCAGTTGGGTCTTCCAGCTTAAGTTCATCGAAGTAGCCGGTTAAATCCAGCACTTGTGTGACCAGATCATCCAGACCCACCTCAGTGGCCAGACGCTTCAACCGCTCCATCACTTGCATAAACGCGCCGATGGCTTTCGCCGCTTTGGGCTTGACCACGTCAACCTGGTCCACCTGCTTCAGTACGTTGTACAGGGTGGTTTGATGCAGGTCGGCCACTGCGTCCAGATGCTCAATGGTGGTCTTTCCAATGCCTCGCTTGGGCACGTTTAAAATCCGTTTCAGGCTGTAGCTGTCGGCATCGTTGAAGATGACCGTGAGGTACGCCATGATATCCTTAATCTCTTTGCGTTCGTAAAACTTCAACCCGCCCACCATCGTGTAGGGGATGCCTCGGGAGATCAGCGTGTCCTCCAGCACCCGGCTTTGCACGTTGGTGCGGTAGAGGATGCAACAATCGCCCGGCTTGTACGGACTGCCGTTGCTGGTCATTTGCTGCAGGCGATCGATCAGATAGGACGCTTCCTCACGGTCGTCCTTTGCTTCAAAGCAGTTGATCTTCTCCCCCGCGCCCCGCACTGAGATGAGTTCTTTGGGCAAGCGCTCTTTGTTCTGCTCGATGATGGCGTTGGCCACTTCCAGAATATTGGCCGTGGAACGATAGTTGTGAAGCAGCTTAATGATTTTTGCTCCAAGAAAGTCGCTTTGGAAGTTGAGAATAATGCGGAAGTTGGCGCCCCGCCAGCTATAGATGGATTGATCCACGTCGCCGACCACGGTTAAGCTGCGTTCCGTCCAGAGTTGTTTTTGCAGTTCCGGGGTACGATCGTCTTTAAGGCAGCCTTCGGCCAATAAACGAACCAGCTCGTACTGGGCATCGTTGGTATCCTGGAACTCGTCCACCAGGATGTGCTTGAACTGCTGATGATAGCGCTGCAACACATGCGGGTTCTGCTGGAGCAATTTGACTGTGATGAGCAGCATGTCATCAAAGTCCATGGCGTTGTTGCGGGACAGTTCGGCCTCGTAGCCATCGAAAATCTGGGCCAGCTTTTCGGCCCGGAAATCCTTGGCGGTGGAGGCGTAGCTAAAAGCGTCCAGCATGGAGTTTTTAAAACCGGAGATCATGTAGCGGATATTTTTGGGCGCGTAGAGCTTGTCATCCAGGTTGAGGCTTTTAATGACCGCTTTGACGGCGGCCATGGACTCGGTTTCGTCGTAGATGACAAAGTTGCTGGTCCAGGTGCGTCCGGCGGCAGAGGTATAGTGGCTGATGTCCCGGCGCAGGATGCGTCCGCATATGCTGTGGAAAGTGCCGATCCATAAGGCGCGACCGACCTCCTCGCCCATCAGATGGTTCAAACGTTCCCGCATTTCCCGAGCAGCCTTGTTTGTGAATGTTACTGCCAACACTTCTGCCGGATGGGCTCCGGTTTCAATGCGATGGGCAATCTGATGGGTGAGTACCCTAGTTTTGCCGCTGCCTGCTCCGGCCAGGACCAGTAAAGGCCCGACCTGGTGGGTAACCGCTTCCAATTGTTCCGGATTCAGGTTCTGCAGCAAACCATTCATGACTATCATCTAGCCTCTCTATATTCTGAAAAAACGTGAGTTAAAAATAATAATGGACAGGGACTCAACAGAGCCGCTGTTTTCCGGTGACTTGACATGGCCAAACCGGCTTGGGGACATGAAGAAAGCGTCTAAGCGGAAGCATCCCAGAAAAAAAACTGAAAAAGCAATGGCGCTTTTGGTGGCTTTTTATATAATATAGTGTTTAGATCGGCGACTTGTCGATGATTTGTGCGGTAAACGTTGAATTTCTTAATCTTAAGAGTTCGAGACAGGGCCAAACAGTGTCTACCGGATTGTAATCCGGATAGACGGGTATACAAAACCAATATCACCATTATGCAAGCGTTTTGAAGTGGATGGAAGGGACCCGATGACTGAGCATTCCCCGATTACGGATCACACTAATGCAACTGCCGTAGGCTTGATGGCTCTGTTTGATGACGAAAAAGGGGAGAAAACCATTCTGGTTCCCGTTTCCGACGAGGTGGAACTCGATCAGGACGTTCCAGATCCGCATGACGATCTGGCTGCGGAACTGTCCATGCTCCAGCAAAAGGCCAAGGCCATCGCTATCATCGGTAGCCGTAACATTCCGCTGCCCCACCAGCAAATTATCGAGATGCTGGCGTTTTCCCTGACTCATAACGGTAACCAGGTGATTACCAGCGGGGGCTCCTCCGGTACGAACGCCGCCGCAATCCGCGGAGCGATGAAGGGCAATCCCGATAAACTCCAGGTCATTCTGCCGCAAACGATTGGGCAGCAACCTTCCGACGTTCAGGATCAGCTCATTGGCGTGCCGCACATCACGGAACATCCGGAGTGGAGCATGATGAAACTCGCGGATGCCAGCCGACTTTGTAATCGGGAAATCGTGGATGCCTGTCAACAGCTGATCATTCTGCTTTCGCATGACAGCCCAACCTTGCATACCGCTATTGATTATGCCAACGAGAATCATAAATTAGTGACCTGCCTCTATCTCGACTAAAGTCACTTGATCCGGGCTATATTTTTAAGTTTCTCCCTAACCCATTGGAGCTATGGTGGCACCTCTATCTGGTGTGTAAACCATCCCTAGCGCGTGGACTGGTTTTGGGGTTCTGAAGGGCTCATTATGATGAGCAGGATATGTTGTTTTTGATTCCTTTGAATATATTTTTATTCGTTAGCTGATGGTCTGATAGACCGTATTAAAAAAAATTTAGTTACCCTGCCCAATCAGGCTATTTGATTTTACATGCTTTGCAGTTTTGTGTTTTCCGTGAAACGCATGCAATACATGGGAAACAGCCTCATAAGCTCATCCAATCAAGGGTTTAGACAGGCGGGTAATTCTTCAATATGTATTTTCCCGTAAGCTAAACTTTGCAATAGTTTGTATCGAGCTTATACCCAATTACTTCAGGCAAAATGAGTGCGAGAGTGGCAGATTTTGCCGGTGTTTTTGGCATGGAGGAATTTTTATGCTGGGTCTGATGATGCCCTACAATCGAAAGCTACCTTTTGCCGCAGCGCAAATCAGTCTGCTGGTCTTCGGGCTGGGTTGTTATAGCCTTGCCTGGTCGGCACCACCGATTAACACGGTGAATGACGGGCGAATTGTCGCGGGTGGCACCTATCTAAACACGTCCAATAGCAAAACCACGTTTACGAATAGTCAAGGCGGTGGTTTATGGGTGAGGCCCAATACGGTCGTTCGAGGTTTAGAAAGCGATTCCAGCGGTAATCTTACCAACAATGGTGGAACGATTCAATTTTATGCCCCGGATAACGTGGTTCGCATCGACGGGACAGTCAACGTGAATGGCCTGCTGAATGGTTCCGGCGCCTTTATTGGGAATGGCGGCAAAGTGTTTGTGGACTCCGCCTACCTGATCAATAACGGAAATATCTATGCCAGCGGTGTTAACGGCGGTTTGGTGCAGATAAATGTGGCTGGTATGGCTATGAACGGTTCAGGACGTATTTACGCACATGGCTATGGGGGCAATGGTGGTGTCATTTCCGTCAATAGTAGCGGCCCGGTTGATATCAGGCGAGGGGCCGTCATTGATAGCTCCGGTCGTGTATCCGGCACCATCGATACCAACGTGATCAACCTGGAAGGCTCTATTGTCAATGTGGAAGGTGTTCTGCGTGCTGATGGCGTAACCGCTGCCCAAGTAGGCTCGCGTGGCGGAACGATTCGTCTGGTGGCTACGGGACGTAGCGATCTCAGTGAGTTGCAACGGGCCTTTACCGCGGCGGGCCAAACAAACGCCGGTGATGCCACCTCAACTCCCACGCTTTCCGCTGCCGAGCAGAGCGCTTTGACTTCCAGAGCCCAGAGTTTGATCAGTACGGAGGAAGGTTCGGTCAACATTGGGTATAGAACGGTCAGCACGACTGGAACCCCAACCGGAGGGTGGCTCAGCGTGAACGGGAGCAATGGTCCGATTGCGAATAATAATGATCAAACTGAAAACACCGTGCAGCGGGCGGGTGATGGGGGGACCATCATTCTGGCTGCCGATCAAAACGTGCATATCCGTGGCCTGATTAGCGCCAATGGCGGGCAAGGTTCAAGTGGAGCCACTACATCTGCAACGCTGCAGCCTAATCCAGGCGTTAATGGCGGGGATGGCGGGACCATCAGCGCCATCAGCAATCGAGATATTGCCGTCTTGAATACTTCGGGGCAACTTTCCGGTGTGGTACAGGCCAGTGGTGGCGCCGGCGGTCAGACGACAGTATTTAATAGTGCCGATGTTCAGACGAACCCCAGTGCCAAAGGGGGTAATGGCGGTGTAATTGCCTTCGGTTACAATAGCGCTATGGGCAACCGGGGTACAATCAGCGCGTTGGGTGGCGCCGGTGGTCAGGGGACCAGACTGGCTTCTCAGGCCAGTACACCTGCCGGACCGGGCGGTAACGGGGGTAACGGTGGGCTGATTGTGTTTAGCGGGAATGATAATCCCATTGGTGGTGGCCGTATCAATGATAGTGGGGGCTCAGGCGGTTCCGGGCTATCAGGTCCGGTCAGTGCCGGAGGGCATGCGGGGCTGATAGTCACGCCAGTCCCGCCAACCTTGACCACCACCCAAAACGTGACTCAACGGGATGGCGCCGCGGGCAATTCCAATGGCGTTCCTGGTGTGACCCGCTCGGCCTTGGGCGTAACTGCCGGGGACGAGTTGCTAAGCCATGCGGAAAATTTGATCTGGCTGCGGAAAAATACCGCCAGCAATACGCATCCGGCTGGCATTAGCGATATTCTATTTAACCATCAGGGCGTGGCGCGTTCGATTACTGATCCGAATGGGCAAGGCACTGCATTAAATCTTATTCTGGCTCGAAAATCGACCAGTACCTATCCCTACAGGAATTTTACCGTCGGTAGCAGCGTGAATAACCTGGGCTTATCCCTGGCCAGACCTTTCCCCGAAGAATGGGACGGGCTGACCAAAGTGGCGAATCTGACGGTCGCGAATCATGGCTCGATCACCTTCCCGGGTTCATCCGATTACTGGCGGGTCAATGCTTGGGGTGGAGGGCACATCTCCGCGCTGGCGATGGGGAATATCGGCAATAATGAAGATGGCTACGAAGCGGATGGAACCGTGGTGGGTGGCAGCATCAATCTCGCCAGTTCGCAGGATATCGTGCCCTATAGCATTATTGGTACCCAGGCGTTGAACTTTCATGGTGAAACCGCTTTCCATGACGGAAGCATCATCATGAAAGCCGATCGTGACATACAGAATCTGGCCTTGCTGGGTGGCAGCTCTCGAAATGCATTGATTGGAGAGACGATTCGCCTGAAGGCCGGGCGTAACTTTATCAACCAAGGTCAGAGTGTACTGGCTGCCAATGCTGGCGGAAGTACTGCAACCGGCCCGAGCCAGGCGGGAATGATTACCATTAATGCAGGCAATGACCTGCGGATGGGTAATCAGATTGATGGTGGGCCTACGATGGAAGCCGATGGGGTTGGATCTTCGGCTGCCGGTGGGTATATCTTCATGAAAGCGAATACCATTTCCACCCCCAACCTGAATTACGCGCAAGCCAGTGGAACTTCGACTCCAGGCCGCATCATCATTCAGGGCACCGTTCAAATTGACCCACCCATGTAAAATGATTTGCCAGAGAGTTTGATAACTCATCTGAAGCATTGATTCAAAGAGAGCAGTAGCAAGTTCTATCCGAGGCGCTTTATTACCCTCGGGTAGAACTTTACTCTTGGAATTCAGCCAGGGGATTCACCAAGTGGTTAAGCCAAGAGTAGCCGAGTGGTAAGTTACAAAATCTCAAACGATTCGCTAAACTGTTGACACATCTAAAGAATTTAATGGTTTTTTTAACAACAAATTTAACAACTCCATCAGCTTCAGATATTTCAGTCCATTGCAAAAGGAAAGAGAGTAGGAGGGAATCATGAAGAAATACATACTGCCGAGTTTGATTGCGGTAGTGGCCATCAGCTTGCCATTGATGGCCCAAGCTCAGACTTCGCCAATTCTGGGGACACAGCAACAATCCCAATCCGCTGCGCCGTATGCGGGTCAAGCTGGACAGTCAAGCCCATCAGCCGGCTCCAGTGTAAATGCGCCATCCGATCAGCAGCAGAGCCAAATGACCTCGCCTGCTGCCGGGGTGAGTAGTCAGCAAACGCCTACGACGCAAAATTCCAGTCAAACAAGTCAGATGACTACACCCAATACTGGTGTCAGTAGTCAACAACAAACCGTGACTCAATCCCAAAGCGCTGTAACCCAATCCCAATCAACAACTACCACTCAGTCGGCCACGGCAGTGGCGCCTCCCAGTGTGGCGGAAGTGATTGTGGGGGCGGACGCGGCCAGTTCGATTACGCCTCCTTTAAATATTGGGTTGGGTACGACTGCCATCAATGTGGTAAATCCCACGCCAAAACCGGTAACGTTTACGGTTCCGAATCTGAGTCTCAGTTACGAAGTGCCGGCGAACTCCCAACGCATGGTGCAGATTGATCCAACTCAAACCGCGAACTTGACGGCCGGTCAATCGGTTGCCTATTATATCAATGATTCTAATGGCAATCAGATTGCGTCAGGCAACTTAAATAATTATCAGGCCATAGCGAGTCAGATTAATACCAATACTCAGTTCGCTTATGAGCAAAAAGAGGAGCCAAAGTATGAGGCCACCTCTACTCCAAGGAAATACTCTCGTAGCCGCTCAACGGTAAGAGGATACTGGTAAAAAATGGTCGGGTAATTCCCTGCTGGAGTGAGCCGGCCATACAAGTGAACGCTTCGGAGAAGCAATGGCGGGTTCGTCGATAGTTCAAAAAATTGACACAGTAAGCTCCAGGTTCGGATATCTCTGGATTATGGCACTCACCCTTTGCGTGAATTTCTACGTCACGCCAGGAGTGGGTGCCGAATCCGTATCATCGGGAGTGACTCAATCCGCCGGGGCCAGTGCTGCTGCCCCGGACTCGCTGGAGACCCGGCTGGTAATCAATATTCCCAGTCGAACGTTGTGGGTCTATGAAGGAAACCGCATTGTGGATTACTTTCCGGTGGGTGTCGGCAAGCCTGGTTTCATGACGCCCGTAGGGAAATATTCCATTATTAGCAAAGTCATGTATCCCGGCTGGGAAAACCCATACATGCCCAAGGGTAAAGTTCGGCTGGCTCCGGGGGAGAAGAACCCTTTGGGTACGCGATGGATGGGATTTTATCAAAAAGCCGGGGGTGAGTATGGCATGCATGGTACGGATAATCCGGGTTCGGTCGGGAAATTCAGCTCGCATGGCTGTGTTCGCATGAAAATCTCGGATGCGGAAACTTTGTTTGATTTGGTGGATATGGGGACCCCGGTGGAAGTGACCTATGAGCCGGTGCTGATTCGTAAGAAAGATAATCAGATTCGGGTGATTGTCTATCCGGATCGATTCAAGCGCGGCATGCCTACAGTGGAGCAGGTTCAATCCAAAATTCTAAAACAATACCCGGCTGCTGCTTTGAATTTGGACCAGATTAGGCAGGCTTTGGCTCAGCCCTCCGAGAAACCGGTCGATGTGGGTGACCTACCGGTAACGAACGCGCTGAAGCCGCAAACGGATACCCCTCAAAGCCAGACCACATCCTATAGCAACTTTCCCAAATCGTCTTTTAACGAGCTTAACTGGCTGAATCAGCCCTGATTTCAGATTGCTGACAGAGCGGATATGGCCGAGATAGCAGCTATTGTCCTGAAGGACATACCAAACAAATACTGCAGGTGGGAGCCGCAATAGTAAAAAAGAAGTTTTTTACTATTGCGGCTGGCTTCCCTAAAAGATGGATATCAGTGGTTTTAGCCGGATTTTCGATTAAAACTTTAACTGTCTTATAGAAGACGCAATTTTCTTTACATGTTTGTTTTTATTTTTGTAGTATAAAATAGCGCCATGCCTCTCCTGTTTTGGAGGGGAAAGTATTAAGAGAGACAGTGAGCAATGCCACAAGCCGTCCAGCCAGGCACTTATAGCAGTGCCTATGGCCAACAATTGCAAAAGACCATCATGACGATGGCTTCAAACCCCAGCATGACGGCGGCCATGCTGACGCCAAATCCTATGATGATGCAGGCTGACTATGCCATTGGCAATACAATCGGTGATATTGATACGCAGATGGCTGCGGTGGGTATTAGTCTTTCCCCTTTCGGAAGTCCAGTCGGCTACTCTCCTTATACCTCTTACACCTCGGGCTTAACTTCTCCACTGGGTGGTTTAGGTGGCGGTTTAACCTCGCCGTTTGGAGGTATGATGTCCCCAATGGGAGGTTTGGGAGGAGGCCTTACTTCCCCCTTCGGTGGCATGAGTTCTCCATTGGGTGGTATGGGGATGTCATCACCCTTGGGTGGCATGACCTCGCCCTTGGGAGGAATGACATCGCCACTGGGTGATATGAGTGGCGGGATGCTCGGTCAGTCGAATCCGTTAAGCGTTATCATGGCTTTGCTTTATCAAATTATGAACATGATTATGGGTTTGGGAGCACAACAAGGAATGTCGGGAGGTCTGGGAATGAATTCGGGCGGTTTGGGCCTAAATTCGGGTGGCAGTCTTGGCAGTCCCATTCAAGGCAATTATTACAGCTATTATCCTGGCTTGGCGACAATATCGCCATTATTGCAGACCGGTCAATTTTCAGGCTTGGCATAATCCGGACTTTCACCATCATTTTCCAATTACCACTGAAATGTGGGGCATCTAAGTGGCAGCGCTTCATTTGCAAAAAAAATCGCTACTTTAAAAATAAAGTAGCGAAGCAAATTAAAATTAAGTAGGGGGAAAATTAAGTCAAATTGAAAACGGGTTCAAACGAGATCAAGTCAGGATTAATTATCGGATTCGTTCATGTATAACTCATCGGATCCCATGGAAGATTCTGAAGATTGAAAGTCTTCATGGGTGGGTGGTCCAACGAGTAAACCACAGGACAACACATCTTTTTTCCTGAAAGCCCAGAGAATGGTGCCGTTTTTTCCGCTTTGAAAAAAGGAGAAACAGTCACCATCCATATCTTGAATACGTCCGCGAAGCGGATTATTAAAGCCTTTAATGAAAACAAAAACTTCGCCACCATCATCAAATGCGGACTTTAGCATTTTTTCAAACATGTTTAAACCTCCCCATGTTCGGGCTGTAATCGCTTTACCCAATACCTTTTAATACCTTCGGTTGAACCGGATTCACCGGACAGACGCGGAACTCACTCAAACGCAATAGGATTTTCTTTTAGAAAGTCTATACTAATTGCTTTATTAATTTTTGTCAACAAAGCCAAGGTCAACCATAGTTTAATTCAGTCACCACGCTATGTTTACTGATGACGATGCTGATATTTATTTGTTCAAATGTTCAAAAATTTATTTTTGCTCAGCTTTATATAAACTCATGCATAAGTGTAGCCATATGCGCATAAATGTTTCTATGGCAGGCCACTAGCGTCCGGTTCATAAGCTGAAAACTCTTTTGTAGAAAAGGATTGAGGCAGAAACGATATTTTTTTGTAAAATGCTGAGAATCCCTTTTCGAGCAGGTTCTGTATTATGCCCATCC
>Ga0157374_10002734_pt1 | contig 14809 bp, 14 predicted proteins | sample M25metaG_FD_115308 | JGI IMG/M metagenome (GOLD analysis project Ga0157374, IMG submission 115308) | Miscanthus rhizosphere microbial communities from Kellogg Biological Station, Michigan, USA - M2-5 metaG | ecosystem: Host-associated > Plants > Roots > Rhizosphere > Soil | place: USA: Michigan...
CGCCGAGCACCGGCGACCGTTCTAAAAACGCGAACTTCATCCCCGGAATTCTGAAGTCAATGCCAAACTCCGCGGAGCCATTGGTCTTCGAGGGCGTATCGATTCGCGGAACACGCGTTCCCACCAGCTTGTAATCAGCCGGTTTTTTCAGCGGTACATCCTTCGGGATTGGCAGGGTCGCGGCTTTGAGCGCCAGTTCGCCGTACGTCGCCTTGCGTTTCGATTCTTCGTGAATCACCATGCCGTTTTCGGTCTTACAAGTCTCGCGACCCACGCCCCAATTCAAAGCCGCGGCCGACACCAGCATGGCTCGTGCAGTCGCCCCTGCCTGGCGCATCGAGTCCCACGTCGTGCGCACGCTTGCGCTGCCCCCGGTGGACTGGTCGCCGTACAACGTGCTCGCGCCCGCCTGCTCGATGTAAATTTTCTTCCAGTCCGCATCCAGTTCTTCCGCCAGAATCATCGGCAGAGCCGTGCGCACGCCCTGTCCCATTTCCGAGCGCGCGACCACAATCATCACTTTATCGTCCGGGGTGATCTTCAAATACGCATTGGGAGAAAACGCATTGGACGTTGCCTTACCCCCCTTGTCCGTCCCATGCGGAACGTAGAACCAAAGCACAAGTCCAGCACCAGCTGCGGCGCCAGCAGTCAGAAACCCGCGACGAGAGAGCGGAGTCATCGCGCACCGCCCGTATTCGCCGCTCGCAGAATCGCTTTTCGGATCCTCTCATACGTCCCGCAGCGGCAGATGTTCGCCGACATCAATCCCGTAATCTGCTCCTCGTTCGGTTTCGGATTCTTTGCCAGCAGGGCTGCCGCGGCCATAATCTGTCCGCTTTGGCAGTATCCGCATTGCGGAACCTCTTCCGCGATCCATGCTTGCTGAAGCGGGTGTTGCCCGTCGGCGCCCAGGCCTTCGATGGTCGTCACGTTCTTGCCGGCAACTTGCGAGACCGGCGTCGTGCAGGAGCGCGCAGCCACGCCTTCCACGTGAACCGTGCACGCGCCGCACAGTCCCGCGCCGCATCCGTATTTCGTCCCGGTCAATTGCAGCGTATCGCGCAATACCCAAAGCAGCGGCATGTCGGGGGAAACATTGACCTTCTTTTCGCTGCCGTTCACGTGCAGTGATATGTCAGCCATTTTGTGGTCAGGACCTCGCTTAAAGTTTCCCAATGGTAATGGAAAGCGCTGAAAAGAGGAATGCGGTGCCCTCGCCACGACCACTCGCGTCGCGCTGTTACACTTTACGTCCCATGCTTTCCGGATTTGCCACCGCCGCCGGTACCGCGCGTTATCGTGATCGCTTCCCGCAGCTCCGCGATGCCGGACACTTCCGCCGCCCGACGAATGTGCCCGGCGCCGGCGAACTTTGGCTCTCTTCAATCGGCATTGGCACCTATCTCGGAGAGCCCGACGCGGCCGCCGACGCCGCCTATACCGAGTCGATTACCACCGCGCTCCAGTCCGGCATCAATGTTCTCGACACCGCCATCAACTACCGGCACCAGCGCTCGGAGCGGAATATTGGCGCGGCCCTCAAGCAGCTCGCCGCCTCCGGCGGATTGCAGCGCGATGAAGTGTTCGTCTGCACTAAGGCCGGGTACCTCACCTTCGATGGAGATGTGCCTCCCGATCCTCGCGGATACTTCATCCGCGAATATGTCGAACGGGGCGTGATCGATTCGTCGCAGATCGCCGGCGGCATGCACTGCATGGCTCCCGCCTACCTCGAGAACCAGATCGAACGCTCGCGTCACAATCTCGGCCTTGAGTCGATCGACCTGTTTTACCTGCACAATCCGGAGTCGCAGTTCGCAGAAGTCTCGCGCGAAGTTTTTCGAGTGCGTCTGCGCGAAGCGTTTGAAACCCTTGAGCAGCAGGTTCACGTCGGCCTCCTCCGTTATTACGGCATCGCAACCTGGAATGCCTTGCGCGCCGCCGAAGGTACTCGCGACTACATCAACCTCTTTGGGGTCGAGGCACTAGCGCACGAAGTCGGAGGAGCCAATCATCACTTCCGCTTCGTGCAGCTTCCGTTCAATCTGGCCATGCCGGAAGCCTTCGGCTTGGCCAACCAGCGGGACGGCAAAGGAAAAAAGTCACTCCTGCAAGCCGCACAGCAACTCGGTATCGCCGTCATGGGCAGCGCTGCGCTCTATCAAGGGCAACTCACGCAAGGCTTGCCGGAATTCGTGACCAATATATTGGGAATGAAGACCGACGCGGAAAACGCCATCCAGTTCGCCCGCTCCTCCCCTGGAGTAACGTCGGCGCTGGTCGGCATGGGAAAAAGTCAGCACGTGACAGCCAATTTGAAGCCCGCGCTTTCAAAACCGACCCCAAGCGAGAATTGGCTGAGATTGTTTCGCGAAAAGTAGCTGCAGGTCGATTTTTGCTGAACTGCGAAATGTAGAAGGAGCGCGGAGCAACAAAGCGCGGGGCAGACGATCAGACTTCCTTGGTGAACCTTCGTGCCCTTTGTGGTTTTCGGTTTTTGAATTGGCGGCGCTGCCTACTTGATCGCCGCCGCCTTCGACTGTGCCAGAGCGGCCGTCTCGGTCGCGGGATTTTCCTTCTGGATCTGCTCGTAAATCCGCTTGGCCTCGAGCGGTTGCTGCTTGCTCATGTACAAATTGGCCAGCTCAAATTGCACGCTCACCTTGCTGACGGCGTTGGTCGGCTTGTCCATCAGTTGCTTATAAATCTCGATGGCCTGCGCGTCTTTCTTGTCCTTGGTGTAAACCGAACCCAGCGCGAACTTGGCGAGTGACGACAGATCCTTGTTGTAGACGCCCGCAACTTCACCCAGATTTTTTTCAGCAGCCGCGAAATTGCCCAGGTTGGCCGCCGAAACACCCAGCAGGTAACGCGCTACATCCGCGCTACGGGTGTGCGAATACTTGTCGACGATCTCCTGGTACTGTTTGCTGGCCGCAGTGTCCCGCTCATTGGAAGAAGTGAAACTCGGGAATCCCGGCTGCGCCGGCATGTTCGCGGGACGAATCGGAGTCTCCGCAGTACGCAATGCCTGGCTCAGCGCCAGGCTCGCTTTTTCATCCTGCTGCGAGATGTAATACCAGACGCCCCCGCCGATCGCCAGCACGGCGACCGCAAGGCCAATGACCCAGATCAGCGGCGAACGGTGCTGGACGGTCCAGTCTGCCGCCCCCATGGTGGCTTGGCTGAACTTGTCCTGTTTAAGCGAATGTCGGGTTTCTGCGCGCACGGAATCCTTCTAGGTCTGCTTGTGGATTGGTAATTGTTTAGTGTAGCAGGCAAAAAATACCAGCGTCAAAGCCCCGTCATCCATCACAGCCCACTGTGGCAGGCCCAGCTGAGTGAATGCGCCAATCCAATTTAAGATGCGTCACCCCGAAGACCGCGCGCTCTCTCCCCGCGCGGCGAGGGATCTGGCGTGGAACGGATGCGCTTCCACGCAAAACAAAACCGCCACCCGAAGGTGGCGGTAAAAACCAACGATAACAAAACGCCCTAGTGCGTGGCCGGCTCCAACTCGCCCTTCTCGAGCTTTTCCTGGCACTCGATGCAGTGCCTAGTCCACGGCACCGCTTCCAGCCTCTTGGCGTTGATTTCTTTTCCGCAGGAAACGCATTCTCCGAACGTGCCTTCGCGAATCCGGCTCAGCGCGCCTTCCACCATCTGCAGCAACTGGCGATCATTATTGCTTTGTGAAAACAGGAATTCCTTGGTGTAGGAATTGGCAGCTCGGTCGGCGATGTCCTGCGCCGAGTCTTCGTCCGCGCTGCGGCCATCCTGTTCATTTCGGACCACGGTTCGCCGCAACTCCTGCTGGCGTGTTTCGAGTTTTTTCTTAAAAGTTTCGAGTTTCTTTTTATCCATGAATTTCTGCTCTGGCACAAAGCCTGCCTCCCAGAGCTCTCCTGACGTTAGGGCCAAACAAAAATGATATGCGCTCAATTTGAGACGCGTCAACTGCCGCAAACGTTGTATGACTCAGGTGGTCACCGGGGCAACGTCTCAGGCATGTTCGTGAGCGCATAAGCCAGCACCGCCATGGCAGCCGCGTTTTCGCGCAGTTCGCGCGGGTCCACCTTGTCGAGCGTGTCCGCCGCGCTGTGGTGATAATTGAAATACGTCAATCCCTCTTGCATGACGCCGAACGACGGGACGTCTGCTTTTGCCATTTCCGTCAAATCGGCGCCCGGACTGAACATTGTCACGCGCATCAAGTTCGCGCCCATGCTTTGCAGGATGTCCTGCACCGGCTCGAGCAACGGCAGCGCCGCGGCGCTCACTTTGGCATTGAACCCCAGCGGATGCTCGGCGCCCAGGTCGCTTTCGATCGCTCCAACGTAGTGGCCGAATTCTGCGCTGTGGGCCTTTGCATAGGCGTCGTGTCCCGCGCCGCCATTCTCCTCGTCCATCCAGGCGATCACCCGCAGCGTGCGCCTCGGTGCCAGGTGCAGTTTCTTCAGCAGTTGCGCCGTTTGCATCGCGATGGCAACGCCTGCCGCGTCGTCGATCGCGCCAGTTCCTAAATCCCAGGAATCAAGATGTCCCGAAATGATCACCACTTGTTCCGGATGTTCCGAACCTTTCCAATCCGCGATCACATTATGACTGGTCACATCCGGAAGCTGCTTCGGAGTCAGGGTCAGGTGCATGCGCACCCGTCCTTGTTTCGCAAGATGCGAGATCAGCGTCGCGTCTTCGGCAGTCACCGCCGCGGCTGGAATGCCGGCCCGATCACTCCACCCGGTGTGCGGTAAACGGAAGTCCGCGCCCCCGACGGACCGGATCAACGAAGCAACCGCTCCCAGTTGCGCGGCCGCTTTCGCGCCATCCCCGCGATAGATGACCGCCTCGCCATAGGCCTCAAGCGAGTTTCCGGCTGCCGCCTTACGCTTATCGAATGGCACATCGAACAGCACGATTTTCCCGGCAACCCGTTCGCGCCCCAGCTTGGTCAGTTCATCGAAGCTCGTCACCACGACAACGTCTGCAGCGATTCCGCTCTCCCCGGTCGATGTGCTCCCGCCGAGCGCCGTCAGCACGATTCTTTGTGTAGTGCCTTCTGCCTGTCCCGGGAAACTGGCAAGCTCGCCGGTTTCGATCCCTCGCGTCCAGTGGGGCACCTTCACCTCTTCGAGTTTGACCTCAAGACCAAGTTTCCGGAGTTCGCCGGCCACATAGTCGACCGCTTTCTCCGCTTGCACCGACCCACTCGGGCGCGCTCCGATGTTCTCGGTCAAATGCGCCACTTGTTCGTACGCGTAGTCATCTGCAAGCGCCGCATCGCGCAGCGTAATCAACTCCTGGACTAAGTTGGCCGGCAGCGGATGACTCACGCCATGCTTCTTGTTCCCTTGCGCCTTTGGGATGGCGGACGAAGAGACCGACAACACAAATGACAAGACAAATACCGTCAGAGAAAGCATCCAAAACACCGGCGGAGAAAGGCGTGTGCGATTCATGGAGTGTTCACAATTAAGAGTTTCACAGTGTAGCCGACAGTTTCGGGAAATGCCCAGCGGCTCTGGGCAACAAACAAAAAAGTGGTCCCATTTCTGGGACCACCGTTTTAAAGAGGCGAAGAAGGAAGGTTAAGTCAGGGATACCGCAAGGCGGCGCCATTCCGGCGACCAGAACGGCGTGTCGAGAGATGTCGAGAGAAGAGAGTGAAGCTCATCACTGTTAGCTGCGGCCTCTTTAGTAATATGTGAAAGTGCACTTCCCCCACCAAAACTCGTTGTCACAGCCTCGTGTGACGCGCCGCCCTCTGAAGCTATTAATTCTGATGTGGTTAGAGGGAAATCAGCGATACCTTAGCCGCCACATGATGCGAAGTTCCACACTCTGCTAACTGCACATTCCTGCACATTCGGTGCACGGGGATACTTTCCCCAAATAAGAAAGCCTCCGCTGGGCGGAGGCTTTAGCAAAACCATTCCAGTCGCTCTAGCTGTGGCCGGCGACTGTCCGCAGCTTGCCGGGCATGAAGTGGTACGGCGGCCATGGGCCGCTGATCACCAGTTCGCAATTCTTCAACTGCTTGGCTGCCGTCGTGTAACGATTTTGATATTTTTCGATGGACTTGGAATCGATCAGGTGGGCGATGTCGAGGAGCATTCCATCAGCATCCACTCTCTTGCAGCTGACTTCTTCCTCCAGTGGATTGAACAGCTTGTGCACCTGCACTGACAGGGCTCGTGCTTTGGTCTGGCGCTCCCGGTCGCGGGATGCCTTCACCCTGAGCTTGGCCAGATAATCCCCGCCGACCGTGTTCGGCAAAATCACTTCGGTCATGGCTTCCCTCAGCGATCCGTCCCGGACCACCAGCTTCAGCCTCATTTCCGCTTTGCCTTTCAGTCTCGCGACGCTCAGGCCGAATGTCCGGCGATTGGTCCGGACGGCCTGCCGCAACGCTTCTTCGGTATCAAAAATTGTGCCGAACCGAAAGGGCAGAACGGTCGCGGTGCGGAAGCACACGCTTACCACACGCGCATGCTCTAACACTGTTTTTTCATCCAGCTTGTCTGCCGCGCGGTCATATTCGCTGACCACCACCGCAAATTCGCCGCTTGGATAGCTGAGGACTGGAGCTCCGTTAACGCCCTGAACGCCGTCCAGTAAGTACGGGCGTCGAGTGCGTGTACCGTTCGCTAGGGTCTGATGTTCCGTCAGGCAGTATGCGTACCACGCCATGCATTCTCTCCGAACCGTGGGTGAGCCGGGCTCTCCCCGTTGTATTCGCAAAAGTTGCGTCAATCGAAATTGCTAGAAAGGGCGGTACAGCGACGAGATGAACGTTAACTTCAACGTTCATAAGTCATCTTACTTCGGTAACCGGGAAATTTGCAACCTTTTCGTGCAGACTTGCATCTCCCGTTCGCTAAATTTTCGCTCTTGAATCGGTTTAATAAATCGCGTGTGACTTATGGTCAGAGCGAGTAGAGCTTCAAGATTTGCGACTTGAACAATCTGGGATCGGGAAGATTTCTAGTATCAATCAACTACTTATGTTTCAACGCGCTTTTGGCCGCGCGCTCTTGCAATGCGATCATCACCACGCTCAACATTTCGTCCCACGGAGCGGGCTTCCCCGTCCAGATTTCGAATTGCCGCGCAGCCTGATGGACGAACATTTCGATGCCAGGAATTATTTGTGCGCCGCGTGCCTTGGCGAGCTTGATCAATTTGGTTTCGAGCGGGTCATACACCATGTCGAAAACATAGTGGGCGCGAATCTCATCTTCTTTCAGCGGACAGTCGCGAGTATTGCCGAGACCCACCGGCGTCGCGTTGATGATGACATCGAAGGCGAGTTTCTTCAGGTCGGCGCGTTTTACGGTTCGCGCCTTGGCTTGCCGCGCCAGTTTCTGCGCCGCCGGCAGGCTGCGGTTCAGGATCCAGACTTCTGACCCGCGCTCTTTCAGACCAAACACTGCGGCTCGGGCCGCGCCGCCGGCGCCAAGTACCAGCACTTTCAGGTTTTCGAGCGCCACCCGCTGCTCCAGAGGACGCACCACCCCCGCCGTGTCGGTGTTAAATCCGTACAGCTTGCCATCCTGGCCACGCACCACGGTGTTGCAGGCGCCGATCTTCGTGGTGTGAGCGTCGCTATTGTCGAGATGGCTGAGGATCGCCTCTTTGTACGGCATCGTGATGCTCAGCCCGTGCAGCGGAATCTCGCGCACGCAGTAAAGCAGGTCTTTCAGCGTTTTCGCGTGCAGGCCGAGGTAAACGCCATTGACGTTTTCTCGCCGCAGCGCCGTGTTCATGATGATGGGAGAAAGCGAATGCGCCACCGGATCCCCAGCCACTCCGTAGACACGCGTTGCTGCGTCCACCTGGTCGATTCGATAGGTGCTGCGCAGGTCCTGCGCGGTGATCTGACCCGGCGCCGTCTCTTCCCCGGCGCTAACCGATGCGAACGTAAAAACACTGCTTGCGCGGACACCTAGCACGCGGCTGATCAGCCCCTGTTCGCCCATGCAGAGCCCCACCAGCGAGTGTCTGTCACCATGCGTTTCCAGAAACTTCATCATCACAACGTTGTCCGAAAGCGTTGTGGCGGTAGCGACGATCTTGTAGAAGTCCGCCGGAATCGAGCGCATCTTTTCGAGCGTTTCGTCGAGCTTCTTGGTGGCGCGAAAATCATGAAAGGAAAGCAATAGTGCGGCCTTGGCCCGCATTTTCTGCAGGGCATCCGGCTTGCACTTCAGGGCGCTTTGTAATTCGAGATCAATGATCTGGCATCCCGCGGCAGCGGCCTTGGTCAAGATGTCGATCTGCGATGCGAGTGATCCTTTGAACTTGCCCCCGTTTTCCGCTCGCCGGCAGGTCGCAATCGCCGTCACATGCTGGTGCATTTCGAAGAACTTTTTGACCTTTCCGATCGCTGCCGCAGGCTGGGGAATGTAGTCCAACCGAAACTCAACAAAGGAGTTATCCCGGGAAAGCGCTTCCGCCTTCTCAATCATATCGTTGGGGTCGGAGCCAGTAATCGCGACGCAAACACGAGGCATGCGAAGGGGTAAGAACCGGGGTGCGTAACTGGCTGACGCAGATATCATTGGAGCCGAGTAAGTCGGCGCGATATTACAGGCGTGTAATTCCAGATGCAACAACGGATTATCACGACTCAGCCGAAAACTTTTGGCGAATGACCCAATACACCCTCGTAACCTTGACCCACCCCTACCCGCTTGTTACTTTCCGGTCTGAGCCCACTCGAAGTACAGGTTTTTAGCTAGGCTGCGGCCCTGTGGGGTCTCAGTCGGAGGTAACATGAAGAAAACAGGACTTTTGTTGCTGCTTTTGGCGGTCGCCGCTGGTGCCCAGACGGCGGACTCCGCACCGGCTGCTTCGATGGAAGCGCCGCAGAACACAGTCGTAACGAACGCCAGTTTCCCGCACGAGAGAATTCAGACGCCGACTTCCGCGGATTTGTACTGCGCCGGGTTCATCACCAAGGACTTGCTTCCGGACGCCAACTTCGTGGCGGGTGGCTTGAATTCCCCGAGCACCACCAAGTTCGCCAACGGCGACATCATCTACCTGCAGGGCTCCGGATATCAGGCAGGCCAGCAATACAGCATCATTCGCGAACTCCGCGATCCCAACAAGGGTGAGACTTATCCCGGTCAGCGCAAACTGGTTGCCGCCACCGGCCACCCGTATGCTGAGATCGGCCGCGCGCGCATCATCGACACACGCAGCCACGCCGCCATCGCGCAAATCGAGTTCAGTTGCGATCCGATCAATCCCGGCGACGTCGCCGTGGCTTTCACTGAAAAGACGCCCATTGCGTTCCACGCGCCTGTGCGCTTTGACCGGTTCCTGCCCGCTTCGAACAAGACTTCGGGCCGCATCGTTCTGGGCAAGGATTTCGACTCCGTGCTCGGCACCGGCATGAAGGTCTATATGAACGTGGGCGCGAATCAGGGCGTGAAAGTAGGTGACTACTTCCGGGCCGTCCGCACCTACACCGCCGATCTTAAGGATCCGGTTGACTCTTTATCGTTCCGCGCTTCGACCACCGAAGACACGCAGGCTCGTCCCGCGGCCGTTGAGCCGACGATGCTGAACCGCACGAAGGGTCCGCAGATTCACCTTGCCGACCTGCCGCGCCGCGCCGTCGGTGAGATCGTTGTGATCAGCGTTACGCCTTCCACCGCAACGGGCATGATCGTATATGCGCCCGAAGACGTTCACGCGGGCGATGGCGTTGAACTCGACGAACAGTAACCGCGCATCCATTCGCAGTAATTGGAGAGGGAGTAATCCCTCTCCAATTTTTTTGGCAAGAAGCCCTGCCCTAATGGCTCGAATCCGGCGTACCGCGCTCTCCGAATACTTCTGCCGTGAAAGCTTCGAGTCTTGCTCCGTGTCGCCAGGCGTGCGCAGGCAGGCCCGCTTTGTGACACGTTTGCTCCAGAAACTTTTCGAGGTCCCAGCCGTGCTCGAGCGGGACTTGCGGCAGTAGCAATCCGCGCTGCACGCCCGAGGAGATCATCAGCCCATGCCGTCCGAGGACGATGTCTTCCGGCCGGATCGGTGCGAGCGGAGACAAAATGCTCAGCGATACCCGGAGCCCCGCCGCCTCCACCGCGTGAACCGGAGCGAAGCGCCGGTCTTCAAACGCGGCCGCCCGCGCCGTCTCCGCAATCGTGCGGTAGACCGATGCGATCGGCAGCACATAACCGACGCACCCGCGCAGCTCGCCCTGCAAATAGAGCGTCGTGAAAGCTCCACGTAGTTGCGCCAGGTGCCGGGTCGGAGATTCAAGCGAGATCGCGCGGCCTCCAAGCGCGGATTCGATTGCCTGGTGCGCAATCCGCAACAGAAGCTGGCGCTCTTCAGGACTGTATTCTGCGTGTGGTTCTGCGGCGGTCAGTGCGGAATGCGGCGAATTATCAGGTGACTGGGACATCACGCTTCCTCCGCCGGGTAAGGACGAAGGCACGACGGCGGCGCTTCACAACCTGCCGATCGATCTTGGACCAGAAGGCGGCGAAGTAGTCGCCCGCCGACACCAGAGAGAGAACTACCATGAACCAAATCGCAGCATGCGCAATGATGTGCACGGGAAAGAAGTAACCGTTGTAAATCGGCCACTCCTTCCAGCGATGGTCGAGGATCACGGCCACCACCGAAACGATCTGCACCACCATCTTGAATTTTCCGAGGTCGCTCGCTTCGATCGTAAAGCCTTCCGAAGCCGCAATCGATCGCAGCCCACTCACGAGGAACTCGCGCCCGATAATGACAACCGCGATCCACGCTGGAACCAGGCTCGGATTGAATTGCACCAGCGTCACAAACGCCGCCGCGATCAGAAGTTTGTCCGCTAGCGGATCTAGCAGCATCCCCATAGTCGTGATCTGCCCGCGCTTGCGCGCCAGATAACCATCGATGCCATCCGTGATCGAAGCGGCGATAAATAGCGCCGAGGCGAGAATTTCCTGCTCGCCATCTATGTTGTTAAAGCGCGTCGTGCAGAGTAGCCAAATTAGCAGCGGAACGCTGGCAATGCGGCTCAGCGTGATGTAGTTGGGTAGATTCACTACGTTCAGGACGGGCGTACCCGTCTTCGAAAAAGCCGGGCGCAGCCCTGATTATCCCCCACGTGCAGGGCGAAAGCAATCTATCAGAAGGCCCTCCGCGGCCGTGTCTCGAGCGAACTCTCGTGCGCAACAAAAAAGCCCAGCTCTTGGCTGGGCTCTGTTCCTCATGAAACGCCCTACCCTTCCGTCCCTGTCTTGCCGAGCGAGTTCAACATGCTCATGCCTTGTTCGAGCAGGCTGCTCTGGTGGGGAACCTGTCCGTTCGGCGTCAGCTTATCGATTAGCATCGGCAGGATTGAGGCCAGCGCACCGCCGGCCGCTGCCGGAGAAACTCCCGCTTGCGCGGCCATGCTGTTTACCTGGTCGGCGCCGAGCGCGTTTGTAACCTGGTCGGCCGAAATCGGCATGTTCTGACCTGTGCTGATCCACGAGTTGACCACGTCGCCCATGCCTTTGCTCTGGAACATCTGCACCAGGGCAGCTATGCCGCCCGGATGGTTCTGCAGCATCTGCATTGCAGCTGCCAGCATTGGATTCGAATTCGCGTTGGAGGAACCGCCGCCCAGCAAGCTCCCCAGTCCTGAATTTTGAAGTTCGTCCATTAGGCCCATCGATACTCTCCTTACTGTTTGTGCGAGCTGTGTGTGGAGGACGTGAAGTGAGGCGCGTCCGTTGTCCGGACGCGCCGCTGGATTGCCTACTTTTGTTTGGCGATGACTTTGTCTTTGATCTTCTTGTAGGTGGCTGCGGGAACGACTTTCTTTCGTACCAGGTCGCTTTTCTTGGCGTAGGGCCGTCCGTCAATGATCTTCTGCGAATAAGCCTCGCCGATACCGGGCAGGGCGTCGAGTTGTTCCTTGGTTGCGGTGTTGAGATCGAGCAGATCTGCCGCGGGTGCGGCCGCTGCCGCCGACGGCTTTTCCGTCTTGGCACTCTTCTTCGGGGCATCTTGCGCATAGGCGGCGCTCGTCAACAACGACAGCGCGAACAATGCGACCAACAAGCGTGCGATCAAACTTTTCCGGTTCATCATTTCTCCTTAGTCTTTTTCCGAGGCTTTATATCCGGCAGCCTTGGCTTCGGCTTCCGTCATGAATTTTCCCTGCTTGGTTTTGCCGTACCAGCGTCCACCTTTGTGATAGACGCCGCTGTCGGTGTTGACCCAAACCATGCCGTTGGTCTTGGCGGCAGCGATCTGTGGATCGGATGCAGCAGGAGTCGCTTCCTTGCTCGCAGTTTTGTGCGGAGCCGCCGCGGGAGCGGGGCTTGATGCCGGGGCTGCGCTGTTAGACGCCGCTGCCGGGGCCGATGCAGGTGCCGCGGCTTCGGCCGGTGCGGTGCTATCGGCCTTCTTGCTGCGCCGCGACTTCTTTGGCGTAGTGTCGCTTGCCGTGGCGGGGGCTGCAGCGGCAGGAGCGCTGGCTGGAGTGGCATCGCTCGATGCGTCGGCTGCCTTCTTCTTGCGGCTCTTCTTCGTTCCTTCGGCCGGCGTGTCCGCGGCAGCGGCCGTATCCGCCGATGCCTCTGACTTTTTCTTACGCTTGCTCTTGGTTGTTCCCGAAGCCGACGCATCCGCAGCAGCGGTTTTGTCGTCCGCGGCGGCCGCATCTGACTTCTTGCTCTTGCGCGATTTCTTCGTGCCGCTGTCGGACGCAGCGGTTGTATCGGACTCTGCTGCTTTCGAGTCCGCCTTCTTCTTGGACTTCTTGGCCGATTTCGATCCTGTATCTCCCGCGGCTGCCGAATCGTCCGCGGCGGCTTTGTCTTTTTTGGCTTTCTTTTTCGACTTCTTGGTGGTGGTCGTGGTTGAGTCGTCGGTCGAAGTCTGCGCTTTTGCGAACGACGGAGACACGGCCATCAGGACGAGTAAGCAACACGCGATCGTCCACAGCCTCACATTCCATTGCTTCTTGTTCATGATGAGGTCCTTCTTGGGCGTTTTAGGACTTTTTGTTTCAGGCCAGACACGCGAGTGGCAGCGCCTCCCATACGGCCAGTCCCTAGGCTCGTTTTCGGAGGGAGACATCATGCCAGTCCTGCGACTCAAGGTCAACTTTGGGCGGGGATCAGACTCCGCGGAAGAATGTCCTTCTGGAAGAGCGGATGAAATGAGGACACGAAGACCGGCGGCGGCGAACAAAACGGACCGAAGCTGTGTCGAAGCCTGTTCTGAGGAGTTACGACTGCACAAATCGAGAATCGGATGGCGGGAAATCACTCATGCTGGTGGGCCCCAGACAATCTGTACGCCTGAGATTCCGAGCTCCCTCAGCAATACGGCCCGATTTCGTTCAACTTGACCATTGTCGCCACTGTCCAAGCTAGCTGTTACGACCATGACAACTAGCCCGAAAAGCCAGTCTGTATTCCTAGTTCGTGCCAAAACATCTATTACTGATTCAGGCTTCACTTTGGGACCGTGCACAGCGTCGGAGATGAGAACCTCTATTCCCTTTGTGCTCATGATTAGGCGGAGATTCTTCCATTCGTGCCACGAATCCCTGTATGTCGCGTACCTCCCCGGATCAGGTTTCGCAATTCGGTTTGCAAGTGGCAATGGTGGCGGTGTTGCGGGAGGTGGGACGGAGCTGGCACAGCCGTAGAGGCACAGGCATACCATCCCTACCAAACAGCGCATGTGCGCGGAGCATGCCATCCTCGTTCAAAACATTAGCACTCCTGACCATTAACTGACGAATAATCGTGATGTCACTCACTAACCTTGTACGCTGGAATGTAAGAGACGACCGTTTAGGACGGGTGCCCAGGCTTTAGGCCCCCGCGGATAAAGCAACAAACAGGGTGCTCCTCGATAAGCGCGGCACGCACAGTGTTGATACGCCCGCGAAAGTCACAAGCCGCGCCACCCTCCCAGTCCCGAACAATCGTCATTGGAACTCAGTGAAAATTCGGCGTAGAGTGCTGGCGTGATTAATTTTCTACAACGCAGTCGTTTGGTGCGCAATTGGCCAATGTTGGTGGCGATTACGGCATGGCTGGTGCTGGCGATAGTGCCAGCATTTTTGCAGTCCGAAATCGTTCGTGCGGTCGTGGCCGTTGGCTGTATGGGCTTGATGGTTTATCAGTGGTTGACCTACCGCAAAACGACCAGCGGCTCGAATTTCATGTTGTTATCGCTCGTCGCAGGAGTTACTCTGGCGTCCCTGTGGCTGGCACTAAACGTTGTGCGGTTCTATACCTACGATCCAGAGAGCGACCGAGCATGGGCTTGGCACACCTTGGTTATCCGCGTTCAAACTCCGCTCGCCCGGGTTGTCGGACTGCTGGTCGTAATTGTGTTTGTTTGGGCGTTGTTGCTGCTTGCACGCTGGCTCAGCCGTAGGGCTCATACCGTGACAAGCAAGGCCAGTTCATGACTGCTGCAATGCAAAAACAATTCCACAACATCGTGCGATTCCGCGCACACATCCACTGACGACCTTCTACTGCAGGTGCGGTGGAGGTTCGACCGCGTTTCTCGCCGCACGTTGTCGATGGGAAAAGTTCAGAGGGCCATAATCGAGTTGGAGACGTCGTCTGGCGCGACCCAGTAACGCATTTTGTAAAAATATCGGGACCAGCGAAGTTCATACGCTGCTCGTCGAACCGAAGGATGCATGCAGCGAATAGTGAGTCAATGAGTGTAATCGCCGGTTAACGACAATCGTTTGCCACGCCAACTCTACAAGAACATCGAATTCCCTAACCGTATCACGGCCCCCACTCTGGTACGCAGAAATCTAAGTGACAAC
>Ga0157374_10002736_pt1 | contig 14806 bp, 10 predicted proteins | sample M25metaG_FD_115308 | JGI IMG/M metagenome (GOLD analysis project Ga0157374, IMG submission 115308) | Miscanthus rhizosphere microbial communities from Kellogg Biological Station, Michigan, USA - M2-5 metaG | ecosystem: Host-associated > Plants > Roots > Rhizosphere > Soil | place: USA: Michigan...
AAGTTCGCGCCTGATTCATACATCGAATCTCTTTTTTCACGAGGGCACGGCCAACCTCGCGCTTCGTCTTACGGAGATCAGCGGCATGGACCGCGTCTTCTTCTGCAACAGCGGAACCGAAGCGTGGGAGGCAGCACTGAAGCTTGCGCGCGCGAACGCTGAGAAGGCCCGGGTCTACGGAAAGCGCATTGGAACCAAGTTCCTCGCGCTTGAGCACAGCTTCCACGGGCGCACGATGGGCTCCGTCGCCACAACACACAAGGAGAAGTACCGCCTTCCATTTGCTCCCGTAATGCCCGACGTGGAGTTCGTTCGTTTTAACGACGTCGCCGACCTACGCGCGAAGTTCTCAGAAGATGTCTGCGGCATCTGCATCGAACCCATCCAGGGCGAGGGCGGAATTCATCCTGTATCGAAGGAGTTCTTTGCAACAGCTCGCGAGCTCTGCACATCAACTGGCGCTCTTCTGCTTGCCGATGAGATTCAGAGCGGCCTGGGACGCACTGGAAAGTGGTTCGCCTATCAGCACTACGGCATTCAGCCCGACGTCACAACGCTGGCCAAGCCCATAGCCAACGGCATCCCAATGGGAGCCATGCTATGCACGGAGAGCGCGGCCTCGGCGTTCACGCCTGGCATGCACGGAACGACCTTCGGCGGTGGCCCGCTGGCCTGCGCGGTTGCGATTGCGGTGATCGACGCAATGCAGAATGAAAATATACTCGCGAATATTCAGGACGTCGGTGGCTTCTTTAAAACTGAGCTCGAAGGCCTGAAGGGGAAGCACGAGTGCGTGACAGACGTTCGGGGTATGGGCCTGATGCTTGGCATAGAGCTGAACTCAGCCGACCTGGCAAAACGAATCGCGACGCAGATGATGGAGCGCCGTATCATCATCAACCGTACGAGTGATACAGTGCTCCGCTTTCTGCCTCCTTTCATTCTCGAGCGGAAGCACGTTGAGACCGCCATCAGCGCATTGGATGAGTTGCTGAAGGCAAACACGGAATACGCCGGCGCAGCGCCGGCCGGAGAAGAATTACATGGATAGCAAGACGGTCGTTATGAATTCGAAGACACCGGAGAGTGGTGAAGAGGTTCCCGCGCGCAAGCCGGCTGTGGCTTTAGGGATTCAGTCGGATACTGCTTTTAATGAAGCAACCAAGCGCATGTGCGGACGCGATCTCTGTTCCATCAGTGACCTCACCGTACAGGAGATGGCCGCAATTATGGAGCTCGGCCACGCGGTGAAGAACCATCCTGAGGACTTCCGGCACGCACTCGACGCGCGCCAGATGGTGATGTTCTTCGAAAAGGCTTCGCTGCGCACACGCCTCACCTTCGAGGCCGCGATCAACACCCTCGGTGGAAATGCGATCTTTGTCGATCAGACCCAGTCGCCTCTGGGTGAGCGAGAATCGCTGTCCGACATGGCGCGCAACCTTGAGCGTTGGATGAGCGTGATCGTCCTCCGCACCTACTCGCACGAGACCATCACGGAAATGGCAGCGTGCTCGCGCGTTCCCGTCATCAACGCGTTGTCGGACCTCGAGCACCCCTGCCAGGCGATCGCCGACTTCCTCACGCTCGAGGAGCGCTTCGGCTCGGCCGAAGGACTGCGATTTACTTATGTCGGCGACGGCAACAACGTGTGCCATTCGCTGATGCTGGCCGGTGCACAGCTAGGAAGTCACTGCACCATCGCCACGCCGAAGGGCTTTGCGCCGAAGCTCGAGATCATCCACAAGGCCATCGAGATTGCCGAGCAGACCGGCGGCAGCATCACTCTGCTTCACGACCCCGTCAAGGCCGTCACCGGCGCGGACGCGGTATACACCGACGTGTGCACCAGCATGGGCTTTGAGCATGAGGCCACCAAGCGCGCTCCCATCTTTAAGCCGTATCAGGTCAACGAAGCGCTCATGTCCAACGCGCAGCCGGACGCCGTCTTTATGCACTGCCTTCCGGCGCACCGCAATGCCGAGGTCACGGATTCAGTGCTCGACGGCCCTCAGTCGATCGTCTTTGATCAGGCGGAGAACCGCATGCACGCGCAAAAGGCTCTCCTGCTCATGTTGCTCGGAGGAGCAAAGCGCATCTCCAGCAGCCGAGGCCGCGGGACGCAGGCACGCAAGCGCCCGTCTCTCGCCTAACAGTCACGTATCGAGAAGGAGTTGGCAATTGAGTAAGATGTGGTCGGGTCGGTTCCGCGAGCCGCTGGATCCGGCGTTTGAATCCTGGCAGCGTTCGTTTCCCTTCGATGTGCGGCTGCTGCCGCAAGAAGTAGCCGCGTCGAAGGCGCACGCGCGTGCCATCGCTGCGGCAGGCATCCTCACGGATGCCGAGCTAGCAGCAATGCTCGACGGACTTGACCGCGTGGTTCCGCTCGCCCTCGAAGACGCCTCAAAGTCCGTCGGTGGGAATGGTGCATGGGGCGAGTCGGTCGCAAGCGCCGTTCTAGCAGCATCGCCGGCAATTGTCGCTCTCAATCCTCAAGCAGAGGACATCCATCACTTCGTCGAACTCACGCTCACTCGAATCATTGGAGAGCTTGCGCTAAAACTGCATACGGGCAGAAGTCGTAACGAACAGATCGCTACCGATATGCGACTTTTCGTGCGCAATGCAATCGACGAGACACTGCGTGGACTCCTCGCGTGGCGATCAGCGCTTGTCGAGCAGGCCCGTGAGGCGGGCGATGCCGTAATGCCCTCGTATACGCATTTGCAGCGCGCCGAGCCGGTGCTCGTAGCACACTGGCTGCTGGCGTACGCCTCCATGCTCGAGCGCGACTTCAGCCGTCTTGAAGACTGCCGCGCACGGCTTAACCTCTGTCCCCTGGGCTCGGGTGCCATCGCCGGTGCGACGCTGCCACTCGATAGAACAATAGCCGCCGAAGCGCTAGGCTTTGACGGGCCAACAACAAACAGCATGGATGCCACAAGCGATCGCGACTTTGCCATAGAGTGCACGCAGGCGCTCGCTACACTCGGGCTGCATATCTCGCGCTTCGCCGAGGAGCTTACGCTGCACTCCACAACCGAGTTCGGCTTCCTCGATCTGCCGGAGCGCTTCTCGACCGGTTCAAGTGCGATGCCGCAGAAGAAGAATCCTGACCTCACGGAGCTGATCCGCGGAAAAGCCGGACGGCTCCAGGGTGCTGCCGTAACACTGGCGATGATCGTCAAAGGACTCCCCCTCGCATACAACAAGGATCTTCAGGAAGGCCAGCAGCCAGTCTTCGACGCTGCAGACACGATCGAAGGCATCCTCGCTGTCCTGCCGGAGTTCACACGCGCACTTCGCTTCCGCATCGATGCTATGCAGTCAGCGGCCGAGAGCGGATACCTGAACGCGATGACCGCCGCGACCTACCTCACCCACAAAGGAGTTCCCTTCCGCAAGGCCCACGAAAAGATCGGCCAAGCCGTCCGGCTGGGCTTGGAGACCGGTCGCGAGCTGAACGAGCTGACTTTGGAAGAGCTCCAAAGCTTCGGCCAGGAGTTTGAAGCCGACTTCTTCGACGCAATCACTCTTGAAGCCACTCTCGACTGCCACGACGTCGTCGGCGGAACGGCACGCGGCCGTGTGAGGGATGCCATAGAAGATGCCTCTAGGCGAATTGCGTCCGATACAGCCTCCCTCGCATCCAAAAAGTCTGCGAAACTTGGCTTGGAGCGCAACGCACTTGTCTAACTCGTCTCTGATGCCTGTAAGCGAATCGACCTCATCCTCACGTCCGCGTGTGGGCGGGGCAGCGGTGCGTAAGGCAAAGCTCCCGGATGCGGTCAATATCTTTGAGTTGGTCAACTCGCTCTCGGGCGACGGCACCTTGCTGCGTAGAAGTTACGCGGAGATCTGCGAGAACGTGCGCGACTTCACTGTAGCCGAAAGCGAGAGTGGTGTATTTCTAGGCTGCGGAGCGCTGCATCTTTACGGCCCGCACCTCGCCGAGGTTCGCTCGATCGTGGTGAAGCCCGAAGCCAAAGGACAGGGAGCCGGCGGCAAAGTGCTCCGCGCTCTCCTGGAAGAAGCTGAGGACCAGAGTGTGACAGCCGTCTGCCTGTTCACCCGCATTCCCGACTTCTTCTTCCACTTCGGCTTCCGCGTTGTCGACAGGACTGTTCTGCCCGACAAGATCTACAAAGATTGCCAGACCTGCCCACGTCTTTATGCCTGTGACGAAGTGGCGATGGTGCGCGGACCGGTCCCTAAGGTTGCCGTGTTGGGGCCAAGCAAACTTCCAACGCCCGAACTTGTGAAGCTGCAGGCCGGATCGCTGACCTCCAACACTGAAAAGTAATTTCCGCGTCGCGGCCCGCAACTACCGCGCCGATTCGAAGTACTCGCTCAGGCTCTTAACGAGTGCTGAAATTGTCGCTTCAGCAGCCTCCACCGTCGGTCGATAGCCAAGCTCACGCAGAGCTTCTGACGTGATGGGACCAATTGACGCGAGCGCGATGCCCGGAGGGATCGCCAGCGCTGCATGATTAAGCAATGCGATGAGATTGCGCACGGTTGAAGCGCTCGTGAAGGTAATCGCATCCAGCGCCACATCCGCTGAGGCAAATATCTCCCGAACCAACGAAATCGACGATGTCGGTAGTTGGTTACGGTAGGCCGGTGCAACAGTCACTTCGGCTCCCGCAGCGCTTAGGCTATCGGGGATCACGTCCCGCGCCTCCTCTGCGCGAACGAGAAGCATGCGACCCTCCGGTGCGTGAGGCAGGAGCGACTCGACGAGCGACTCTGCGATATAACGCTGGGGAATAAGGTCAACTGCAAATTCCTGTACTTCGACAGCCCTTGCAGTAGACGGACCGATGACCGCAATCTTCGGCAATGTAACCGACGTACCCGACTCGCGAAGCCTTAGCCTAGCTGCAAACGCCTCCACCGAGTTTGCGCTGGTAAAGATAAGCCAGTGAAAGTTATCTAGACGAGCCAGTGCATCGTCAAGCGAAGCATAGCTCGCAGGTGGCACGATCTCGATAGTCGGAATTGAGATCGTGATGGCGCCTAGGGCCTCCAACTGCGCCGCAAGGTCAGATGCCTGCTTGCGCGTTCGCGTGATGAGGATGCGCCGTTTGTAAAGAGGAAGCATTTCTGGAGGATTGTATCTGGGTAGACAAAAGCTCCGGCTAGACCGAGGCTCCGTTTATTCAGGAGTTCTGCGAACCGCGCTCTTGCGAGGCTTCTTGATGGGCGGCGCCGCGCTCGGAGGATGAGCTTTTCCGTTGCCGTGGAGCTTCTGATCCGGCGTCTCTACAACGCCTCGCATCCAGTAGTTGCCCTGCTCATCGACCTCGATGCCGTGCACCTCGCGCTCGAAGCCGGGAAACCGCTTACCGAACTCCTCGGTCGCAAGAATCAGCCGGATGACCGGGCTATCAGGTCCACCAAGCCGTTCGCCGGGCATGCACATCGGGATTCCCGGAGGATACGGCACCAGCATCACCGCTCCGATGCGGCCGTGCATCTGAGTAAAGCGAATCTTCTCGGTCTCATTGCGCAGCAGCTTCTGGTAGGTCTGCGAGGGTGTAAGGACCGGATCGAAGTCCTCGTCGCATGCGTCGCCAACGAGCGTCGGCAGATTCAGCTCAACCATCGCCGCATGCATCTCGTCGGAGAGCTCCTTGAGCGTGACGTTGCGGTAGCGGTGAGGATACTTTGCGACCAGCTCCGGCAGCGCTTCCTCCAGCGGCGCCTCACTGTCATAGAGACGCTTGAACTCGAACAAATTTTCCAGCAATGAGCCCCACTTCCCTTTGGACGTTCCCACGGAGAACAGCACAAGTACCGTGTAGTCGCCGGTGCGCGCGATCTCTACGCGCCGCGAATCAAGAAATTCGGTCAAAATCGCCGCTGGAATTCCCCACTCGCTCACCCTTCCCTGCGCATTAACCCCCGGCATCAGGATCGTGACCTTCGTCGGGTCCAGCATGCAGTAGCCGTCCGCAATGTCTTCGTCGTTGAAGCCGTGCCAGTCCTCGCCCGGCTTCAGGGTCCAGCACGTCTGGTTCGAGCCAAGCAAAGCATCGGGCGTCTCTTCAAAGACGTGCGTCTCTCCGGTCTCAGGGTCGGTGACCTGGTCGGGCTGGAACAGGCGGAAGAACCAGCCTTCGCCATTCTCCGCAGCGCGCAGACGATGCGCAACCGACGACATGGCCTTGCGAAAGCTGATGGCATCGTGAATCGTCTCGTACATCAGCGTGGGGCCCGCAGGCTCGTCCATCATCGCCGCTGCAACGTCAAGGCTCGCGATCAGCGGATAAAACGGCGACGTCGTTCCGTGCATCATGAACGACTCATTGAACTGGTCAAACTCCAGCGGAGCGCGCGGGCTAAGCTTGATGTGAACCATCGAGCCCATCGAAAACGCTGCCAGCATCTTGTGCGTCGACTGTACCGAAAAGATCGTGGGACGGTCGGCCATATCGTCCGGCACATCCATCGCGAAGCGGCCGCGGTAGATCTTGTGGAACTTGGCATACGCGTACCACGCTTCATCGAAGTGCACCCGCGGAACGGACTTCGAAAGCTCCTCTACGACGCGGTTTACGTCGTAACACAGGCCGTCATAGGTGGAGTTAGTCACCACCGCATATGTCGGATTCTGATTCGCAACGCCCTTAGTCAACGGGCTCTTGTCGATTAGCCCACGGATGAACTCAGGACTGAAGCGCTTGAGCGGAACTAACCCAATCATGCCGTAGCCATTGCGCGTTGGCTTCATGTAGACAGGTCGAGCACCAGTGACAGTCAATGAGTGGCAGATCGACTTGTGGCAGTTAGCGTCGGCCAGGACAATGTCGTCCTGCGCGATGACACCGTGGCCAATAATCTGGTTCGAAGTAGACGAGCCACCCAGAACAAAGAAGGTCCAGTCAGCGCCAAAGATACGGGCCGCGTTGCGCTCCGACTCGCCCGGAGGCCCCAGGTGGTCGAGCCATGAGCCAAGCTGCGCTGTCGAAATACCAAGGTCGGATCGTAGCAAGTTCTCACCGAAGAAGCGCTGAAACTCCATGCCCACCGGATGCTTCAGATATGCAACGCCTCCCATATGACCCGGGGCATCCCATGAGTAAGCACCTTGGTCGGTGTACTTCTTCAGTTCTCGGAAGTAAGGCGGCAGCAGCTGCTCATGGTAGCGTTCCACGGCGAAGTCGACTCGGTTGGCAATAAAGGCCGGCGTGTCGCCAAAGAGGTGGATGTATTCATGCACCTGTTTGACGACTTCCAGTGGAAGTTCCGAAACCAGCGTGCGGTCTGCGATCAGGAAGATCGGAATCTTCTTGTTGCGATGACGAACGGCGCGCAAAACTTTCAGCGCGGCGCGCTCGTCAAACTGTCCTTCGCCCTCGAGGTCCCAGTCGAGCAGGATCGCCGAATGCGAGGGATCGGACGTGACCAGAGACAGACCATCCTCGGGAGTGGACGTGCGGACTACCGAATAGCCCTCCTCGCGAATCGCCTCAACGAGGCGCTCCATAGCACGGTCTGAGACCGAATCCGTTCCACCCACTTCGCTCGCAATCAGCAGTACCCAACGACCTTCGTTCATTCCACCTCACAACTTCCAATTACACAGTTTATAGCGATTTCCGACGCGCGAATGTGAACGCCGCGAGTATTCCTGACCGGGCGAAGTTAGCTGGGCTGGTTAAACGGCTGTGGAGGCCAAGAGATCGAGGGCTCCCTTTGATTTCAGGTCATCGGCGACCCAACGGCCCAGCGTCTCTGCGTCCGTAAAAAGGGACGCTTCCATGTCGATCTGGACCATGGACTCTCCGTCCGGAGCGATAACTTGGGCGAACATGCGCCACTTTTCATACTCCGGAACACAGTGGGCGCCAATTGGGAGAGAACACCCACCGCCTAACGCATCGAGTGTGACCCGCTCTGCCTCGACGCAAAAGCGCGTTTCGGCGTGATCGAGCTCAGTTACAGCCTGGCGAATGTAAAGGTCTCGCGCCTCGTCGATGACATGGCTACAGCTCCGCGTCTCAATCGCGAGAGCACCCTGTCCGGGGGCCGGACATAACTCGTCGGGAGAGAACCGCTGGTGCACCCACTCCGTGCGCCCCAGTCGGTCCAAGCCCGCACACGCCAGCACAAGCGCGTCACACTCTCCACCCGCCAACTTCTTCAGACGCGTGTCGATGTTTCCCCGGACATCGACGAACTCCACATCAGGCCTCAAAGCCAGAATCTGCGCTTTGCGCCGCGGACTTGTCGTTCCAATTCGACCGCCCATGGGCAGCGTGTGCAGCCCCCAGTACGGCTCGCAGACCCATGCATCACGAGCATCGGCGCGCTTCGGAATCGCCGACAACGCAAACAGAGGGGAAAGCTTGGTCGGCAGGTCCTTAAGGGAATGAACAGCGAGATCGATGCGCCCCTCAGCAAGCGCCTCCTCGATCTCTTTGACAAAGATCCCCTTGCCGTCAAGATCGGCTGTCGGCACAAATCCTGGCTGCTGCATGCGATCGCCCGTGGTACGTATCACCTTGATCTCCACGGTGTGGCCGGCAGCACGCAGCGTCTCCTGAATGTGGTTCGCCTGCCACAGCGCAAGCTGAGAGCCGCGGGAGCCGATACGAATAGTGGCCTGCGTGTTGGACGAGACACTCATAATCCTGTGTCATTAGAATACGGGATTGCGCGTTGGATTTGGGGCTTTGGAGCACAGTTCTACTGTGCGCTAAAAAGCAAAATCCGGCAGCAATCCTCTGCTGCCGGAACAATTTGTAACGAATAGCGAACGCAGGTTTATCTGTGACCCCCACCGCCGTGGAATCCACCTACAGTGCCGCCACGAAATCCGCTTACTGGGGCTCCACGATACCCACCGGTGACAGCGCCTCCGCGATATCCGTAAGCACCCGACCGGTAGCCATAGAAACCTCCGCGATAGCCGTAGATCGGGCCACCGCCGTAGAGGTAGTACGGCGAGTAAAAGCCAAATCCATACGGATTCCACCAGAGTCCGTTACCAGGAAGCCAGGTGTAGCCATACGGTCCACCTGCCCAGTACCAGCCAGGATAAAAAGCCGACGAACCTGCATACGTTTGGGCAAGGTTAAGATTCGCCTCGCCCAGATACTGCGAGCGCAGGCTGCCCCAGTTATACAGATCGTCCTTCGCCTGATCCTTGTTGAACTTTTCGGGCTGCGTGGCATCGCCTGTCAGCGTCAGTCTGCGGCCGCCCTTGACCTCGATCGGCTTTATATCGGCGTGAAGATCGGCGCCGGGATAGACATTCGCTTGTCCGTCGAAGACGCTGACCGTCGAGTTGGTCGCATCGAAGGCATAGAGACCCTTCTTCAGAATCTGTGCCTGTCCATTGGGCAGATCGACCAGAATCCTGTTCTGGTTGTAGATCTGGTCCACCTCTAAGTTGGCTCGGCCCTGCTGCAGCCTCAATTCAGTCTGAGTCAGGTTCGGCGAAACCATCTGAACTGTGCTGTTCGATCCAACCCTGAGAAACATTCCCGGCGTAAGCAGAATCTCTGCTTTGCCACTTGTAGTGGAGAGAGACTGTCTGGCAGCGAGCGTCGTGTTGCTCTCCGCGCCGGCAGTGAGTTGACGGCCTTCTATCGAGACCTGACCTTCCGTGTAATTCAAGGTACCTGGGCGGGCTGAAACCGTAGTCTGTGCTAGGGCGGCTACGGATAGAGTCGCCAGGGAAAGAAGAGTGATAACTTTCGACCGTGGCATCTTTAGAACCTCTATCGATTTAGATGCGCAAAGTACCGGAACGTCGCACCCAACTACTTATGGCACAGAGGGATAGCCGACGGCGCGATCGCAACTATTTTGCGATTTGCGTGTTGCATTTGCGAGAACGAACGCAACGAATCATCTTCTTTACAAGTCGCTCTACTTATTACGCGATTGGTTGGTATATAGCGATTCAAGCTCCGCCAGCGCCTGCGCATCACCCTCACGCGCCGCCTCACGAAGTGCCGTCATCGGGGCATGCAGAAACTTGTTGGTCAGCGCACGCGTCAGGGCTTCCACAGCAGCCTGCTGGTCAGCCGTAAGGCCTGCCAGACGCGCTGCGGTGCGACGAAGCTCCGCCTGGCGTAGCGCCTCGGCATGCTCCTGCAGACTTCGAATAGCGGGAGTCGCATCCAGCGACTGAACACGCTGCTGGTACTTATCAACCTCGCGGGTCACGATGGTTTCGGCAGCCGCCGCTTCTTTGCTTCGGTTGGCAAGATTAGCTGCAGCGACCTGCTGCAGGTCGTCGATGTCATAGACGAAGCAGCCTTCCACCGTATTCATGCTGGGGTCCACGTCGCGTGGAACAGCGATGTCGATAAAAAACATCGGACGATTGCGTCGAATATGCAAAAAGCGCTGCCCGTGCGTGCGCTCAAACAGCTTCTGTGGTGCGCCTGTGGAAGTAATCACAATGTCCGCGCGTGCAGCCTGATCGTACAAGGCGTCAAACGGGATCACCTCTCCGCTAAACTGCGCAGCGATCTTCTCCGCGCGCTCCTGTGTCCGATTGGCCACAAGAATCTTCGAAGCTCCCTGCTGAATGAGATGACGAGCCGCCAGCTCCGACATCTTCCCCGCTCCCACCAGCAGTACCGTCTTTCCCTGCAGCGTGCCGAAGATCTTACGTGCCAGATCGACCGCGACCGAAGCGATCGAAACTGAACTCGACCCAATCTGAGTCTCAGATCGAACCTTCTTTGCTACTGTAAAAGCACGCTGAATCAGCGTGTCCAGCGATCCCGAAACCGCGCCCACTTCGCGCGCCACCGTGTAAGACTCTTTCACCTGCCCAAGAATCTGCGACTCACCTACCACCATCGAGTCCAGCGAACTCGCCACACGAAACAGATGGCGTACGGCCTCGCGCTCGCGGTACTCGTAGAGGTGTGGCGTGATGGTTGCCGGGGCCACGGCGAAGTACTCCTCCAGAAAGCGGAGTAGGCCGGCACCCGCGCTCTCACTATCTTCCTGCAGGGTCAGAAGCTCCACTCGATTGCAGGTGGAGAGGATAATTCCTTCCCGAATGCCGGGCTGGTGCGCCAGCGTCCGGATCGCATCCGCAAGCCGCCCCGCGGGGATGGCAAGCCGCTCACGAACCTCGATTGGAGCCGTGGTGTGGTTGATGCCTATGAGCACGAGATGGTGATTGTGACTCATGGTGTCGTAAACCTGTGTACCGCAGAAAACTGATTAGCCGACCACACGGCAAGCACCACCAGCAGCACAAAGCCCGAAAGATAAATAGCGCGGCGCCCGCGAAGACCGGCGTGGCGGCGGATGTAAATCATTCCTACATAAGCGATCCACATCGCAAAGGACAGCAGAACCTTGGGATCGAGAAAATAGGACGGCCCGTAGGCCTGTTGCGCAATCATTGAGCCCACCAGCAAACCTGCTGTCATGCACGGAAACCCAAAGAGCAATGACTTCAGTGCTATCTGGTCAGTCGTCTCAAGCGGTGGAAGCCACGCTGCCATAGGGGTCGCGTGCTTGGATTTCAGACTGCGCTCCTGGATGAGATACAGCACCGAAGCAAGAAGCGAAAGCAAGAGCGCCGCATATGCCGCAAGCAAAAGCGCAATGTGCAGGAAGATCCATCCCGTATGCAGCAGCGGAAAAGGCGTCGTCTCCTGCCCGGGCAGCACTGCAGGCACCAGGCTCAGCAAAAAGCAGATGGGCAGCACAAAGACGCCCAGCGAGACCGTGCGATAGCGCCAATAGACGATCAGAAAAGCCCCAGCCAGAAGCAATCCCAGCAACGACTGGGTCTCATGCGTGTCCACCGGCAGGCGATGATGCGCCGCATTCAACATCTCAGCCAGCGAGACGAAGTGGAACAGCAGCCCCGCAACCGTCGCCGGTATCGCCACGTGACGCCACCGCGGACGTTCGTACAGAGCAGCAGGCAGCACCGCGAGCGCGGCGACGCCGTACAGAAGAACTGCGACTCTGAGCCAAAGAAGCGACATGAAAATAGATTTCACCGGCGCAAATACGCCGAATCTTCAGTATATCGGGTCTCTCAAAACCCCGGAGCCCGGTTACGGTATTCTGCGGTTCTGCGATGACACTGGAGACCATCACGACCCTGGGCGCCGACATGGCCAGCCTTTCCCCGGCGATGCGGCAGTACCGGGCAGCAAAAGACGCGCATCCGGACACGCTGCTCTTCTTTCGCATGGGCGACTTCTACGAGCTCTTCTTCGAGGACGCTATCGTCGCTTCCCGTAAGCTGCAGCTGACCCTTACCGCCCGCGACAAGGCCAAAAGCGTACCTATGTGCGGCGTCCCCTATCACGCCGCCGAAACCTACCTCCAACGCCTGCTCCGCAAGGGCTACCGCGTCGCCATCTGCGAGCAGATGGAGGACCCCAAACAGGCCAAGGGCGTCGTCAAACGCGAGGTCACTCGAGTCCTCACCCCCGGCACCGCCATCGATCCTTCCCTCGGAGCCGAGCAGAGCAACTACCTTGCCAGCATCGCCGTTACCGGCTCAGGCCCCGCAGCTGTCTGCGGAATCGCAGTTCTCGACCTCTCGACCGGCGAATTTCGTACCACCGAGTTCCACGGCTCAACCGCCTGGTCGCAGATGGCCGACGAGCTCGGCCGTATACGCCCTGTCGAATTGCTCTACGGCAGAGGACTGCTAGGCGGTGTAAACCTCGCCGGTGAAGCCGAAGACGACACCGCCGGCTTCGACGCGATTCGCACCCGAACCCCAGTCGAAGAATGGGTCTTCACCTCCGAGTACGCCCTTCCCCTGCTGCGCAGTCATCTCAAGCTCCACTCGCTCGATGGTGTCGGCCTCAGCGGCCATGAGACGGCAGCAATCGCTGCCGGTGCTCTGCTTCACTACATGAAGGCCACGCGCCAGGGCGGTTTGGAGCATGTTGACGGCCTTCGCTTCTACGAACGTTCCTCCTGTCTTGAGCTCGACGCCGTCAGCGTGCGCAATCTCGAGCTCGTAGAGCCACTGTTCTCCGGCGAAACCGCCCAGACCACGCTCTTTTACACCCTCGACGCCTGCTGCACCCCTATGGGAAAACGCCTACTGCGCGCCACGCTCCTGCGCCCCTCCAACGACCTCGCCGAGATCGAAGCTCGTCTCGAAGCCGTTGCCGAAGCCGAGTCCGATCTCCGTCGCCGCGAGGCCATCCGCCAGGCAATGAACGGCGTGCTCGATCTCGAGCGCCTCCTCGGACGCGTCGCTCTCGATTCCGCCGGCCCGCGCGAGGTCGTCTCACTAGGCGCGACCATAGCGTGCCTCCCCGGACTTCTACGCGCCGTGGAAGAACTCCATGCACCGCGCTGGAACTCATTGACTTCAGGCTTCGATGCCCTCGAAGACCTGCACGAAAAAATCGCGACCACGATCACCGAGGAACCTCCGGTCACACTCGCCGATGGCGGTGTCATTCGCATAGGCGTCAATGCTGAGCTCGACGAGCTGCGCGAACTCAGTCGCAGCGGCCGGCAGGCGCTCGCCGCGATCGAAGAGCGCGAGCGCGAGCGCACCGGCATCGGCTCGCTCAAGGTTCGTTTCAACAACGTCTTCGGCTACTACATCGAAATCACCAAGGCCAACGCAAAGGCCGTACCCGCCGACTACGAGCGCAAGCAGACCCTCGTAAACGCCGAGCGTTTCACAACACCCGAACTCAAGGAGTACGAAACCAAAATCCTCACCGCGCAGGAGCGATCCTGCGAGATCGAGCGCCGCATCTTCGCCGAGCTTCGCCGCCACCTGCTGGACTCCGCCGCACGCATGCGTGAAACAGCTCGTCGCGTAGCCGAGATCGATCTCCTCGCCTGCTTCGCCCACCTCGCTTCCCTGCGAGGATGGGCCCGTCCACAAGTTGACGCCACAGGGCTTCTTGAATTCATCGCTGCGCGTCACCCCGTAGTCGAACGCCGCCTCGAAGAGTCAGGCACAGGAAGATTCGTTCCCAACTCCGTCCATCTCGACGCCGATGTCGGCCCCTCGGTCCTCCTCATCACCGGCCCCAACATGGGCGGCAAAAGCACCTATCTGCGTCAAGCCGCGCTGCTCGTCATCATGGCGCAGTGCGGCTGCTTCGTCCCCGCGGAACAGATGCGCCTTGGCCTCGTCGATCGCATCTACACCCGCATCGGTGCCAGCGACAACGTCGCCCGCGGACGCTCGACCTTCATGGTCGAGATGACAGAGACCGCCGCAATCCTCAACACCGCCACCAATCGCTCCCTCGTCCTGCTCGACGAGATGGGCCGCGGAACCGCCACCTACGACGGCCTCTCGCTCGCCTGGGCAACGGTCGAGCATCCCCACAACAGCATCGGCGCGCGAACGCTCTTCGCCACCCACTACCACGAGCTAACCTTGCTCGCCGAGCGCCTCGAACGCCTCCGAAACCTGCGCGTCACCGTCAAAGAGACCACCAGCGGAATCGTTTTTCTCCATTCCGTAGAGGCTGGTCCCGCAAGCAAGAGCTACGGCATCGAAGTAGCAAGACTCGCTGGACTTCCTCCAGCAGTCATTGCGCGAGCCCGCGAGGTGCTCAAACTGCACGAACGCGCGGAGACCCAGCAGGTTCGCCAAGCCGTCACCGACAACACTCCCTCCATGCAGATGACAATGTTTACGCCCCTCTCGCAACGTATCGTCGATCGCCTTGCAGAGGTCGATGTGGATGGACTCACGCCGCGCGAGGCGCTCAACCTGCTGGCCGATCTGCAACGGGAGCTTAAAGGATGAAGAGACAAAGCATGATCGTAGCGGGCGTCATGTGCGGAACCTCCGCCGACGGAGTCGATGTAG
>Ga0157374_10002737_pt1 | contig 14805 bp, 17 predicted proteins | sample M25metaG_FD_115308 | JGI IMG/M metagenome (GOLD analysis project Ga0157374, IMG submission 115308) | Miscanthus rhizosphere microbial communities from Kellogg Biological Station, Michigan, USA - M2-5 metaG | ecosystem: Host-associated > Plants > Roots > Rhizosphere > Soil | place: USA: Michigan...
GATGCGACCGGGAAAATAATTCCAGAAGCCCTTCAAGCCAGAGCCCGCGGCGTCCTGTTCGATCCGGCGCAAGGGGGCTCCCACCTGAACTTCGACGTGGCTGAAAAATGCTTGCAGCAGAATTTCCCGCCGGACACGATCAGCACGGACCTCACAAACACCGCGGTGGAGAGGCGCATTTTTGATTTGCCTACCATGGTGTCCAAGTTCATGGCGATCGGAGTAGAAATCGACAAGGCCATCGCGATGGTCACGAGCAACGCCGCTCAAATGTTTGATTGCGGTGCGCAGATCGGCACGTTGCGCCCGGGAAGCGAAGCCGACATCAGTATTTTTGACCTGCGCGACGGGAAATTTGAATTCGAGGACAGTGATGGCGGAAAACGCACGGGCCGCCAGAAGTTGGTCAACAAATCCGTGGTGCGGCATGGCCAGTTATTCATCAATGAGGCTTGAACGGCAATCTAGTTTTTGTGGTGCTTGGATCCTGGTTCGAGCCGAGGCCCCGTCCTGAAGGTCGCGTTCAAGGAGGTGTTTCCGTGTTCGCTAAAAACAGTTTGCGAAGTCGGGTCGGTCTCACGATATTTTCGGCCTTGGCGGGAGTGTATGTCTGCGGCGGCTCGCCGGCCATGGCCGCCTCCTGTGAGAGCCTGGCTTCTGTTTCACTCCCGAATGTGAAGATCGCGTCAGCGGCGAATGTTGAGCCGGGCGCCTTCGTGCCGCCCGGCCCCGGCGGAACGAACACGGCTGCCAGCACTGTATTCGCCAATTTGCCCGCTTTCTGCCGGGTCGCGGCGACTCTGACGCCTTCGAACGACTCCGATATCAAGATCGAAGTGTGGCTCCCGGCTTCACGATGGAACGGCAAGTTCCAGGCGGTAGGCAATGGCGGCTGGGCCGGAGTCATCAGTTACAACGCGCTGGCGCTCGCCGTTGCGGGCGGCTACGCCACGGTCAGCACGGACACGGGACACACGGGCAACGGTGGCAGCTTTGCCCTCGGCCATCCCGAAAAGATGATCGACTTTGCTTACCGCTCGGAGCATGAGATGACTCTTGCGGCCAAGGCGCTCGTCGCAGCCTTTTACGGTCGCGCCCCGGAGATCTCCTACTGGAACGGATGCTCGACGGGCGGCCGCCAAGGGCTCACCGAAGCGCAGCGGTATCCTGCCGATTACAACGGCATCATCGCCGGCGCGCCCGGGAATAATCGGACTCACCTCTACGCCTGGTCTATTTCGGTGGCACAGACCGCCCACAAGGATGAAACAAGTTACATTCCGCCGACTAAGTACGCGATGATTCACAAAGCCGTGCTGGAAGCCTGCGACGCGATCGATGGGCTGAAGGACGGATTGATTGGCGATCCCACGCGATGTCCTTTCGACCCGAAGGTATTGGTTTGCAAAGGCGACGACGGTCCTTCGTGCCTGACTCCAGCGCAGGTAGAGACCGCCAGGAAAATTTATTCTTCGGCAAAGAATCCGCGAACGGGGCAGGAAATCTATCCGGGGCTCGAACCGGGAAGCGAAATGGGATGGGCCATTCATGCGGGGCCGGAACCACTCGCGTATGCCACCGATGGTTTCAAATACGTTACGTTCAAGAATCCGGCGTGGGATTATCGATCCTTCAATCTGGAGAGTGACGTCGCTCTCGCTGATAACGTCGACGATGGCATGACCAGCGCCATGGACTCCAATCTGAAGGATTTTCTGGGCCGCGGAGGAAAGCTGTTGATGTACCAGGGATGGAGCGATCCCAATATCTCACCGCTCAACACGGTCCATTTTTATCAAAGTGTTCTGAAGACGATGGCCGGAGCGGCGAGCGATTCGGTCCGGCTGTTCATGTTTCCCGGCATGGGGCATTGCGGCGGTGGTGATGGGCCGAACACTTTTGACGCCATGGGCACGCTCGCGCAATGGGTGGAAAAGGGGCAGCCACCGGATCAACTCCTGGCGTCTCATCGCGCGGGCGGCGCCGTGGACCGCACGCGGCCCATTTGCGCGTATCCAAAGGTCGCCGCGTACAAAGGCACGGGAAGTATTGATGATGCGGGGAATTTCGCGTGCCAGGCGCGGTAAGACTCTCGGTTCGTCTTGCCGCGAAATAGCAACAAGCATATACTGCCCGCATCTTTGTTGTTCGGGGGTAGCGATGACCAAGAGGTACATCCTTCTTCCAATTCATGTTCGACAAAATTTTTGCAATTCTGAACATCAGTCCGGCGAATTCGCAGAGCGGTGCAGCCATGCAGGTTGATAACGGCTTAATGTCGCCTCCGCGGTTGCCGGTGCATTTGGTTGCACATTTTTTTCCCAAAGTGCTGGCAATCTTCATGGTGTTGGCAGGATTAGCAGTGGTTTCGCCACTGGCCTGCGCGCATCACGGAAGCTCAGCCTACGATTTCTCAAAATTGATCACATTGAAGGCGACGGTGACGAGCCTGGAGTGGGGCAATCCTCATTGCATCCTACATTTTGACAGCAAGGATGAGAAGGGCGCCATTACGCCGTGGTCGTTGGAAATGTACAATCCCTTGTGGATGGCGCGCGCGGGGTGGAACAAGGCTACGCTGAAGCCCGGCGACGAAATCGTGGTCACTTTTCATCCGTCGAAGAATGCCGGCGGGAACGGATTTATCCGCATTCCTGAAAGCAAAATTGTGTTCCACGGGCAACCGCTCAATCTCGATGAAAACGGCTCGGCCTCCGCGCCACCGCCGCCAGCGAATTAATTTCGTCTAGTGTGGCGCAGGCTTCAGCCTGTGGAAGTTTGCCCTTGCAGGGACCAAGAGCCACAGGCTGAAGCCTGCGCCACTTATGGCGGATCGGATTTTGCTTTTCCAGGTAACTTCGCTAGACGGACGCACCGATGAAAATGCAAAAAATTACGATGATATCGATCGTGGCGCTCATGATTGCATTGACGTCTGCCCCGATGCTGTCAGCCCAAAGCGCACCCGCTTCGAGTGAGTCAAAAAAACAAGCGGCATTCGATCCGCACGATCTGTCGGGCCAATGGTCGGGAGGTTTGGGAGGTGGGCTTCACTCCAACGGAAATCCCCCCGTACTTCTTCCGGAGGCGAAAGCCAGGTTTGAGGCCAACACGGCCGAACTGAAAACCACCGGCGTGATCACCGTGGATCCAACTTTTGGCTGCGAACCTCCGGGCGTCCCGCGCATCTACGATCTGGGTTCTTCGCTGGTTGAGTTCTATCAGGCCAAGGACCGCCCGGACCGCATGTTTATTTTCTACGAGGTCATTCACACGTGGCGGACCATTTGGATGAATGGCCGGCCCATGACCGACAACGGCGGTGTGCCCAGAGCGCTTGGATATTCCATGGGACGCTGGGAAGGAAATGATCTGGTAGTAGACACGACGGGATTTTCCGATTGGGGTTGGGTAAATCGCGCGGGATTTCCCCATAGCGACGCCCTGCATTTGGTGGAACGCTTTCATCGCATCGACCGTGAGCACATGCGGCTCGATCTGACGCTGAATGATCCCAAGGCCTACGAGCAACCCTGGAAAATGGCCATCGACTTCACACTGAAGCCGGACTGGGATTTCGCGGAAACCTTCTGCCGCCCGTCGGAATCAGCGAATTTCAAAGGGAACGGAGACCTGACGGCTACTGATCCCGGCACCGTTCCGGCGAAGAAGCCTTAGGAGCATTTCTGGTTGGTGCCGCGGCCGCGCGACGCTGTCAGGCTCAACAGGGTGCGGGAAAACTCAATGCGCTGTCATTCCGAGCGAAGCGAAGAATTTCTCTTTGTTTGTTCTCTTATACTTAAATCGAAGAGAGAGTCTTCGCTTCGCTCAGAATGACATAAAAACTCATTTTTTTCGCAGCCTGTCAAGTCATCTAAGACTCGGAATATAAAAATGGACTCGAACCAAGCGGTTCGAGTCCATTTTATTTTATGCGATTTCGCTATTTGATCGTAATTTTCTCCACGGTCCACGTAGAGCAGTCGCCCTTGATCAGCACGTTGTCCGATACCGCGTGCATCTCGTGAATCAGGCAGCCGGTCTGGCCGTGACCCATGCTGGTCTGCGCCCATCCCAGCAGCTTTCCTTCATGGTCCAGCCGGTAAATCTTGCCGGTTCCATCGCCGCTGTAAATGTACTTGGGAGTGACCTGAACGCTCCACGGTGCGCCGATGCCGCCGATGGATTTCTTGAAGTTCAGATCATAGTCATAGACCTGGATGCGGAAATTCCCCCGGTCGGCGACGTAGACGTTGCCTTGCGGGTCCGTGGCGATTCCGTGCGGGGTGGCGAATTGATTCTCGCCGGAACCGTGCGTTCCCACGGCCTTGACCCAGTTGCCGTCCTTGGCGATCTTGACGACGCGGGAGTTGCCGTAGCCATCGCTCACGTACATATTGTCCTGCGGATCCCAGGCGATGTCGGTTTCCCGGTTAAAAGTGCCCATCACTCCCACCGGATAGCGCTCTGCGACCTTCTCACCCCGTTCGATGTAGCGTTCCATGTAGTCGATCGCTTCGGGCTTGCGGCCGAGCGTCATTTTCACGTTAGCGTTGGGATCAAATTTGACGATCATGCCGGAACCTTCGTCCACCATCCAGACGTTGTCATATTTATCGACGCGAACGGAGTGCGCGAAGGACGCGGCGTAATTATCCGGGCCCCACATTTTGACGAATTTCAAATTCTGATCGAATTCGAACAATTCCGCTGCCGTGCCTCCACGAGAGCTGCCGCCCTTGCCCGTGCGTGAGTACACAAACAAGTGGCCTTTCGAATTCATGGAAACCCCTTCCGTTTCGCCGATCGTGTGATCGGGAACGACGAGGTTCAAAACTTCTTCCGTAATTTGTAATTTGGGAGTCGCCTCTTCGAGGGCAAGCTGTTTGGCTATTGCGGCCTGCCGTTCGGGACTAGGGGGACCAAATTGAGCACGGACCAGAAATTTGCCTGCACCCGCCAGAACGCCAAGCACCAAAAACGAAAATAGCACGAGCGAACGTTTCATTGATGGATCTCCTTTTGGACATGGGCGCCCAATCGGGGCGTGCCGGGACGCTTGGCCCAGGTTTTTCAGTTTTCCACTCGAGGCGCGTATGCTACACCCAAATACGTACCGTCGCGCATATTTGTTAAACAAACATCAGTGATATGCAGTTAGAGGGGCGAACCGTAGTATTTGAAAGGATGCCTGGCCCAACCGCGTGGGCCCTGATGTAGTGATCCGGCCCGGTTTTGTAGAGGCCTTTCCGTTCCGCTCTTTTCGGAACGGAAGGGGTATCTTGGCCCTCAAACGGTGTCAGCAGCCACTTTTCTCCCATGGTTCCGATTCTCAGGTGCCTATGCTAAACTATCGAGGCAATACGCAGGGATACGTCCCCCAACTTGTTTCCCAAGAGGCGATTAACATGTCTGGGCACTCTAAGTGGGCCACAATCAAGCACAAAAAAGCGGCTACCGATGCCAAGCGCGGCCGCATTTTCACCAAACTGATTCGCGAAATCACCATCGCCGCGCGCGTAGGCGGCGGCGATCCGGATTCCAATCCGCGTCTGCGCACCGCTATCCTGGCCGCCAAGAATGAGAACATGCCGAACGACAACATTGAGCGGGCCCTGGCACGCGGCACTGGAACGCTGGAGGGCGAGCAATACGACGAAGTGAATTTTGAGGGCTACGGCCCGGGCGGCGTGGGCATGATCATCGAAGTGGTCACCACCAACCGCAATCGTGTGGTCAGCGAGATTCGCCACATGATGAACAAGAATGGCGGCAACATGGCCGAAAACGGGGCTGTGGGCTGGATGTTCAGCCGCAAGGGCGACATCGTGGTGTCCAAGGAAAAGGCCAACGAGGACAAGATGCTGTCCATCGTTCTGGATGCCGGCGCTGAGGATTTGCGAGATGACGGCGAGGCTTGGGAAGTACTGACGCCTCCGGAAAGTTTTGAGCCGGTTCGCGAAGCGCTGGTCAAGGATGGCGTCACTCCGGATTCCGCGGAGATCGGTTGGGTCCCCCAAAACTACGTGAAGCTCTCCGGCACTCAGGCGGCGCAAATGCTGCGGCTCGTCGAAGCGTTGGAGGAACATGACGACGTGCAGAAAGTATCCGCCAATTTCGATATCGACGAAAAAGACATGCAAGCGGTAATGGCTGCGCAGTAGTTTTCAGTAGCACAGACTTCAGTCTGTGGGGTTTGATTCGAGCCAGGACAAAAATCCACAGACTGAAGTCTGTGCTACACAGTGCCAAAAAAATTGTGGCTGTGCGCCCTGCCTCCACGTACACTCGTTGCCGTGCCGCTTTCCTCTGAGACAAATGGTATTTTTTATCGCGTGCTGGGAGTTGATCCGGCCGCCGCGGGGGCCACGGGGTACGGCGTAATTGAAAGCGACGGACGCCGCTGCCGCATGCTGCGCTTTGGGGCGCTCCGAGCGACGCGCAAAGGCCCGGAGCATTTCCCCGAACGCCTTCACGAAATTCACTCCATGCTCGCCGCATTGATTGAGGAATTTCAGCCGCATGGGGTCGCGGTCGAATCGGTATTCACCGCGCTGAACATGAAGACAGCCCTGAGATTGGCCGAAGTTCGAGGCGTTATTCTATTGGCGGCCGCGCAACGGGGTATTCCCGTATGCAGTTACTCGCCGCGCGAGGTTAAATCTTCCGTGGCCGGCTACGGAAACGCGGCCAAGGAACAAATGCAATTGATGGTGCGCGCGCTGCTGGGAATGAGCGAGACTCCCGAACCGGCGGACGCGGCAGACGCGCTGGCTATAGCGCTTTGCCATGTGCAGTCCGAACAGTTCCGCGCCCGGCTTCGTGCACCGGCGGTTAAGGGAGTGCTGGGGGCGGAACCGGAGCGTTCACCTGCCTCGCAAGGCTTACGCAGCCGCACGGCACCATCACGCATCTCATAGTCAGATGACTCGAAACCTTTTTATTTTGCGATGCATGTGCCTTTTTGTGGGCTTATGCCTGTTTCTTCCGGCGGGAGCAAGTCCGGGCGCCGCTACCGTTACCTACCGCCGTGTGTTCAAGAACAGTTCACCGGAATTCATCGAGGTCAAAGTAAGCGAAGACGGGAAATCCACCTTCGATATCCGCCGGCTCGACGATGATGCGGATCCGCAGCCGTTTGAAGTCGGTCCTCCTGTACAGAAAAGAATTTTTGAACTGACAGCCGAACTGAATCACTTCACGGGCGCGAGTCTCGATATACAGAAGAAAATTGCCAACCTCGGTCAAAAAACGTTGCGTTACGAAAATGGCGCTGAGGCTCACGAGACGTCATTCAATTACACGCTCAATCCATCCGCCACGCAGCTTATGCAGATTTTCGAGGGACTAGCCAAGCAGCAGCAGGATCTTGTTTTGCTGGAACGGCAGGCCAAGTTTGACCGCCTGGGCGTAAACGACGCGCTCATGCAATTCGAGTCCGACATGGACCATCGCCTGCTTCCAGAGCCCGAGCGCCTGTTAGGCATCCTCGACCAGATCGCAGCGGATTCACATTTTGTGGAGGTTGCGCGTTCGCGCGCTCGTGCGCTAGCGGAACGCATCCGAAACTCGCGCGATCACTGACAGTATCAGTAGCACAGGCTTCAGCCTGTGGCATTTGAATTTACTGTCGCAAAAGCCACACGCTGAAGCCTGTGCTACCGCAAAACCATCCCGGCGTATCCGACAACTTCCTCCATGTCCCCGCTCACCTCTCCGGAAGTCGCGTAACGAAGCAATTCCGCGCGTGAGGCTTCCAATTCTCGCGAGGCGACGAGCGTGGCGACCACGGCGGCATATCCGCACATGGAAATCTTTTCATCGCGCACCGTATCAAAAAGTTTCTTAGGTTCGAGAGCGAGTATTTGATCGATAGCTTTGCGATCCTTCACGCGAGTCATGGCATCGCTCTCATAGTGATTCATGTCCGAGCTGGCGATGATGAGGATCGGCTCGTGCTCCGCGGCAATCACCTTGGCAATTGCCTGCCCCAGGGCTTCCAGCGTTTCCCACTTTGCGGGACCGATCACGATGGGAACAAATGAAAACGATGTCGGAGCAATACGCTGCAGGAAAGGAAGCTGCACTTCGAGCGAGTGCTCCGCGCTGTGCGCCACTGCATCTTCTTGCAACGAGGGGCACGCGCCAATAATTTTTTCCGCCAGGGGATGATCGACCGGCGCCGCTCCCAACGGCGTCTGCCAGGCGCCGTCGGACAGGATGGCCAGGGAAGCGCCGCGCGGAAAATGGCGCGGGCCGAGCAGGATTACGCGTGAGGGAATTTCAATGCGCCGGTACACTTCGCCCGCAACAGCGCCCGAATAGACGTATCCCGCGTGAGGAACCAGGCAAGCGCGAACGCGTATTTTCTCTTCTTTGAGATTGCTTTGCAGGAAGGAATCGACCGTGGTGCGCAGCATCTCCGGATCATCTGGATAAAACCGGCCGGCGACTGCTGGAGGACGAATCATGGCGAGCCCTTGCGGCTCATTTCGGTTTGGAGGGCTTGCCTTTGATCTTGAAGGCGATGTCTCCGCCGTGCTTGTACCAAACTTCCACTTTGTCTCCGTACTGGTAGCCGCCCGCGTTAAAAATTTCCTGCATCTTGTCACGGATCTCGGGAGAATAACGGAAGGTGTGGAGTTCACGCATGTCGGTGAGGCTGCGCACCTGAAGAGACTGGTACAGCATGTGCAGAACCTCAAACCGTGCCTTGATAATTTTTTCAGATTGTGGAACGGCGCTCGCGGGAGTCTGTGCGCTCACGCCGGAGGCAATACCTGCCAGGATCGCGCCGCTGAGCACAATGGCCGCGGCGAGCAGGAGCGCGTGAGTCTTATTGCGAGTCATCGAGTGTAATTTTCAGTGACTTCAGAAAGCGCATGTCCTGCGGCGTTATTTCAAACTTGGGTTCTTCACGTTCCTCGTGCAGGATCTCCTGGTCCACCTGGATGTGCAGGGATTCGAGGAAGCGCCGGTCGGTGGTCGTGATTTTGGCGTTCTCGGCATCGCGGCGCGCCAAGCCAATCGTGGCATCCAGTTTCAACACGATATCGAAACCTGCGGAGCGCACGTCCGAAATCGCTTCCGAGATTCGACCGGATTCCGAGACGGTGTCGTTGATGGCGTGTCCCAATTCGCGCAGCAGTTGTTTCAGATGATCGTCCAATTGCACGATGGCCTCCCTCTGGAAAGTTCCCCTGTTTCAATTGTAGGGCGCAGTGCCGCGGGAAACAAGTCCCCGGATTCGGAGGTGAGTGCTCAATTCGCCTACTCCCTGCCGGCACAGCAGAGTCCAGGCCAAATCGTCACCCTCGAATTGTTTAGTAGCGCCCGCCTTTAAGGCGCGGATCGTCTGGACTACAACTTGCCCGCCTCAAGGCGGGCGCTACGTCACCGTTTTGTACTAGAATTCAATGGTGGTCACGCAACCTATGGGACTCTGGGCGACGCTGCGGCATTCTCTCCGCATCCTGTGGCGCGCCGCTCGCGAACTGTTTCATGAAGTCACGGGCGCCGTGTTCTTCATACTGGCCGTGGCGGCGATTCAGGCTTCCTGGCGGGCCTGGCATAACGGCGGGGGTCGTTGGCTCGTCGGCGTCACCGTCGGTTACGCAATCGTGATGGTTCTTTTTGGTGTTCTGTCATTCCGCGATTCCAGGCGGGTACGATGAATCCGCTCACAGATCAGACCGCCGGAAAATCACCCGCCATCAAAGAGCGCAAAGAGCGGTTCACTACGCTGGGCGGCATTCCTCTGAAGACGGTTTATACGCAGGAGGATCTTGCCGGTCAGGATACCGAATCCGCCATCGGCGTCCCTGGAGAATTTCCATACACGCGCGGCATTTATCCGACCATGTACCGCGGGCGTTTATGGACCATGCGGCAATACGCCGGATTCGGAACCGCCGCGCAATCCAACGAACGATTCCGCTATTTGCTCGGCAAAGGACAAACCGGATTGTCGGTCGCGTTCGATTTGCCGACGCAGATTGGGCACGACTCGGATCACGCGCTCGCCGCAGGTGAAGTTGGAAAAGTCGGCGTAGCGATTGATTCGCTCGAAGACATGGAAGCGTTGTTCGACCAGATCCCGCTGGATCGCGTGACGACCTCCATGACGATCAATGCGACCGCCGCGATTCTGCTCGCCTTATACGCCGCCGTCGCCAAAAAACAGGGCGCGGATTTGCGGAAAATTTCGGGGACGGTGCAAAACGATATCCTGAAGGAATTCATCGCGCGCGGCACGTACATTTATCCGCCGCGTCCCTCAATGCGCATTGTCACCGACCTCTTTGCCTGGTGCCGCACCGAACTTCCGGCCTGGAACATGATTTCGATTTCCGGGTATCACATTCGCGAGGCCGGATCGACGGCCGCTCAGGAAGTGGCCTTCTCGATGGCCGACGCGATTGCCTATGTCGACGCCGCGGTCGCCGCCGGGTTAGCGGTCGATGAGTGTGCTCCGCGAATTTCTTTTTTCTTCAACGCGCACAACGATCTGCTTGAAGAGATTTCCAAATACCGGGCTGCGCGCAGGCTGTGGGCGCATCTGATGCGTGACCGCTTTGGAGCAAAAGATCCCGATGCGATGAAGCTCCGCTTTCACGTGCAAACGGCCGGAAGCTCGCTCACCGCGCAGCAGCCGGAAAACAACATCGTACGCGTGGCGATTCAGGCGCTCGGGGCCGTGCTGGGCGGTTGCCAATCGCTGCACACGAACGCGATGGATGAAGCGCTGGCCCTGCCGACCGAGGCCGCGGCGCTTCTGGCTCTGCGCACACAGCAGATCATCGCCCGCGAAACAGGCGTAACAAATACGGTGGACCCCGTTGGCGGTTCCTACGCCATCGAGAAATTAACCGATGAAATCGAGTCGAGCGCAAACGAGTACATCGCCCGGATTGACGCGCTCGGCGGAGTTCTGCGCGCGATCGAAACAGGCTATGTGCAGGGCGAAATCCAGAAGGCGGCCTACGAGTATCAGCGGGCCGTTGAACGCGGCGAGCAGATCATTGTGGGCGTAAACCAGTTTGTGGCGGAGAAAGAAACGTCCATTCCCACGATGCGCGTGGATCCCGAACTGGAGCGCGCGCAGATCGAACGCGTCCAGGCATTGCGCGCCCGGCGCGATTCCACTCGTGCCGGCGCCACCGTGGCCGAAGTCGAGCGCCGCGCGCGCTCCGGAGAAAACTTGATGCCCGCCATCGCAGCGGCGGTTGAGGCCTATGCCACCGTCGGCGAAATCTCCGACGCCTTGCGACGCGTTTTTGGCGAATACACGGAGTCCGTTGTTCTTTGATTTTGTGGCACAGGCTTCAGCCTGTGGAGCTCAGTGATTGCAAGGCCAAGCCACAGGCTGAAGCCTGCGCCACTCCAACCGTGCGGCCAGTGCTGGCACGACGAATATGAAACTCATACTCGCGTCATCTTCGCCTCGCCGCGCGGAAATTCTGCGCAACGCTGAAATCAAATTTGAGATTTGCGGCGCGGAAGTCAATGAAACGCCTTTGCCTCGCGAGACAGCGAGCGCGATGGTGGCGAGACTCGCAGAGGCAAAGGCGCGAGCCGTTACAGAATCAATCGGAGCCCCCATAGGCCAATGCATCGTCATCGGGGCGGACACGACCGTCGAGTTAAATGGAGAAATCCTCGGCAAGCCGCGCGATTCCGAGCAAGTCCGCGAAATGCTTGGCAAGCTCAGCGGGAACACACACAGAGTCCTCACGGGAATTTTTCTTCAGCGCCTGCCCGACCAAGTCACCCGAGCGGCTGTCGAAGTTTCGGAAGTGACGTTCGCTCCGCTTTCCGAAAACGAAATCGCCGATTACGCGGCCAGCGGCGAGCCGCTAGGCAAAGCGGGCGCCTACGCGATTCAAGGAATTGCCGGCCGCTTCATATCCAGGATCGAAGGATGCTATTTCAATGTCGTTGGACTGCCCTTGGCGAGGCTGCATGTGCTACTACGTGAGCTGGGCTGGCGACAAACGGGTTAGGCGCGGGCGCCAAAACAAAAAAGGGCGGTTGAGTGAACCGCCCTTTCACATCCGAACTCGATAAGACGCTGCAGGGAAACTACTTCTTTTCCTCAGTCACGGTTGTGGCGGCCGGTGGAGGTGGAGGCGATACTTGTGTCGACTGCGCGGCCCCTGAGCCTGCGCCGTGCATTCCGTCCTTGAAGCTGCGGATTCCTTCACCCAAGCCGCGCATCACTTCCGGAATCTTCTTACCGCCAAACAAAAGCACCACGATGGCCAGCACTACCAGCCAATGAAATGGGCTGAACTCTCCCATAAATATACCTGCCTTTTGAGTCGTTTTCCGTCCCGCTGACGGGCACCACAAGACTCGACAACGAATTATAGCACGTTAAAGCGTCGGTTTCCGCTAATCAGAATTCAATATCCAGCGGGGGGAAGTCGGAAGAGTTTGGCTGGCAGGTCCGGAGTGGTCCGGAGGACCACCCTCAACTTTACGGCAACGCCGATTCGATTTCTTTGAGAATCGCTCGGGCTGCGGATACCGGATCCGGAGCCGCGGTGATGGGGCGGCCAATCACCAGGTAGTCGGCCCCCGCTCGAATTGCCTCGGAAGGCGTAGCGACACGCGCCTGATCGTCAGACTTGCTCTTTCGCTTGCCTGCTGAACCTGAAGCAACTGCGGGGCGAATGCCGGGAACCACGATCAGGAAATCTTTACCGCAAGCCCGGCGAATCGCACGAACTTCCTGGGGAGAAGCCACGACGCCATCCATACCTGCTTGTTTTGCCAGTCGAGCCAGTTGAACCACGCGCTTGGACGCTGGGTCCGCAACTCCCACTGCCTTCAGTGCGGCATTATCCATGCTGGTCAGAATCGTAATTGCCAGGAGCTTAGGCAATTGGGACTTAGGGCCGGACCCCGCGGCTTCGTCCCTCGCTTTTACGGCCGCGCGCATCATCTCCAAGCCACCTAGGGCGTGGACGTCCAAAAGACGAACTCCGGGCAATCGCATGGCGCTGGTTACAGCGCCTTTGACGGTGTTCGGGATGTCATGGAATTTCAGATCCAGGAATATCCCGCTCCCCAGCTGGTCCAATTGCGCGACCGCGGAAGGGCCCTCGGCAGTGAATAAGTGTATGTTTATCTTAAAGATGCCAATAAGTGATGAGAGTGACTGCGCTAATTCCAAGGCTGGTGGAAGTGTATCGAAATCCAGTGCGAGGATCAGTTTCTGGCGGGCCAGCTCATTCACGATGTTTGGGGACCTCTAGCAATTCGACTCGCATGCGCGAGACGCCATTGTCCAGGATACCCAGCCGACATGCAACCACATACGAAACGTCCAGCTCGCGGTCATCGATAAAAGGACCACGATCGTTAATACGGATAAGCTGTGCTACGTGAGTCTTGGGATTTGAAATGCGAACCAGGGAACCGAATGGCAAGTCGGGGCTCGCACCCGTCGCGGCGTACATATCGTATTTTTCACCGCTGGCGGTTTTTCGCCCCTGAAACTTGCCGCCGTACCAACTCGTTCTTGCAGTCCAAACTCTGAGTGGTTTTAGGGGTTGGCTGACGTGAGCTACCAGGGGAGCTTCCAAGGCTTGGGTCACCAGGAACATTAGCGGTAACCAACGGAGGGCGGCCCAGATCATGAAAAGTCGCCTACGCATCATCTCCCCCATTCATAGGCACGTCGAAATCGTAACATGCGGTGATGGATGGTTCAAGAACAATCGGCCTGAAATGATCCTATTAAATCATTGATTCTATTTATGTTAGTTCTCCTACAGCATCTTTCCAATTGATCTAAGATGTGAATGCAAGCCCCTGGCTGCGTGAAATTCGCTGTTCCAACTTGCACAGCAGAAGCGCCGGCAATGACGTACTCCAGGACATCTTCCGCTTTCTCGATTCCACCCAAGCCAACGATGGGAATCCTCACGGACCGCCTGGCCTCATAGACGAGCCGCAGTGTGATCGGCTTGATCGCCGGACCGGAAAGTCCGCCTGTTAGCCGGCCTAGTTTCGATTTTCGAGTTTCAATGTCTATGCTCATAGCCTGGTAAGTGTTCGCTACCGTCAAGGCATCGGCTCCGGCCTCTTCCGCAGCCTTGGCAATGATCCCGATGTCGGTGACGTTCGGTGAAAGCTTCACCCACAACGGACGCCGCGCGGCTTGGCGGGCGGCGGACACGACTTCGGCTACCATCTGGGGATTACTCCCAAACTGGATTCCGCCGTGGGCCGTGTTCGGACAGGAGATATTGAGTTCGTAGGCGGCGAGGCCCTCGGCGGCCTCAAGGATGCGAATCACGCCGATGTAGTCATCGACTGCATAGCCGAACACGTTTGCTATGACCGCAGTTTGGTACTGGCGAAGGGCGGGCAGTTTTTCGGCGACAAAGGCCCGCACCCCAATATTTTGCAGGCCGACAGCATTCAGCATCCCGGAGGGTGTTTCGCAGAGGCGAGGAGCTGGCGCTCCGGCCATCGGTCCCAGGGAAAGCCCCTTTACGACGATTCCGCCGAGCCGGTTTAAATCCACGACGTGGGCAAACTCCACGCCATAACCGAAGGTGCCGCTGGCAGCCAGAATGGGGTTGGAAAGACGCAACGCGCCGACGTTTACGGAGAGATCTATCGCGGTTGGCACATTCACCGGGGGGATTCTAACATGACGTTTTGTGTGCCGACGTGGAACGCTTGTGGAAAAACATCGAAAATCTGAGAGCACTCGATAACCCGAGCTTCGAGAGCGGCTGGCTCTATGCTAGGATGTTCGCCCGATGCGAATTGTTGAAAAGACGCAGTTAA
>Ga0157374_10002743_pt1 | contig 14793 bp, 13 predicted proteins | sample M25metaG_FD_115308 | JGI IMG/M metagenome (GOLD analysis project Ga0157374, IMG submission 115308) | Miscanthus rhizosphere microbial communities from Kellogg Biological Station, Michigan, USA - M2-5 metaG | ecosystem: Host-associated > Plants > Roots > Rhizosphere > Soil | place: USA: Michigan...
CTGCTCCTTGTCGGCGCCGATCAGCTCGAAGTCGCCGCAATCCTCCAACCGGCTGGCCAGGGCGCGGGCGTTCTTCTGCATCGCCTCCATGATGTAGGCGTAGCCCTGGCGCCCATAGCGGACGAAGTTGTAGTACTGGGCGAGGACCATCGAGGCCCCGGTCGAGAAGTTGAGGGTGAAGGTGGCGTCCTCTTTGCCCAGATAGTTCTCGTAGAAGACGAGGTCCTTGGCGAGGTCGCTCTCTTCGCGGAAGACGAGCCAGCCGACGCCTGGGTAGACGAGCCCGAACTTGTGCCCGGAGACGTTGATCGAGCGCACCTGCTCGAGCCGGAAGTCCCACTTCGAGTCGGGATAGAGGAAGGGCCAGACGAAGCCGCCGCTGGCGCCGTCGACGTGCAGCGGCACATCGAGTTCGCGCTCCACCTTGATCCCGAGCAAGAGGTCGTTGATGCCGACGATGTCGTCGGCGTGACCGGTGAAGGTGGTGCCGAGCACGGCGGCGACGCCGATCGTGTTCTCGTCGATCAGCGGCTCGACGTCATCGGGCCCGATTACGTACTTGCCCTCCTGCAGCGGCACGATCCGCGGCTCGACGTCGAAGTAGCGGCAGAACTTCTCCCAGACCACGTGCACGTCGCCGCCGAAGACCAGGTTGGGCTTGTCGACCGGCTGCGATGCGGCTTCGCGGCGCTGCTTCCACTTCCACTTCAGCGAGAGCGCGCCGAGCATGATCGCCTCCGAGGAGCCCTGCGTGCGGGCGCCGGTGGTCTCGCCTGGGGCGTTGAAGAGGTCGGCGAGCATGCGGATGCAGCGCTGCTCGATCTCGGCCGAGATCGGGTACTCGGCGTGGTCGATGAAGTTGCGGTAGAGGTTCTCCGAGATCAGTCGCTGCGCCTCGGGCTCCATCCAGGTGGTGACGAAGGTCGCCAGGTTGCGGTTGGGGTCCCCCTCGACCGCGAGTTCCTCGTCGACCAGCCGCATCGCGTCGAGAGCCGACATGCCGCTATCCGGGAAGGGACCGTCGGGAGCGTCCTCGGTGAGGAAGCGGTTGCCGTAGAGCATCGCGGCCTCTTCGGCGCTGTGTGACTTGGTCATGGGGCTCCTCGATCTCGGTTTGGCGCCGGCGGGTTGCCCCGCCTTGGGCTGGTCAGCCGAGCGTATCCAAAGCCAAGCGGGAGGAACTACCCGTAACGGCGCTCCATCGGCTGGAACGCGTGCCACCAGTCACGATCCAGCGGTGCCTGGCTGAGTTGCTCGAGGACGAAGCCGTCCTCGTCGTGCAGCACGTAGCTGACCAGGGCCGGATCCTGTCGATCGTCGACGTCGAGGATGTGGGCGAGGAACAGGTAGGGGGGACGGCTGATCCAGACGTCTCCGGGATGCGGCCGAGTCCTGGTGTCGGGGCTTCGCATGCCCGCTCTCCATACCCAGGCGACGACAAGGAAAAACATCGGAGCCGGATTCGCCGGCCGAAGCGGTGGGTAGCGGGGGAGAACGGTAGGTGCACGGCGCGAGTGAATGGAGCGAGATGAGCGAGCAAAACCAGGAGCGCAGTAAGGCGGAGCGGCTGATCGAGGAAGAGGCCGAGGCAGCCGCCGCCGAGGCGGGCGAAATCGGCGGCGAGGTGCCGAAGGACACCGACGATCCCGCCCAGCAACCGTTGATCGAGGGCGGCGAGGGCGAGGCCGAGGGTTTCGAGCTGGCCGAGGAGCAACTCGAGGACATCGCCAGTCACGGCGACGAACACCGATTCCCCGACCGCGACGCGCCGCCCCCCGAGGACCCGGAGAGCGCCGACTTCGGCGAGGCCGACGAGTCCTCTCATCCCGACGCCTAGCGGCGCCTGACCGGGGGCGAGTAGCGTGAGGCGCTCAGAGAGCCTTCGAGAGGAGATTTGCCGATGACCGGAAGCGCCGATTTCACCGCCGAGGAGTGGGACGCGATCCGGGAGGGGCCGACCAGTGCCGGGATGATCGTCTCAACCGCGCAGCGGGGCGGAACCTTCCGCGAGGTCTTCGCGATGGCCAAGGCCTATGCGGAGGCCCGCCAGGAGCACGGAGATTCGGCCCTTCTGGACGAGCTCGTCTCGAGCAAGCCGGAGATGGACCGCACGAAGGCGCACTCGCCAGAGGAGCTGAAGGAGCACGGCCTACAGCGGATTCGCGAAGCGATCGCGCTGTTGGAGCAGAAGGCGACGGCGCAGGAGGTCGGCGACTACCGCCTCTTTGTCATCTCGCTGGCAAATCGCGTGGCTGGCGCCAAGAAGGAGGGCGATGAGGTGATCGGCGAGGCCGAGAGCACGGCGATCGCTGAGATCACGCAGGCTCTGGGCGGCGCAAAGTAAGAGCTTCGATCCACCGGCGAGCGAGGACGGCTGCGAGTCCCGCCGCGTAGTCTCCGGCGCAATGCCTGCTCGGATCATCGTCTTCGGCGCCACCGGCTACACCGGCCGGCTGGTCTCCGAGCAGCTGGTCGCCCGCGGGCAGCGGCCGCTGCTGGTCGCTCGCGACCAGGGGCGCGTGGAGGCGCTGGCCGCTGAGCTCGGCGGGCTCGAGTCGGCGGTCGCCGACGTCTCCCAGCCCGCCGGCCTTGCCGCGCTGGTCGAGGCGGGCGACGTGCTGGTGACGACGGTCGGTCCCTTCGTCCGCTGGGGTGACGCGGCGCTCGACGCCGCGATCGGCGCCGGCGCCCACTACATCGACTCGACCGGAGAGCCCAGCTTCATCCGTCGCGTCTTCGAGCGGGAGGGAGCGCGCGCCGCGGCCGCCGGCAGCGGCCTGCTGACCGCCTTCGGCTACGACTGGGTGCCGGGCAATCTGGCCGGCGCGCTTGCCCTGCGCGATGCGGGCGACGCCGCCAGCGCGGTCCGGATCGGGTATTTCGTTCGCGGCGAGACCAGCGCGGGCGGGATGAGCGGCGGCACCAAGGCGTCGGCGGCCGGCGCCTTTCTCGAGCCCGGCTACCGCTGGCACCGGGGACGGCTGATCAGCGAGCGCGGCGCCCGGGTCCACAGCTTCGAGCTCTCCGGCCGCTCGCGGCAGGCGGTCTCGGCCGGCAGCAGCGAGTCGTTCGCGTTGCCGCGGATTCACCCCGGCCTGCAGGACGTGGACGTCTACCTCGGTGTCTTCGGGCCTGCCTCGCGGGCGATCTCGCTCGCCTCCTTCGCGATCGGCGGCGCGACCCGCATCCCCGGCGTCAAGCCGGCGCTGCAGGGGGGCCTCGCTCGTCTGGTCAAGGGCTCGACCGGCGGGCCGAGCGCCGCCCAGCGAGAGCGTTCGGGCACCGAGATCGTCGCCGAGGCGCTCGACCCGGCGGGCCGGGTTCTCGCCGAGGCCCGCCTCAGCGGGGTCGAGGTCTACACCTTCACCGGCGCGATCATGGCCTGGGCGGCGGAGCGCGCCGCCGCCGGTGGGCTTCAGGGCGTCGGGGCGCTCGGGCCGGTCGACGGCTTCGCGCTCGAGGCGCTCGAGCAGGGCGTCGCCGAAGCCGGCCTGCGCCGGGCCTAGGCTTTGGTGACCATGGGCGACTTCCTCTACGAGGGCCACCGGATCGAGTACGACTCCTACGGGGAGGGCGAGCGGGTCCTCGTCCTCGTCCACGGGCTGCTGATGAACCGGCGCATGTTCGAGCAGCTGGGGCCGGCGCTGGCGCGCGAGGGCAACCGGGTGATCTGCGTCGACCTGCTCGGCCACGGTCGCTCCGACCGGCCCGAGGACCTGCGGCTCTACTCGATGCCGCTCTTCGCCCGTCAGGTGGCGGCGCTGCTGGACCACCTCGAGCTGGCCTCGGCCGTCGTCGGCGGAACCTCGCTGGGTGCAAACGTCGCCCTCGAGCTGGCGGTGCGCAACCCCGACCGCGCCCAGGGCCTCTTCATCGAGATGCCGGTGCTCGACAACGCCCTGCCGGCGGTCGCCGGCGCCTTCACGCCGGTCCTGCTCGGCCTGCGGATCGGCCGGCCGCTCTTCGAGCTCACCTCGCGGCTCACCTCGCTGGTCCCGCGCACCAACTACCTGGTCGACATCGGTCTCGACTGGGTGCGCCAGCGCCCCGGCCCTTCGGGCGCCGTGCTCGAGGGCCTGCTGCTGGGGGAGACGGCACCGCACCGCGAGCTGCGCCGCCAGATCGAGCAGCCGGCGCTGATCGTTGGCCACAGCCGTGACCCGGTGCACCCCTTCAGCGACTCCGGGATGCTCGCCGAGGAGCTGCCGAACGCGCGCCTGGTGGTGGCGAGCTCGCTCTTCGAGTGGCGACTGACGCCGAAGCGGCTCAACGCGGAGCTGGCGGCGTTCCTGGCCGAGACCGCGGTTCCTGCTCGGGCCATTGTCTGAGTCCCGCGCCCGGATCTCCCACGTTCGTCCTTTGGTACGCCCGGAGTTGCTAGGATGCGCGGGAAATCTGGAGCGATCAAGAGATTGCGGACTCTCGGGAGGAGTCCCCGGGCTTTGACGACGAGCCCACCCATAGCGCACCAGTGCCTTAATCGGTCAAAGGGCCGGCCTTAAAAGCCGGAGATCCGGGTTCGAGCCCCGGCTGGTGCATTGCCAATGGACACACCAGCTATGGCCAACAATCTCTTTGATCACCTCGATGAGGTAGCGACGGGCGAGGGCGAGCGGCCGCTGTGGGCGGCGCGGGCGCCGTACCAGCCACAGGATCGCTTCGACCTGATGCTGGTTCCCTGCGTCAAGGGTTGGCAGGACGACGCCGCCGCCCTGGCCGCACTGGAGCGGCTCGAGGCGGATCCCTGGATCGCCGAGATCGATCGCAGCGGCAAGCAGGTCTGGGCGCGGCTCTCCAACCAGTGGGTCGAGAGCACGGGCGCCGCGCTTGCCGCCGGCGAGGCCGCCGATCACACGGACCTCGCCGCCGGTGGCACCTACGCGCTCAACTTCTGGGACGCCAACTCGACCAAGGCCCTGCACATCGGCCACCTGCGCAACCTCGCCCTTGGCAATGCGCTCGGCGCGGCGCTAACCGAGGCCGGCGGCAAGGTCGAGCGGCGCAGCATCATCTGCGACGTCGGCCGCAGCATGGGCGAGGCGATGGCGGGGGTGGTCAAGAGCGGCCGCCACACCCAGTCCTCGCTCGACAGCGGCGAGAAGAGCGACCACTTCGTCGGCGACTGTTACGCCGAGTACGTCAAGTCCGGTCCTTCGCTGACCGGGCGCGACGACAACCCGGCCAGCTCGCTGACCCGCGAGGTCGACGTCCACAACGACAGCGCCGACGATCTGCTGCAGCGGGTGCTGGACGGCGATCAGGCGGCGATCGAGCTCTGGTCGAAGACGCGCGCCTGGGTGATCTCGGGTCAGCGCAAGACACTCGCCCGGCTCGGCATCTCCTTCGACCGCGTCTTCTTCGAGTCCGACTTCCTGCCTGAGGTGGCCGAACTCTCCAACCTCGGCCTCGAGCACGGGATGCTGCAGCGCCGTCCCGACGGCGCCGTGATCTATCTCACCGACCGCGAGGAGCTGGAGGAAATGCCGCTGCTGCGCGCCGATGGCCTGCCGACCCAGCACATGCGGGCGCTCGCCTACTGGATGGCGGCGCCGGGACTGGAGGGCACCACTTCGATCCAGGTCTGCGGCCTCGAGTGGGTGGCCCACGTCACCTGCCGGCGCCAGCTGATGGACGAGATGATGACCAAGGGGGCCGGCGCCGACATCAACCATCCGGCCCACGACATCTTCCATGGGATGGTCTCCAAACAGAGCGAGTCGGTCTCATCGAGCAAGAAGAACGCGCTCTTGATCGACGAGCTGGCGGAATGGATCGACACCGCGATGGACGAGGGGGAAGTGGGGGCCGCGGTGCGTCGCAGCCACCCGGCCGCCGAAGCGATCGTGCCCCAGGTGGCACTCGGCTACTTCCTCATGCACACCAACACCAAACCGCTCGACTTCGAACCGGAGAAGCTCTTGCGCGAGGAGCAGAGCCTCGGCTGGGACCTGGCCCGGGCACGCGCCCACAACGGGAACGGCTCGGGCGAGGCGGCCGCCGAGCCGGCCGAGGACCCTGACTACCGCTTTGCCGTCGTGCAGTCGGAGATGTACCGGCGCCACCTAATACAGGCGGTCGAGCGGCTCGACGTCAGCCCCCTCGCCCGCTACGTCGCCCACCTCTCTCGCTGGTACCTCGAGGCCGACCGCGAGCCGCACGTCCAGGCCGCGACCCAGGCGGCGCTGGCGCAAGGCGCCCGCGGCCTGGGCCTGGAGACGAGCCGATGAGAACGCTGCTGATCGACAACCACGACTCCTACACCTACAACGTCTTCCACCTTCTCGCGGGGGTATCCGGTGAGGAGCCGATCGTCGTCGACAACGACGCGGTGTCCTGGCGGGCGCTGGAGCGCTGGGACTTCGACGCGATCGTGCTCTCGCCCGGCCCCGGCACGCCAGGGCGCTGGCACGACTTCTGCGTCTGCGACGACATCCTCCGCTACAGCGAGATCCCGGTGCTGGGCATCTGCCTCGGCCACCAGGGGCTGGGGAAAATGCTCGACGGCGACGTGCGCAGCGCCCCCGAGGCGATGCACGGGCGCCTCAGCCAGATCTTCCACGAAGGCGACGGCCTCTTCGAGGGCATCCCGCAGGGCTTTCCCGTCGTCCGCTACCACTCGCTGGCGATCACCGGCATGGGGCCGGAAGGAAACGTCTGCGCCTGGGCCAACGACGGCGTCGTGATGGGGATCGAACACCGCACTCGGCCGCTCTGGGGCGTGCAGTTTCACCCCGAGTCGATCGCCACCGAGCATGGCGCCAAGCTGGTCGAGAACTTCTACAAGCTGGCGCGTCAGCGCAAAGAGCCGCCGCTGCGGGCGACGAAGCGGCCGAGCAGCGCGCCGCGGCGCAATCAAGCGGTCAAGGCAGCCGGCGCCAAGGCGGAGCTGCGGATGCGCACGATCCCGGGCGAGGCCTCGCCCGAGGTCCTCTTCGAACGCCTCTTCGCCGAGGAGGAGCACGCCTTCTGGCTCGACAGCGCCGACGCGCCGACCCGGCTGGCGCAGAGCTCCTACCTCGGCACCAGCGCCGGGCCGGATCGCTGCGTGCTCGAGTACGACGTCGATGCGGGCGCCGTCCGGGTCCACGGCAGCGAGGGCACGACCAGCGTGCGCGGCTCGATCTTCGACGTCCTCGACCGCGAGATAGCGAAGCGCTCGATCGAGCGTCCCGCCGACACCGCACCCGACCTGCTCGGCGGCTTCGTCGGCTACCTCGGCTACGAGTGCAAGGCCGACTGCGGCGCCTCCAACGAGCACAGCTCCGACGTGCCCGACGCGGTGCTGATGCTGGCCAACCGCTTGATCGCTGTCGACCACGTGCGCCATCGCACCCACCTGCTCGCGATCCGCGCCGGCGAGGACGCCGAGGCGGAGACCTGGCTCGACGAGGCCGAGAGGGTCGTGCGCGACGTCCTCGCCGAGCCGCCCGCGGCCGTCACCCTCGCCGAGCCCGCCTTCGGCGAGCCGAGCGACTCTCACGTCCGCTTCCGGTGCGGCCGCGGGCGCGAGCAATACCTCGCCGACATCGCCCGCAGCCAGGCCGAACTCGCCGCCGGCGAGTCCTACGAGGTTTGCCTCACCGACCAGATCTCAACCGACGCCAGCCCCGATCCCTTCGACCTCTACCGCAACCTGCGGCGCAGCAACCCTGCCCCCTTCGCCTCCTACCTGAAGCTGGGCGAGGTCGCCGTGGTCAGCTCCTCGCCGGAGCGCTTCCTCTCGGTCGACCGCGAGCGCCGGGTCGAGGCGCGGCCGATCAAGGGCACGACCTCCCGCGCCGCCGACCCCGTCCGGGACGCGGCGCTGAAGGCCGAGCTGACCAACGACGAAAAGACCTACGCCGAGCACCTGATGATCGTCGACCTGCTGCGCAACGACCTCGGCATCGTCTGCGAGGTCGGCAGCGTCGCCGTTCCCGAGCTGATGGTAGTCGAGGACTACGCCACCGTGCACCAGCTGATCTCCACCGTCGAGGGCACCCTGCCGGCCAACCGCAGCGCCGTCGAGTGCGCCCACGCCTGTTTCCCTGGCGGCTCGATGACGGGGGCGCCGAAGCTGCGCACGATGGAGATCATCGACGACATCGAGGACGAGGCGCGCGGCGTCTACTCCGGCGCGATCGGTTACTTCGGGCTCGACGGCGTGATGGACCTCAGCATCGTCATCCGCACGATCGTGATGCGGCCCGGCCGGACCACGATCGGCGCCGGCGGCGCGATCGTGATGCAGTCCGACCCGGTCGACGAGTTCGACGAGATCCTGCTCAAGGCGCGGGCGCCGATGGCGGCGATCGCGCGCACGGTCACCGGCAGCGACGCGCCCGACGCCTGGAGCGTCGAGCTGGAGCCGGCGCGGGCGCGGGCGGCGGTGGAGGCGGCGTGAGCGAAGCGGCGGCAAGCGAGGCCGGGGCCGCGCACCGCCTGCCCCACCCGCGCCTGCGCGTGCGGCAGGCGTCGGTGCTCGACGCGCCGGAAGTCGCGGTCGCGATCTCGGAACTGTTGGTCGAGCTGAGCGGCGCCGGTCCACCGGCGGCGGAGCTGGTGGAGGCGACGCGGGAGCTTGCCAGGGATGGCAGGGCCGGCGCGCTGCTGGTGGCGGAGGCAGGGGGCGAGGACGGCATAGTCGGGGTCCTCGCCGCCAGCTGGCAGCACGCGATCCACGTCCCCGGGCGCTACGGCACGATCCAGGACCTCTGGGTGCACCCGGACTGGCGCAGCCGGGCGGTCGGCCGCGAGCTGCTGAGCGCGTTCTTCGAGCTGGCCCGGGAGGAGGGGGCAAGGAGAGTCGAGGTCGGGCTGCCGCGCGAGAGCTTCGAGAACCTCGGCGCGACCGAGGCGTTCTACCTCGCCAACGGCTTCGCGCCGCTGGGCCCGCGGATGCGGAGGAAGCTGTGAGTGCCGAGATGCTGCTGGTCGAGCAGCGTGCCGGCAACGGCAACGGCGACTCGGCGCACTGGATCCTCGAAGGCGGCCGCATCCTGCCCGGGGTCGACGACAACCGGCGCATGGACGAGCTGCGCCGGGGCATGCTGCGCCACTCAGGCGTGCGCGCCGCCGGCGCCGACGCCGACAGCGAAGACGTCGAGCAGACCCTCAGCGTCCTGCACGAGCCCGACTACCTCGAAGCGCTGGGCGAGGTCTCCGAGGAGCCGGTGGTGATGCCGGAGCTGACGCCGCCGGGACTGCCGCCCGACATACCGGTCTGCGCCGGCCTGGTCGAGGCCGCGCGGGAGGGGGTGCGCACGGCCATTACCGCGGCGGAACGGCTCGCCGCCGGCGCCCCCTTCACCTACGCGCTCTGCCGTCCACCGGGCCACCACGCCGGGCCGGCCTGGTTCGCCGGCTATTGCTATCTGAACACCGCCGCCGCCGCGGTGCAGACCCTGCACGAGGCGGGGGTGCGCCCGGTCGGGATCCTCGACATCGACCTGCACTACCCCAACGGCACCGCGGCCATCGTCGAGACGATGGCCGACACCAGCCTGCACTCGCTGCACGCCTCGCCGGTGACCAACGTCGCCGCCGGGACCGTGGCGCCGAGCAGCGAGCGCGAAGTGGTCGTCGAGTTCGCCGGCAGCCCCGATGCCGCGACCTACCTCGATGCCGTCGCCGTCTCGGTCGAGGCGCTGGCCCAGTCATCGGCGGCGCTGGTCGTCTCGCTCGGCTACGACATCGTCGCCGGCGACCCGCACGGCTCCTGGGGTTTCGAGCCGCAGATCTTCACCGAGATCGGCCGCCTGCTCGCCGCCTCGGGCCGCCCCGTCTGTGTAATCCAGGAGGGCGGCTACGCGCTTGAGTCTCTGGCGGAATGCAGCTTCGCCTTCGTCAGCGGCCTGCTCGGAGGCTCAGCCCAATGAGCTTCCGGTGCGACTTTTGCCCGCCATACCCACATAGATCGCACCGGAAGGGGCTGTCGTGAGCGACAACGGGCTTGAGCCCTTTCGCCGGCGGTTGGATCCGATCGATGAGGAGATTGCGCGGCTGCTTGGCGAGCGCTTTGAGATCTGCCGCGAAGTCGCCGGCTACAAGAGCGAGCGGGAGATCCCGATGATGCAGCCCGAGCGGGTCGCCGAGGTGCGGGCGCGCTACCTCGCCCGGGGCGCCGCCGTGAACCTGCCGGAGGACTTCACAGCTGCGCTCTTCGAGCTGCTGATCGGGGCGACCTGCAAGCTCGAGGACGAGCTGATGGAGGGGGCCGCGACGACGGGCGAGGGGAGCGAGGCATGAGCGTGCTGCCGCCCGGCCCGCGTGCTCCCAGGCTGCTGCAGTCGCGGCGCTGGTCGCGCGAGCCGCTGCCCTTCCTCGAGCAGTGCCGGGCGCGCTACGGCGCTACCTTCACGCTGCGCCTGCGCCACCTCGGCACCTGGGTCCTGCTCTCCGACCCCGAGGACGTCAAACGAGTCTTCTCGGCGGGCGCAGACGACCTCGGCGTGGGGGTGCCGAACCTGGCCCTGCGCCCGGTGCTGGGGGCGCACTCGGTGATGCTTAGCGAGGAGCCCGAGCACATGGCACGCCGCAAGATGATGCTGCCTCGTTTCCACGGCGAGCGCATGCGCGAGGACGCCGAGGCGATGACCGATCTCGCCCGCCGCGAAGTGCGGGCCTGGCCGGCCGGCGAGCCGTTCCAGCTCTGGCCGCGCATGCAGGCGCTGACCCAGGAGGTCGTGATGCGGGCCGTCTTCGGCGACGACGACGGCCGGTTGGACCGGCTGCGCTCCCTGCTGACGAACCTGACCGAGACTGTCAACGACGAAGGACGCCTGCGCAAGCTCGCCCTCTTCGGGCCGCGCTGGCTCGAACGCAGCCGCGGCTGGCGCGAGGCGATGGCGCCGGTCGAAGCGGAGGTGCTGGCCGAGGTGGAGAGGCGGCGCGCCGAGGGCGATCGGGCCCGCAAGGACGCGGTCTCGATCCTGATCGACGCCCGCAACGAGGATGGCTCGCCGCTGAGCGAGAAAGAGCTGCGCGACGAACTGCTGACGCTGCTGACCGATGGGCCCACCTCGAGCTCGCTCGCCTGGGTCTTCGAGCGTCTCCTGCGCCACCCGGACAAGCTGGCACGGCTGCAGGAGGAAGTGCTCGCCGGCGGAGGAGAGGACTATCTCGACGCGGTGATCAAGGAGACGCTGCGGCTGCGGCCGCCGGTCTCGGTCGTGGTGCGGCGCCTGCTGAAGCCGGCAACGCTGGGCGGCTATGACCTTCCCGCCGGCACCCTGGTCGCCCCCTGCGTCTACCTAATTCACAACAGCGCCGAGATCTACGAGGACCCGGGCAGCTTCATCCCGGAGCGCTTTCTCGAGCGGCGCGCGGCCGTGCCGACCTGGATCCCCTTCGGCGGCGGCGCTCGCCGTTGCCTCGCCGCCAGCTACGCCGAACAGGAGATGAAGCGCGTCGTCCGCACCGTGCTCGAGGAGGTCGAGCTGAAGCCGGTCGAGTCGGGCTCCGAGAAGGTGACGAGGGCCGCGATCGCCTTCAGCCCCGCCCAGCACGGCCTCGTCATCGCCAGGCCCAGGAGCACGGTCCTCGCATGAAAGGTGCAACGCGTTACGTCCCCGACAGGACCACAAAGCGTTGCACCTGGGGGTGCCGTGGCTGAATACGACCTCATAGTCGTCGGCGCCGGCGCCAAGGCGGCGGGGATCTCGACCAAGGTCCACATCCTCAACAGCCTCGGCCTCGCCCAGCTCTCGATCTTGGTGATCGAGGGGACCGAGGTCGCCGCCTCCTGGAAGGGGCGCAACGGGATGACCTCGGGCGAGGAGCCGCTGGCGGTGACGCCGATCAAGGACGTCGGCTTCCCGTACCAGAGCCACGTCGAGTTCGGCGAGGCCGGCGAGGCGATCGATGCCTCGCTGGCCCAGTTCACCTGGCAGCAGCACATGATCAGCAAGCGCCGCTACGCCCGCTGGGTCGATGCCGGCTCGCCGCCCGTGCGCCACCGTGACTACGGCGAGTACCTGACCTGGGTGCTCTCGCGGGCGACCGAGGGCGTCACCCACCTGGGCGCTCGCGTCACCCAAGTGATGCTCGACGAGGAGGGCGAGCGCTGGGTGGTCGAAGCCGACGAGGACGGGGGAACGTCGCGGCACAGCGGCGGCGCCCTGGTCCTGACCGGCCCGGGCATCCACCGCTCCTTCCCGCATGAGCCGGCGGTCGCCGCGCGCGTCTTTCATTGCGACAGCCGCCGCGACGAGTTCGCCCGCATTCCCGCCGAGCGCGAGTGCGACATCGCGATTGTCGGCGGAGGGGAGAGCGCGCTCAGCGCGACGATGTTCCTGCGCGGTCTGCGACCGCGCTGCCACTTCACGATCTACACGCCGATGCTGCCGATGAGCCGCGGCGAGAGCTTCCTCGAGAACCGGGTCTTCTCCAACCCCGACACGGTCGAATGGGGCTCGCTCGACCTGCAGACCCGGCGCGACTTCGTCAAGCACTCCGACCGCGGCGTCTTCGACCCGCCGAGCCTGGCAGCGATCGCCTACGACGACCGCTGCGGCTTCGTCACCGGCCGCGTCACCGACGTCGGCGCGGCGGCGGCCGGCGAGGGCGTTCGGCTCGACTACGAGTCGCCCGAAGGCACGGTCAGCCGCGAGCACGACTACGTCGCCAACTGCACCGGCTTCGATTTGCTGGCGCAGCTGCGCACCCTCTTCGCTGAGCCGGTGCGGGAAGAGATCGAGCGGCAGGCCGGACCGCTATGGGATCAACCGGCTGGGAGCGAAGCGCCGATCGGCCGCAACCTCGAGCTGGTCGGGATGCGCCCCCGGCTTCAGGTTCCCGGGTTGGCGGGACTGAGTCAGGGCCCCGGCTTCGCCAATCTTGGCGCTCTGGGGCTGCTCTCCAACCGTGTTTTGCAGCCCTTTGTCCTCGATTACTTGACACCCACAAACCAGTCACATAAGGTCGCGCAATGACCGGCGGGGGCAGGGGGAATTGGTCCGCTCGTGTGGCGGCAGCGATGGCGGCAGTGCTGATCCTTGCCGTCGCCCTGGCGATCTCCGGCTGTGGATCTTCGTCCTCGGCCAAGGACGAAGAGGCCAGCTTCACGGGGTCGGGATATCCCGGCGTCGACGCGGCGAACACGCGCAACCCGAAAAGTGAAATCGACAGCGCCAACGTCGGCAGCCTCGCGGTCGCCTGGACCGCGCCGATCCCCGGCACCAGCAACTTCGGCAGCTACGCATCGACGCCGGTTATCGACGGGGGCGTGATCTACTCGCAGGATCTCGCCTCCAACGTGCAGGCGCTCAACCTCGATTCCGGCGAAGTGCTCTGGACGGCGACTTTCGAACAGCCCGACGAGGGCCCGAACGGGATCGTCGTCGCCGACGGACGGGTCTACGGGGCAAACCCGACGGAAGCCTTCGCGCTCGATCAGAAAAGCGGCCAGCAGATCTGGTCGGTGAAACTGACTCGCAACCAACACGAGGGCATCGACATGGCGCCCGGCTACGAGAAGGGGATCGTCTACGTCTCGACCGTGCCGCTCAACGCCAACGAGCTCTACGAAGGCGGCGGGGTCGGCGTGCTCTGGGCGCTCGACGCGAAGACCGGCAAGAAACTGTGGCACTTCGACACCGTGCCCAAGAGCCTCTGGGGCAAGCCGACGGTCAACGCCGGAGGCGGGGTCTGGTACCCGCCGGCCTTCGACGGCAAGGGCTCGATGTACTTCGGCGTCGGCAACCCTGCACCCTTCCCTGGCACTGGCAAATACCCGTTCGGCTCGAGCAGGCCCGGCCCGAATCTCTACACCAACTCCCTGGTCAAGCTCGACGCCAAGACCGGCAAGCTGGACTGGTACATCCAGGTCACGCCGCATGACCTCTACGACTGGGATTTCCAGGGCCCGGCGATTCTGCTCGAAGCCGGCGGCAAGGAAATCGTCGCGGCGTCGGGTAAGAACGGCATCGTGATCGCGGCGGACCCGAAGAGCGGCATGGTGCTCTGGAAGCGCGCGGTCGGCAAACACAACGGTCACGACGACGACGGCCTGCTGGCGATGCGCGGCGAAGAGTCGAAGATCAAGACCGGGACCGTCTACCCCGGCGCGCTCGGCGGCGTGATCGCGCCGATGTCGACCGACGGCTCGACCCTCTTCGTGCCGATCGTCAACAACCCGATCGAACTGATCTCGGGAAGTGAAAAGTCCGAAGGCGGAGAAGCAAGCGGCGAAGTCGTCGCGCTCGACGCGGCGACCGGCAAGGTGAAGTGGAAACAGCAGCTCTCGAGCCCGGCCTTTGGCGCCACCACGGCGGTCAACGATCTCGTTTTCGCCACCAGCTACGAAGGCTCGGTCAGCGCCTTCAATGCCAAATCGGGTCAGATCCTCTGGCGTGAAAAGCTGCCCGCGGGGACCAATTCCGGCGTTATGGCCAACGGCAACATGCTGATCGCGCCGGCCGGCCTCGCCGCGAGCGAAGGCCAGAAACCCGAAATAGTCGCTTACAAGCTCGGCGAATAAGGACGAGCTAGGGCTCAGGCGTCCGCACCGGCGTCGACCTCGCGCAGGCGGTGGGTGTCGACGTCATAGACAAAGCCGCGCACGAGGTCGCGATGGGGCAGGAAGGCGGAGCGGCGCACGCGCAGGATCGACTGGCGCACGTCGGCGTCGACGTCGGCGAAGGACTCGATCGCGAAGGCGGGCGCAACCCCGGTGGTCTCCATCAGCTCGGTGCGGAAGCCGTCGTCGGTGAGCTTCTGCATGCCGCAGTCGGTGTGGTGGATCAGCATCACCTCGCGCGTGCCCAGCCGCCGCTGCGAAACGGCCAGCGAGCGGATCATGTCGTCGGTGATCAC
>Ga0157374_10002747_pt1 | contig 14789 bp, 11 predicted proteins | sample M25metaG_FD_115308 | JGI IMG/M metagenome (GOLD analysis project Ga0157374, IMG submission 115308) | Miscanthus rhizosphere microbial communities from Kellogg Biological Station, Michigan, USA - M2-5 metaG | ecosystem: Host-associated > Plants > Roots > Rhizosphere > Soil | place: USA: Michigan...
CATGGGAGGCATGTCGGGGTGTGGGCACCCGTAATCGCCTGCAAAAACAAAGTTGCCAACGATAATCTGGCACTTGCTGCTTAATTAAATAAGCAGCCGTCTCTCGCGGCTTCGCCTATGGGCAGCGAATCAGACGTCATTCAGTAGGCTGGTGGTTGCGGCTCGGTCCGTGTTGCAGCCATAAGATCATCGGACTAGCTTCCGGCGCATCTTGTCCGTTCTGAGCGCCTGAGGCGAAAACATGCGGAACTGGACTGAGCATGGATTCTCCCGGCTGACAGCGATTTCGGACGCGGGTTCGACTCCCGCCGCCTCCACCATCAACCTTGGCCCCATCTCCGTTCTGAAGCGATGGGCGCGAATCGTCTTTGAGAAAGTATCTGAAGTCCGGCTCGGGCCGCGCTTTTGGTCAAGGGAAGATTACGGGTACTAGATCCCTGGCACAGATTCCATCATTCCTGCTGGCATGAACAACTCGTCATATTTCTAGAGCATCTCTGGGAGTGTTGTTCCTTGTAGAAAGGACTACACATGAAGAGATTAGCTGCACTTGTCCTCGGATCGACGTTGGTCATTCCGCTGCTCGTCGGATGCCCGGAGCATCGGCGCACCTATGTATATGGCACCTATGGCCCGACTGAAACTGTCTACTATTCGAATTGGGAAGCCGAAACCCATCGCGAACACCGCGACTATGAGCGCCGCAAAAGGGCCGAGCAGCGCCAGTATTGGGAATGGCGGAAGCAGCACCACGATCGTGACCACGACCACGATCGCGATCACAACTAGCGCAGCCGCAATATGGTTGATCGGCCGGCCGTTCTGATCCGGCCGATTTCAACCCTTACCAGCCGAATTCAGCTGTTCACAATCCCTTGCGAAACGGCGAAGCGTGTCAACTCCGCGATGGTTCGCAGTCCCAGTTCGTCCATCAGGCTGTTGCGGTGGAACTCGACCGTCTTTCCCGAGATTCCCAACGCGGTGGCAATCTGCTTTGTCGACTTGCCTTCCGCTACAAGCTGCAGCACCTCGCGCTGGCGAGGGGTCAGTTTGGCTCCGAACATATCTGCGGGATTTTTATCCGAGTTCAAGCCGGCTAGTCGTGAAGCCTCCGTGCCCGCATGCGGGGTCACGTAAAAACGATCCTCAAGCGCAGTTCGAATCGCCGCGATCAGTTCGCTGGTCGCTGACTGTTTCGCCACGTACGCCTTGGCACCGGCCGCGAATGCAGCGTGGAGATAAGCCGGTGCAAGTTGCTGTGTCACAAAAACGATTTTTGCTGAGGGAAGGATTTTGACAAGCCGATTTGCGGTCTCAATTCCATTGAGCTCCGGCATTCCCACGTCGAGAACAACAACGTCGGGCTTGAGCCGCTGCGCTTCCTCAAGAAGAACTCTTCCGTTCGGCGCAGTGCCGACCACCTCGAACTCGGTAGCCAGCAGTCGCGCCAGCCCTTCCAGCATCAGGGTGTGATCGTCGGCAATAAGAATGGTCTTACTCATGCTGTCTTATAGGTACGTCCACCAGAATGGTCGTCCCTTCTCCGAGCTTCGAAGTTACCGTCAGTTTTCCGCCTGCCATGCGGGCACGCTCCTGCATCGAGATCATACCCAGGCCATTCATGTTGATCTCCATCTCCTGGTCGAAACCGATTCCGAAGTCGGTCACTTTCAACTGCAGGCATTCCTTCTCGCCCGCAAGAACAACCTTCACGTGGGTCTTGCCGGCGTGCTTCGAGACATTCCGCAGTGCTTCCTGGGCAACGCGGTAGATCGCCGTCGCTGTTTCCTGCGACCAGCTCTCCGGTAGATTCTGAGTTACGTAGGTGGCAGGCATGTTTTCTCGCTCGCCAAATTCCACTACTAGCGTCTTCAATGCGGCCGAGAGGCCGAGGTCATTCAGGATTGCTGGATGCAGCTGGTGCGATATCTGGCGCACGTCGGTGTTGATGGAGCCGAGCTGTTGCCGTGCGTTTTCCAGTTTCAGACGATTCCCGTCGGACTCATCGAGACGCACATCGTTGAGCAGAAATTCGAGCAGGCTCAGCCTCTGGCTGATGTCGTCGTGCAGCTCGCGCGCAATCCTCTGCCGCTCCGCCTCCTGCACGGTGAAAAGGTGGGCATTCAATCCGCGCAGCTCTCCCTGCGTACGCGTGAGATTGCGGGCAGCGGTAGCCATCTCATTCTGAAGAGCCGCAGTCTGTCTTGAGAACACCATTTCCGCGTTCCGCCGCAGTGTGTTGTCTTCCATGGTGAGCAACACCACCAGGCTTCCGTCAGTTGAAAGAGTGCGTCCCTTGATCAGCAGGTTCATGGGCTTTGCCGTTGTCGACTCGTGTTCAAACTCCATCGTGGAGCCGATTGGCTGGTTCAAAAGCTCATTGATCGCTCTGCCGAAATGATTGAGGCCCCATAGCAGGCCGACAACATTCGGAAGCGACCGGTCTGCGAGTTCTGCGGCCTGGAAACCCGTGAGTTGGCGGAACGCTGTGTTGTGCATCCGGATGGTGCAATCCTGGTTCAGGACAACGACCGGCACCGGAATGCTCTCCACCACGGAATCCGCAAAAACTCTCGCTTCCACTATGCGCTGCTGGCTTCTTCGCAGCTGGTCGATGTCCAGAAGTACAATGACGAGCCCTTCGATCTTGTTGTCCGGCGTGCGGTAGGGACGAACGCGCATCAGGTGCCACATTCCCTGGCGATCCTGAACTTCCAGCTCACGAGTCCCCAGAGTATCGAGCACCTCAGCCAGAATCGGCTCGATGTTCTCGATGCTCAATTGCAGCCGGATCTCGCTGATGGCGCGCCCGACATCCGCAGAACGAACGTTCAAAAGCTTTTGCATGGGCGGCGTGAACTGGCGGATATGCAGATCGCTTGTCAACATCAGCAACGGAATGTTGACGCTGTTCAGCAGGTTGTTCAGGTCGTTCCCCGTCTGCGTCAGCACCTGGTTGCGCTGCTGCAACTCGTCGTTTACGGTCTGCAGTTCTTCGTTTGCGCTTTGCAGTTCTTCCTTGGTCGTCTCCAGTTCTTCATTGGTGCTCTGCAGCTCTTCGTTCGCTGACTGGATCTCTTCGTTTGCCGAAACCAGTTCCTGGTTGCGGATATCGCGCTCCTCCCCCAGCGATTGAAGGTGGAACCGGCTCGATGTCACGTCCTGCTTCAGCTGCGCGATCAGGCGGTCCTTCTCGTCGGGAGTGAACCGCAGCGCGGCAGGCGGTTCCAGGCTCGGTCTCGGTTCGCCATTCGAGAGGTTTTGAAACAGGACAAGGAAACCGCGCGGCTGCATGGTTGTGCCCGCAATGGGCAGAACATCGATCTTGATCTGTTGTTCGTTTCTCTGCTCGTCGGCAAGCCGCGCCATTGCCGACGTCGGCACGTTGTCCTGAATCGCACGCTGCACCGCGCTGCGTGTCTCGCTGACCAGTTCCTCTTTCAGTACGCGCAACAGGCTCCAGCTCACATTGCCGGGTGTGATCTGCATGTATGGCGCTGTTTGCCCGCGCGACTGCAATACGTTCATATGGTCGTCCACGACCAGCCCCGGCGGGCCAAATCGCGCAAGCACGATGCGGTCGGCTGCGCGCTGCAATTCGAGCTCCGGCCACGGATTGTGATCTCTCCCCGTCAGCGCACCCCTGGGAACATTCATGGCGCGGATGGAATATTGGCGAGGCGGGTCGTAGCTGTAGGGCAGATTGTTGCCCGTCTTCGTATAAATCTTGTGCTTGCGATCAACGGTGGCAAACGCCTCTCCGTAGTCGCGCAAACCTTCTGACATGCCCAGTAGCATGTAGCCGCCCGGCTCGAGTGCGTAGTGGAACGTGAGCATCACCTGCCGCTGCAGACGCTGGTTGAAGTAGATCATCACGTTGCGGCAGCTAAGTATGTCGATGTGCGAGAATGGCGGATCGTTGGCCAGGTTCTGGCGCGCAAAAATGCAGGAGTCGCGAACCCGCTTTGATACCTGATAGCCGCGATCCACTTTGACGAAGTAGCGGCGCAGCCGCTCCGCCGAAACTTCGCCTGAGATGGTTTCGGGGTAGGTGGCATTACGCGCTGTTTCAATCGAAGAGTCGCTGGCATCCGTTCCGAAAATCTGAATCGGCGTATCGAATCCGCTATGTGACAGGTATTCAAGGATGGTGATCGCCAGTGAATACGCTTCTTCCCCCGTCGAGCATCCCGCGCACCATACGCGAATCGGCCGTTCCGGTGCGCGATCTTGCATCAGCATCGGCAGCACAGTCATCTTTAACGAATCCCAGAACCCCGGATCGCGGAAGAACCGTGTGACGTTGATCAGCACGTCCTGCTGAAGCGTTCGCAGCTCGTCTGTTCTTACCTGCAGAAAACGCAGGTACTGGCCCAGGTGATCCATATGAAGCAGGAGCATTCGGCGCGAGATACGGCGCCGCACCGTCTCCGGCTTGAACTGGCGCAGATCGAGTCCCGAGAGCGAGCGCAGCAGCTGAAGAATCTTCTGGTACGACTGTTCATCATCTGGCGAAATGACGCCCTCATCCAGCGAACGCACCTCTGGGCGACTGAATTGCTGCCCCAGGCGTCCAAGTTCAATCGCCAGTTCGGCAGGAGGTACGACCATGTCGACATGGTCGGCAGCGATGGAACTGAGCGGCATCTCGCTCTGTAAGGCTGAATCCGGGCTCTGCACCAGCGCGATTCCGCCTTCTCCCTTGATCGTCTTCAGGCCCAAGGCCCCATCCCCGTCGGCACCCGAAAGCACTACGCCTATGGCATGGTTCTTCTGGTCAGCCGCCAACGAATAGAAGAACTGGTCGATGGCTTTCGGGAATCGTTCGCCCTGAGGCAGCGGCCCTACGCGGAAGGCTCCGTTGCGCAGCGTTGCAAACTGATTAGGGAGCAGGACATATAAGTGATTGGGCTCGGGCCGCGTGCCGTCTTCGATGTGCGAGACCGGCATCTGGGTGTAGCGCTCGACAATCTCGGAAAGGAAGCTTTTCTGGTCCGGTGCCAGATGCGTCACCAGGACAAACGACATGCCCGTGTTGGGATCCAGGTTTTCCAGGATCTCCCGGAAGGCCTGGAGCCCTCCAGCAGAAGCACCAAAAGCAACCACAGGGAAGGGAAGGGCCGGCGACTGGTTCTCCTCAGCCACTCCTTCAACCGTCAGAATCGGCGAAACTGATGCCCTGCCATCCATTTGGTCTTCTCCACCATCCGGATCGGCCTCGAGGCTCACACCCGCTTCGGATGCGCCGCGATCTTCAAGCGTTTTCTCTCCGCCGTCTTGCCCTTCCGCGCCGCCATCTTCCGGGGTAGATCGGTCTTCGTTCATCTGTATCTGTCTCGGCCAATTCAAGCATACTCTCGGCCGTGAAACGTCGGCGCCACACCCCGAAGGAGTAATTCCGGGGCAGCAACTGCGGGTGCGATCTCTCCGGTTGGCGTATGCTGTTAACAGCGGGATAGTAGTTCCAGCGCTTCACTCAATTGCCCTCCTTCAGCCCGCTCAACGTCAGTCAGCATTGAATGGGCCTATCCCTCGCTGACATCTGCCAGTTCGGCTACTGGACATGGCTCGGAAGCAAATGCTCGATAACGGAACTGGGAAACGAGGGAACATGCGTTCTGATCTGGTCTACTCTGCCGGATTGCAGGTACATAACCGCTTTCTTCTGGCTTCGGCAGTGATGCGGGCCGTGCGCAAGCTGCATATCGATTCAACGCGCACCGAGGACACCATCAACAAAGTGTTCGTTGAGATGGCGAAAAGCCCTCAACTCATTGAAAAGCTGCCCGAAATCGTACCGCCTCCACCGATCGATACCCTGCTGATTGTTCCCTAAGCAGGAACAAACTCTGAGCTATCTACTTCAGAGTGTGCAGGCTGGCCCGGAGACAGAATCGTCGTCCCACATCGTGTTACACTTAAGGTGATCGAAGAATCCGATCTGGTCTTTCTTGCTTGTTCCGCTAACCGCTACACGCAATCGATTCCAAATTGTGTTCGGCGGTACACCAAGTTAAGGAACAAGTTCAAATGGAACAGGGAACAGTTAAGTGGTTTAATGACGCGAAGGGATTCGGCTTCCTCAGCCGGCCCAACGGCGATGATGTGTTCGTGCACTTCTCGGCAATTCAGTCGGGTGGCTTTCGCAGCCTGCAGGAAGGCCAGGCAGTGACCTTCGACGTAGTAAAAGGCCCAAAGGGCTTCCAGGCAGAAAACGTTCGGCCTGCCTAAGTTGCATCAAAGTCATTAGAGAGGGCGGTCTATCTCGACCGCCCTTTTTTATCACTGCCCCAAGGAGTCCTCATGAAGAAGTCCGCTGCCCCGCGCGACAAATACTTCCTCAGATCCCTGTATCAGGAGATCGATCTTTACGACCGCAAGCTCGCCGATCTGCGGAAATTCGGAACGTTCGACTCGGCTCAACACCGACAGGAAGCTGAGAACACGATGATCACAAAACGAGCGTCGCTTGAGAAGACCGCGCGCGAGCTTTCCGCTTCCGGAGTTGAATCTAATGAGCAGGATCTTCCGCGGTCATTTCGCGAACTCGCCGATCAAGAGTCACTTCAGCGGGCTTCCTGATTCCCGCGTTTTTATTGTGGGTTTAATCCGTTTTGATCCGGTTCATTTTTTGGCGGGTTGAGTGGATGCTGGATGTCGAAGGTCGAGAAGCGGTGATTCTGGCCTGTAATTTCTGACCGGAGCTCAAGCCACAGCTCATTCGGAATCTTCAGATAGACTTCGACGACTGCTGGATCGAACTGTGTCCCCGAGCAGCGGATAATCTCCTCGCGAGCCGCATCAAATGTGCGAGCTACCCGATAAGGTCTGTCGCTCGTAATAGCATCCAGCGTGTCCGCGACGGCGAAAATGCGCGCCCCGATAGGAATCGCAGAGCTTCTCAGCGCGCTCGGATAGCCGCTGCCGTCGTAGTGTTCCTGGTGGGTGAAAACGATCTCCGCCGCCTCAGCGAGGAACGGGATTTTCCGCAGCATCTGGTAACCACGCGCGCAGTGTTCGCGCATAACTTCCTGCTCTTCGGCAGTCAGCTTCCCCGGCTTGCGCAGGATGTAATCGGGAATTGCCATCTTGCCGATGTCGTGCAGGAATGCCCCACGCGCAATTACCTTGATCTCCGCCGGCGAGATGCCCATCGCCCGCGCAAGCGCGATCGTATAAGCCGTTACGCGCTTTGAGTGGCCTTCGGTTTCAGAGTCCTTCAGATCGAGCGCGTCGCCCAGGGCTTCAAGCGTTACGTCGTACGAATGCTCCAGATCTTCCATCGCCTGGCGCAGCATTTCGGTGCGCGCCCGCACCACCTGTTCCAGATTCTGTTGGTAAGTGCGGCTTTCCTGCAGCGCCTGCCGATGTTCGAGTGCCCTCTGCACGGTAGCCATCAGATGCTCGCGCTCAAACGGCTTCAAAACATAGTCGTAGGCACCACGTCGCATTGAGTCGATCGCCACGCTGATATCGTGAATCGCCGTCACCATGATCACTGGCAGATTGGGATTCTCCGCGTGAATATGCTCCAGCAGGGCCAGCCCATTCCCGTCCTGCATCACGATGTCGGTCAGTATGAGTTCGAAGGATCCCTGTCCGATGGCGTCCATCGCTTCGCGGCCGCCAGAGGCTAACATCACCTCATAACCTTGCCGCTCAAGCGTTGCCGCAATCATCGAACGGACATGCGCCTCGTCATCCACCACGAGGATGCGGGATGCCGTGCGTGACTTTCTCTTCGTCCGGGCCTCCGTACCTGAAACGATCGCTGGCTGGGAGGCGTCTTGTTGCGCCTTTGACGTCAACCCTGTATCCCTCCCGGCTTCCCGCCAGTGCTCGGTCCAACGTCGGCGGGGCAATCTCATTATAGGCACGGGCAATCTCTCAAATTGATGAAAACGATTCTCTTAAGCTCCAGAGAACTTCATCGTCATCCGGGCGTTTCTGCTTGAGAAACTCTGGGGTTTAGCTCGCTCTACTGCAACTAAGGAACATAGCTCGAAACTCGCTGTACCACATCGGAACAACGTTAAGACAGGACCCGTCAGAACGTATCAAGAAATTACGCTTACCCCGGCGGTGGCGCAAGCCCTTCTTGGTCAAGTACCAAAGTACTAAAGTGGTATATCGTCTCGACTGGCTCTGCATCGATCTCGGACACGAGCTCTTGTGATCCCGCTCTTAACCCTTCTTGTCTTCTCTTCTGCCGCGGCGAGCCGCCACCCAACCCTCTTTCGTGACCTGCTGCGACCGACCTACCGCAAGTGCCCCCGATGGCACATCTCTAGTGATGCACGAGCCCGCGGCGATATACGCGCCATCTCCAATCGAGACCGGCGCCACGAGCGTTGAATCGCTGCCCACAAATGCTTCCTGGCCGATCTTCGTCTGGTGCTTGTTCACGCCATCGTAGTTGCACGTAATCACACCTGCGCCGATGTTCGACCCACCTCCAATTTCCGCATCGCCGAGATAAGTAAGATGGTTCGCCTTTGCCCCCTTGCCGAGCTTCGCCTTCTTCGTCTCAACAAAGTTGCCCACATGCGCGTCCTGGCCGATTTCGCTGCCCGGTCGCAGATGCGCGAAGGGACCGATCCTCGCTCCACTCTCAACCTTGCTCTCGGCGAGAACGCAACTCTGGCGTATCAGCACGTCGTTACCCAGCGTGCAATTTTCAATCACGCTAAAGGACCGAATCTGACAATCCGTTCCTATCTTTGTCCTCCCCAGCAGTTGAACAAAGGGTTCAATCACGGTATCAGCCTCGACCTCCACATCTGCATCGAACACGCACGTCTCTGGCCTGAAGATGGTAACCCCTGCGGCCATCAATCGGCTGGCTGTTGCCAGACGCATCTTTGCGTCCATCGTCATTAATTCGGCGATCGTGTTTCCACCTCGCACTTCCTCTACGTCCGTCGCCGGCAAGGCAACAACTTTCTCGCCGGCCTTCTTCAAATGCGCGGCCATATCTGTCAGGTACAACTCGCCATGCGGATTGTCGCTTGAGAGCCTGTCGATATTCGCCAGCAGCGGCTTGGTCTTGAACGCGTAAATGCCGGAATTGATCTCTCCGATCCCTTGCTGGTCCTTCTTCAGCGCCTTCTGTTCCACGATCGCATCCACTTCCGGCAACTCAGCCGAACGGCGAATCACGCGTCCATAGCCTGTGGGATTGTCGGGCACGGCAGTGAGAATGCTCATCGCAGCCCCTTGTGCGAGATGCATCGTCATCAAGTGCTGAAGCGTCGTCGCACTGATCAGTGGTACATCGCCTGAAAGCACCAGGATGTGGTCATACTTTGCCACAGCGTCTCGGGCGGATTGAATCGCGTGCCCGGTTCCGCGCTGCTTTTTTTGCTCGACGAACTGCACGCCCGAGTCAGCCACAGCTTTGCGAACGCGCTCCGCCTCGTGCCCGATGACGACGTAAATGTCTTCGCTCTCCGCCAGCTCAGATGCCGTTGCAATGACGTGGCTCAACAACGCCTTTCCGCCGACCTCATGCAATACCTTGGGGCGGCGTGTTCCTAGCCGCGTACCCTTGCCCGCCGCCATGATAACCACAGCCAGCTTTGCAACTGGCTGGTTTTCGATTTTCTCGTTCACTCCTACTTTTCCGCCTCTCCGCCGCCCGCCGCCGGAGCGCCCGGCTGGGGAATCGTGATGTCGATGTTGTGTACAGGTCCCATCTTCAATGCATCGAGCCCGGGGGTGATCTCGGATTTGTTGCCCACAACGAGCACTGCATATTTGTCAGGATGGATGTACTTCTTGGCTGCTGCATTCAGATCGGCAATCGTCACCTTTTCAAGCGCGGTCTTGTAGGTTTCTAGATAGTCCGGGGGATACCCGTAGAACTCAAGCCTTACCCGCTCGGCAAGTACCTTGTCCTTCGTGTCGTACCGGAAAAGAAACGAGTTGAGGATGTTGTCTTTTGCTCGCTTCAATTCCTCTTCGGTGAATGGCTCGTTCACGAGACTGTTGAGCACTTCGTACGTCCGCTGGATCGCCTCAACGGTCTTTTCGCTTCGTGGCATCACCATCGCGTCGAAGGTTCCCGGATGGTCCCATGCAAACGAGAGCCCGCCGCCGACCGCGTAAGCAAGCCCGTGCTGCGTCCGAACCACCTGGAACAGCCGGCTTGCAAATCCGCCGCCGAAAACATCGTTCATCATCGCTACGCTCGGGATGTCGGGATTGTGTCTGTCCAGACCGACGCCCACGATCTCGATGTTCGATTGATTCACATCCTCTTTATTGATGAAATAGACTCCCGGCTTCGGACCGGCGATGTCGTCGTGCCGCGCGGGATTCGGCTTCGCAACTGGAAGTTTGTCGAACGTCGCCCGCAGTTTGGCTTCCATTGCGGCGGCATCGAAATCACCGCTCATCGCAATGATCAACTTCCCGCCAAGCGATCGATCGTGCCACCCTTGAAGGTCCGCAACCGTCACCTTCGAAATCGTCGACAACTCCGGCTGCCGCGCGTAGGGACTGGTCGCTCCATACACCAGCTTCACGGCCTCCCGCCCGGCGATCTGGTTCTCATCGTCGTTGCGCCGCACAATACCCGTGGCTTCCTGCTGTTGCGCGAGACGTAACTTCTGCTGGTCGAACTTCGGATGGAACAACAGATCCATCGCCAGGTCGTAAACCTGGTCCCTATCGGCCTTCAGCGATTCCCAGGAAAGCGCAGTGGAATCCAGATCTCCGCCCGTCTCGATGTGCGCGGCCTTTGCCTCGAGTAGATCGTCCATGGCGTCGCCGTTCATCTTCTCTGTGCCGCTTGTCCGCCACGTCTGTCCGTAGATGTCGATCAGGCCGCACTTCGCCGGATCTTCATCGCGCGAGCCTCCAGGGATCAACACAGATCCTGAGACAAATGGCAGCTCATGATCCTCCTGCAGGAAAACGACAATCCCGTTCTTCAGCGCAATCCGCTTCGGCTGCTGCGGCTTGAACTGATGCAGAGGTGGAATGGGAATCTTCTCCCATGGCTTGCTTTGCTGCGAGTGAAGAACAGACACCGTCGGCCAAAGCAAAAAGCCCGCCAGTGCAAATCGAGAGAAACGCGAGATTGCCCGATCACCGATCCTTAACACTTGCTCACCGTTCCTCACTTTTCGCCTCCCTCGTTCTTGGCTGGCCCTGCCGGTCCCGGTCCCGAGGGCGCTGCGGTGTCGATCTCCCCGACGGTCCGGTTCGACTCAACAAAGGTTTCACTCGCCACCCGCCGTATGTCCGCCTTCGTCACTTTGTCCACGCGATCAAGCTGTTGGAACAACTCCCGCCAGTCGCCGAAACGTGCCTGGTACTCGGCCAGTGCATTCGAAAGCCCCTGGTTGTCTGCCAGTCCGCGCAGCAGGTCCGCCCGTGTCCGCGTCTTGTACATCGCCAGCTCTGCATCGGTGACGTCGGTTGTCTTCAGCTTTGCGATTTCCTTGTGGATGGCAGCCGCCATCTCCGCCGACGTGTGTCCTGGCAACGGGGCCGCAAAGAAGAGAAACAGGCTCGGATATTTATTGCCCGGAAACGAGCTCTGCCCTGCCGCTACTGCCGCAATCTGCTGATCGCGAACCAGGCTGCGATAGAGTCGCGACACGCGCCCGTTCGACACGATGTCGCTAATCGCGTCATAGACCACATCATCGGGGCTCTTGTAGTCCGGCCGGTGATACGCCTCGACGTAGATGGGCTGGCTTGGGTCCTTGATAACCACGGTCTTCTCGGCAAATTGCTTCGGCTCGACCGTCGTCATCTCCAACGGCTTGGGCCCGGCTGGAACCTTGCTGAAGTACTTCTCCAAGACCGGCATCGCCTCCGATGCCTTCACATCGCCCACCACCGACACCACGATGTTCGATCCTACGTAGTGCTTCTTGTGGAACGCCATCGCCTCCGTCGCGGTGATCTGGCTAAGCTCGCTCGGCCAGCCTACTCCGCTCCGGCCGTAGTTGTGTGCCACATACGCAGTAGCCATCAACTGCTCAAAGAGCCGCCCTTCCGGATTCGAGTCCGTCCGCATGTGGCGCTCTTCTTCTACTACCGACCGCTCTTTGTAGAACTCGCGTGGAACCGTATCCACAAGACGGCTGCTTTCCAGCCAGGCCCACAGCTCGAGACGGTTCTCCGGCATCGACCAGAAGTACGTCGTCTCATCGAGCCCAGTGGATGCGTTGTAATCGTGCGCCCCGTTGCGTTGCGCGACTTCAGTGAATTGATTCGGAACCACGAACTTCAGCGCTGCTTTCTGCGCATCATCGAAGGTCTTCCTCAACTCGGTGACCTTCCGCGGATTGGCTCCAGCAGGATTGCGCAGCTCAGCTTCCAGAGCGGTGTTTGCCGCCTCTACGTTGTCGAGCGCGACCTTCTCGCCGGCGTAGTCTTTCGTGCCGATCTCGCTCGTTCCCTTGAAAGCGAGATGCTCGAACATGTGCGCCAGCCCGCTCTCGCCCGAGGGATCGTTTACGTCGCCGGCATCGATGAACGTTGTGTAGCTGAACACCGGCGCTTCCGGCCGCTCGCAGATCAGGATGGTCAGGCCATTGGGCAGAACCTTGGTCGTGATGCGTTGCTCAAAGCTCTTCAGATCCTGCGAAAATCCCACACAGGAGAAAAACAGGGCCGCAAAGATCGCTGCCGCTACGGGCAGCCTCCCCGGCAAGTTTCTCTGCATCATTGCTCCTCCGGGCGCGAGCAGACCTCTGCCCACCCCTGCATCAAAGCTAGTGGCTGGCATCAGGTGCGTCAAACTGGCTGTGACGGAACCAGATATACGGGGATGCGTATGATCTGTGAACAGGTGAAATAAGGCATGCGCCGATGGGTTTTCCGACTTCTTTCGCTTCTTGTGATTCTGATTGCTGTTGCCTTTGCCGGGATGTGGCTCATCCAGTTCTATCCCCGCCACGGCTCTCACCCACCCCTGAGGTTCGCCAAAGGCACGCTGGCGATAGAGCACGCCCGGATCTACGCCTCGCCTGCAGACCCCCCAATCGACGATGGAACTGTGCTCGTCCACGACGGCCTCATCGCGCAGGTGGGCAAAGACGTTCAGGTTCCGCCAGACGCCACCATCATCCCCTGCGACCACTGCGTCGTCACCGCCGGCTTCTGGAACGCCCATGTTCACTTCACCGAGCAAAAGTGGACCATGGCCAACTGGAAATCTGCTGCAACCCTCAATCCGCAGCTGGCGGACATGTTCCTGAGTCGTGGCTTCACCACCGTCGTCGACCTCGGTTCGAACCCGGCAGACACCTTCTCCACTCGTCGTCGTATTGAAAAAGGCGAACTCACCGGCCCTTACATCTACACCGCGGGAACCGCACTCTACCCCCCGCATGGGATTCCGTTCTACCTCAAGGAGACACTTCCGCGCTGGATTCAGGCGCTCATGCCCCAGCCCGACACGCCCGACGAAGCCACCGACATCGTCCGCCGCAACCTCGGCTCCGGCGCGGACGTGACGAAGCTCTTCACCGGTTCCTGGGTCGAGCGCGGCCATGTGCTGCCCATGCCGGTCGAAATCGCCAGCGCCGCCGTCACCGAATCGCATCTGAACGGCAAGCTGGTCTTTGCGCACCCTTCCAACCTTGCCGGGACAAAAGTTGCCATCGACAGCGGGGTCGACGTACTTGCCCATGCAGCCGACGACACGCGCGGTGTCGACGCTCAGCTCCTGCAATCTGCCATCAACAAAAACATGGCCATGATCCCGACTCTCAAGATGTTCACCACCACGGTCACCAAAGACCCGCACTACATGGACCCAATGCGAGCCGAGGTCAATCAATTCCATCAACTGGGCGGCACGCTCATCTTCGGAACCGACGTCGGCTACATCTCTGACTACTCCACCGAGACGGAATTCGTCGAACTCGGCAAAAGCGGCCTCGATTTCAAAACCGTCCTCGACATGCTTACCATCAACCCCGCATCCCGCATGGGCGTCTCCGACACAAAAGGAACCATTACCGCCGGAAAGCTCGCCGATCTCACTATCCTTGACGCCGATCCAGCCGCTGAACTCACGAACTTCTCGCGTGTCCACGCCATCATGCGTTCCGGCAAGCTCATCTGGCAACGATAGCAATCAGCTGATTTTGTGCCCCATTCATCGCGGTTTCATCGCAATGAGTGAGACCCTGGATGGCCAGGCTCGATGCCCTATACTTGACAGGTATGCTTTCGAGGCTTCCGGCTTGCCGGAAGTCTTGTTTTCTGAGGGTTTGGCTTTGAGCACGAGCAAGTATTCCTGGTCTGCCGATCGCCGCCGCATTCGCTCCACAACCGTGATCTGCGTGCGCCGCAACGGTGTCGTCGTTATGGCCGCCGACGGCCAGGTCACGATGCAGGATCACGTTCTCAAGCATTCCGCAAAGAAGATCCGCCGCCTTTATCAGGAGAAGATCCTCGCCGGTTTTGCTGGGTCCACCGCCGACGCATTCAACCTGTTCACGCGCTTCGAAGCCAAGCTCGAGCAGTACGCCGGCAACCTGAACCGTGCCGCCGTCGAGCTTGCGAAGGACTGGCGTACCGACAAAATGCTGCGCAATCTCGAGGCATTGCTCGTCGTTGCCGACAAGGGCCAGACCTTCCTCCTCTCCGGTTCCGGCGACGTTATCGATCCCGACGAGCCCATCGCCGCCATCGGCTCGGGCGGCAGCTACGCCACTGCGGCAGCGCGTGCTCTTATGGAGAACACCGCGCTCAGCGCGCGCGAGATCGCCGAAAAGGCAATGAAGATCGCCGCCGACATCTGCATCTATACCAACGACCGA
>Ga0157374_10002750_pt1 | contig 14769 bp, 12 predicted proteins | sample M25metaG_FD_115308 | JGI IMG/M metagenome (GOLD analysis project Ga0157374, IMG submission 115308) | Miscanthus rhizosphere microbial communities from Kellogg Biological Station, Michigan, USA - M2-5 metaG | ecosystem: Host-associated > Plants > Roots > Rhizosphere > Soil | place: USA: Michigan...
CCGTGCTGCTGGTGCTCGCCACCTACGTCGTCTGCAAATGGCTCACTACCACGAAGTTCGGCAAGGTCCAGCGGGCCATTCGCGATTCCGAAAACCGCGTCCTCTTCTCCGGCTACGCCACCGCGAATTTCAAGCTCTTCATCTTCGTCCTCGCCGGCATCATCGCCGGTCTGGCCGGTGCCCTTTACGTCCCGCAGGTCGGCATCATCAACCCCGGTGAAATGGCCACCGACAAATCACTTGAGGCCGTCGTCTGGGTTGCCGTTGGTGGTCGCGGCACGCTGATCGGGCCGGTCGTGGGTGCCATCTTCGTGAATGCCATGAAGAGCTGGGCCACCGTTGCGTTCCCGGATCTCTGGCTCATCATCCTGGGTGGCTCCTTCATTCTCGTCGTACTCTTTATGCCCAAGGGCATCGTCGGTCTCTTCACGCAGATCGGCGCCGCCGTGCTCGCGAAGCGAAAAGCTGCTCTTGAGCCGCCCGCCACACCTGCCAAACCCGCCGCTCCCGCCGCAACTCCAGTCAACCCATCATGAACCGCGATTTCCTTCTCGCCGCCGAGGGCGTCAACAAGAGCTTCGATGGCTTCAAGGCCATCAACGATCTCAACTTCTACATGGATGAGGGCGAGCTCCGCACCATCATCGGGCCGAACGGGGCCGGCAAAAGCACGTTCCTCGACCTGATTACCGGCCGCACCCGGCCCGATACCGGGACGATCACCTTCGGCGGGCACACCAAGCTCACCGGGCTGAACGAGTACCAGATCTACCGCCTCGGCATCGGCCGCAAATTCCAGACTCCGAGCGTGTATCTCGACCACACCGTCTGGGAAAACGTGCTGCTGGGCCTTGAGGGCAGCCGCGGCGTCTTCGATTCCCTCTTCCACCGCACCTCCAAGGCGCAGCAGGAGCGGATCGACGAAGTGCTCCATACCGTCGGTCTTACCCACAAGGCGCACGACAAGGCGGGCGCGCTGGCCCACGGTCAAAAGCAGTGGCTGGAGATCGGCATGCTCCTCGCGCAAAACGCCAAGCTCCTGCTCGTGGACGAACCGGCCGCCGGCATGACCGATGAGGAGACGCACAAGACCGGCGAACTCCTCAAGAGCCTCGCCGGCAAGCACACCATCATCGTCATCGAGCACGACATGGTCTTCGTCCGCCAGATTGCCGAGGGGCGCAAGGTCAGCGTGCTGCACCAGGGCCACATCCTCTGCGAGGGGGCGGTGGACGAGGTGCAGAACAACGAAAAAGTCATCGAAGTCTATCTGGGCCGCAAAGCCCGCGAAAATAAGTAATCGCCATGCTCAAGATCGAAAATATCAACGTGAACATCGGCGGCTCCCGCATCCTGCGGGAGATGAATTTCGAGCTGCCCACCAACCAGGTCTTCTGCCTCATGGGGCGCAACGGCGTCGGCAAGACGACCACCCTGCGCACCATCGTCGGCCTGCGGAAGCCGGTCACCGGCAACATCACCCTCGACGGGCAGGACATCACCAGCCTCGGGCCTGATGCCCGCGCCCGGCTCGGTATCGGCTACGTCCCGCAGGGGCGCGAGATTTTCCCGACCCTCACCGTCGCCGAAAATCTCCGCATCGGTGCGATTGCCCAGGGCACCAAGATGAACGGCCAGCTCGAAAAAGTGTACACCCTCTTCCCGGTGCTCAAGGAAATGCTCGGGCGCAAAGGCGGTGTCCTCTCCGGCGGCCAGCAGCAGCAGCTGGCCATCGGCCGCGCTTTGTTGACGAATCCCAAGGTGCTCATCCTCGACGAGCCTACCGAAGGCATTCAGCCGAACATCATCGACCAGATTGGCGACGCCATTAAGAGCCTCAAGGGCGAGATGAGCATCCTGCTCGTCGAGCAATACCTCGACTTCTGCAAAGAGCTCGCCGACTACTTCGCGATCATGGACCGCGGCAGCGTCGTCGCCAGCGGCGGCGTCGCCGACCTCACCGACGAAGTGGTAAAGACGCACCTGCAGGTGTAACATAAACCCGGGTCCAAGCCCCGGCTGTGGTATTGGGCGTCCTCCACGCCTCCAGATGTCACCCCGAGCGAAGCCGAGGGGCCTCAAATTTTTTCTGCGTTGGGAAAGTGGGATCGTTCTTTCCGTTCCGAGTTGCTGAGTATGCATGCAAGTGTTATCATGCATACGCCGGATGAAAACCCGCATTACCATCACCTTGGACCCTCGCGTCCATCAGCACGCAAAGAGGACGGCCAAACAGCGAAAGACGACCGTTTCCGGCCTGATCGAATCGCTGCTGGAAAACGCCAATGACCGGGCGGGAAAATCATCGTTGGTGGATCAAATGCGAGGTTCGTGCGAATTGCGTGAGCCGGCTCCCGGCTCCGATCCGCTCTACGATGCGTTGAAAGCGCGCCACCTCCGGGCCCGGTGAAAATTCTCATTGATACGGATGTGCTGCTCGATGTGGCGCTTGAGCGGGAGCCCCACTCCGGGGAAAGCGCAGCGGTTTTGCAGTGGGTCGAGGCTGGTGGCGATGCCGCAGTCGCCTGGCACACGCTCACGAACTGCGCTTATCTGCTCAAAGGGGGTGGTCGCATTTTTCTCAAATCTCTTTTGCAACTGGTGGATGTTGCTCAGGTCGGAAAAACGGACGCGGAACGAGCCTTATCGCTGGGAATGACCGATCTGGAGGATTCCTTTCAGGTCGCTTCAGCTCTGGCTTGGGGAGCGGATCTCATTGTCACGCGGAATACCCACGATTACCGCCGTTCTCCGGTCCCGGTTCTCACGCCCGCGGAATTTCACCAACACATTGAGCAAGGACTGGATTGAGATTGTCAACCCGCTCAAAATTCTGCTTCCTATCCCCCTTATCGGGACTCATCGTATGGAACCGCAAGGGACACGCAGATTTGTGGGGATGCTGCTGGGAATTTTCGCCGCGCCATGGCTGGGCCTCCAGCCGGTCCGCGCGCTCGACCTCACCCCGCAGGGCGGCACCATCGTCGTGCAAGCCGGTAGCTACGACTTCAACGGTACGACGGTGAACGTCAGCAAAACCGTCCTCAGCATCGCGCCTTCGCCAACGACGAATATCTCCGGCGAAACCCTCGAGCTCGGCGCGTCCGTTCCCTCCGGCTACGCCGTCGGCACCCCGCTCGCCGGTTGCGATGCCCATGGCATCAGCGCCCAGCACGCTTTCGTCCCCGGCTCGCTCGTCCTGCGGCGCAAGTCCGACAACCTCCTCCTCGTCCAGGGCAGCGACTACCTGCTCGATTCCACCTGGGGCCATCTCGGCCTTGGGCCCAGCAGCCGAGTCAACACCACCACCCCGCTTGCCGCCAGCTACTCCGTCTCCAGGCTGCGGCTCGATACCATCCAGATTTCTTCCTCCGGCGTCGTCTCGCTCAAGGCCGGCGTGGAATCCATCGCCACCCCGCAGCCGCCTGATCCCGACAGCGGCCAGATTGTCCTCGCCCACGTCTTCGTCAACTACCGCGACACCACCTTTACGGCCGATTCCATCTACCCGATTGATGCCACTGCGGCGGATGCCCCCACCGCCACCACCCATGCGGGTGCCCTGCCGCGCATCATCAGCAAGCTCAAGGCGGGCCGGGCCGTCACCATCGTCTGCCTCGGCGATTCCGTCACCGCCGGTAGCAGCGCCTCCTCCACCGCCACCGATTATGTGAGCCTCTTCACCGCCGGACTGGAGGCCCGCTATCCCAAGGCGAAAATCACCGTCATCGATGTCGGCGAAGGCGGCTCGAACAGCAACCAGTGGCTCTACCCGGGGAAGTATCCCTACAACGGCCAGCGCGGAGCGAACAGCCCCGCCAATCTCAAGCGCGTGCTCGCCGCCAAACCCGATCTCGTCACCATCGAGTTCGTCAACGACGCCGGCTTCACCACCGCGCAAACGAATCAGAATTATCGCGCCATCCTCGACCGCCTCGCACCCACCCACGCCGAGATCATTCTCCTCACGCCGAATTTCACCATGTGGTCGCTCATGGGCTTCACCAGTATGCGCGATACCGACCAGCGCCCCTACGTGCTCGCCCTGCGCCGCTTTGCCAAACGGCACGGACTCGCCCTCGCCGATGCCGCCGCCCGCTGGCAGCACCTCACCAGCGAGGGCCTGCCCTACCTCACCCTGCTCGCCAACACCGTCAACCATCCCGACGACCAGGGCCACGAGCTCTATTTCGAAGAACTCATGAAATGCTTCGCGCCCGCGCCGTGACTGACGGTTCACGTTCGCGGCAGCGTTGATGATGCCCCCATGGTGATCGCCCGGGAGAGCACCCGCCATCGTGAGCCCGGGCCGCTGCGGCCAAAAGAAAAACGCCGCACCCTCGCGGATACGGCGTTTCGGTTAAAGTGGTGGTTGGACTGGAAGGATCAGTTGTTCTGGTCGTCCTTTTTCTTCTTCTTTTTCTTGGCCTGCTGCTGCACGACCACATTGGTGTTCTTCTTCTTGTTCACCGTCACGTTTTTCGGTCCGTTATTGTAAACGGTCTTGTTCACCACGCGGCGGTTCACATTCGTCTGGTTCACCGTGTTGTTCACCACCGTCGTGTTGCGGGTCTCATTCCGCTTGTAGTAGTCGGAGTGGTAATCCGAGCGGTGGCGGTAGCTCGGGTGGGCATAGTAGAAGGAATCGGAGCTGCGATAATACACGCCGCTATAGTAGCCGGGGCCGACCCAGACGGTGCCGCTGTAATAGGCAGGCTGAGGAGCAGGGGCGACGACGACTGCGTCGCAACCGGTTAAAACGACCGCGCCGGCCAGGGCCAGCAGCAAAGGGATGGTTTTCATGGTGGGTTTTAAGGTTCTGTTGTCTTTTTATCTAATACGGCTGAGCCTGCCTTCGCAGACGGGTCGGCCGATTAAAAATTTCACTCTATTTTTTCCGACGTGGCGAGGTTTCGCTTTCATCAAAATTTTTGCACCGTGGCGAGGGGCGGGAGAATTTTGAAGGCGGTGCCGTGAATGATCTCCAGCAGCGGCACCAAATTATCCAGCAGCACCGAGTTGTGATCCGCCCCCGCCGCCTCATGGAACTCAATCATCCCCGGAAACTCCGCCGCCAGCTTCCGGCCCATCCGCACCGGGATCGTCCCGTCCTTCGTCCCGTGGAAAATAACCACGCGGGGCGGGGGATTCCGCTCCGAGAGCTCGCGCAGCCGGGCCTCATTATCAAAGCGATGCCGGCACAGCTCGCACAGCGGCCAGCCCACCCGCAGCCGCGCCATGTCCAGCATGGAGGTAAAGGGCGCAAAGAGCACCACCTGCCCCACCGGATGGCGCGCCGTGAATTGCAACCCCGCCGCACACCCCAGCGAATGCGCTGCAATCGCTAAATGCGCGTTAAATTGCTCCCGCGTCAGCCCCATTGCCTTCGCCGCCAGATCCGCCGCGGCCTCCGAGTTTTCCAAAATCGTCGCCGGCGTCGGATTTCCCTCGCACAGGCCGTAGCCCGGATACTCGATCAACAGCGCCGCATCCTCGCGCGGAAACGTTCCCAGCATCTCGATCCAGCTCCACGCCACCGACCCGTTTCCGCCGAAAAACACCCATACCCGGCGCGGCGCCTGCCCCGGCAGCTTGCAAAACACCGTCTGTTTCCCCTGGCTCGTCGTGAAATGCAGTGCCTGCCACCCCGGCGGCAAATCCTGCTCGATGTTCTGCGCATACTGCCGCGGGAAATAAATCAGCTTCTCCTGGAAGAAATAGAGCCCCACCGCCAGCAGCAGATACACCGCCGCCGCGATGCGAAGCCCCACCACCAAAGCCCGGCGCAGAAATTTCCACATGCGCCCCACGGTATCGCATCCTTCCCGTCCCATCCAAGCGAAAGCTGGAAAACCACGGCTCTTCACTCCACCGTCTCACCGCCGTGTTCAGAGGTGGACGCCGCGAGCCCGCTTTGTTAAAGTGAACGCGCTTTCCGAAATGTCTGAAACGAGCTCCCCTCATCCACCCTTTGCGAATCATCCCGCCCAGCCACCCTTCCGGGCGGCCGCGAAGCGGGTCGTCCTCGCCATCCCCATTAGCAGGGCTTCGGTCGAAAAAGCGGTGCAGGGAATCAATCACTGCGTCCACCAGGAAATGAACTGGAGGCTGAGCCGAAGCCTGGATCGTGCAAGCCCCTCGCTGGCCTGGCTGCAAGGATGGAAAGGGGACGGCGCTTTTGTCACCATCGGCAGCCGGGAAGATGCCGAGATCGCCCGCAACCTGCCGTTCCCCGTGGTGAATCTCGCCGCCTACCACCTTGATGACCGCGTCACCACGTTGACTTCCGACCATTGGCTGATCGGCAAGATGGCCGCCGAGCATCTGCTTGAGCGCCGGTTTAAAAGACTGGCCTACTACGGAGCGACCAATCTGTATTACAGCGAACTCCGCAAAGCGGGGTTCATGACCACGGTGGTGGAGCGCGGTGCCGCTTGCAGCCTGCTCGAGCAGGCTTATCACGTGGACGACGCGGAGGCGTGGGTCCGGCAGGAGCGCGAACTGGAAACGTGGCTGCTTTCGCTGGAGCCGCCCGTCGCCATCATGGCCGGCAACGATGTGCGGGCGGGTCGTTTGCTCGAGGTTTGTCAGCGGCTCGGCTTGCGGGTTCCGGAGCAGATCGCGGTCATCGGGGTGGATAATGATCCCCAGGTCCACGCCCACGTGCAGCCCGGGCTGAGCAGCATTGCGCGCCAGGATTTCGAAGCCGGCGTCCTCGCCGCCCGCAAACTGAACGACCTCATGGAGGGCAGGGTGGGCTCCGGAGAATTAATCTTTGTCCCGCCCGGTCGAATCATCGCGCGCGAATCCACGGACGTAACCGCCATCGAAGATCCGGAACTGGCGTCCGTCATCGAGCAACTGCGTCCCCGGCTGGGCGAGGGCGTCGGCGTGGAATGGCTCCTGGAAAAAACCCAATGGTCGCGCCGCCGCCTCGAAATGCGCTTTCAGGAATATCTGGGCGAGGCGCCCTACAGCTTCATCACCCGCCTGCGCGTCCAGCAGGCGTCCCGGCTGCTGGATCAGGAGCCCGCCCTGCAACTTTCCAAAGTCGCCGCCACCTGCGGCTTCAGCGACCTGCGCCACTTCCGCCAGGCCTTCCAGCGTTTTTCCCGCCAGTCCCCAGCCCAATATCGAGCCCCTTCAAAAGTCTCATCTACATAACCGTCACATCTCCGTATCCATCGAGAGCGGCGTGCCCGGTGCCGCAGGCCCATCCTTGCAGGGCGGTGATCTTCGTCCCCGATTCACGCCTCTCAAATCTTCGCGCCATCGCTCTGCGGTGAACTCATTTCCTTCCTCCGAAACGCCCCCGGCGTCTTCCCCGTCATTCGGCGAAATGCCAGTTGAAACGCCTGCGCGCTTCCAAAGCCACATGCTGCCGCCGCTTTTTCAATGCTTAGTTTGCCGGGACGCAGGAGCAACTCCTTGGCATATTCAATCCGGAGCTTGATCACCAACTGATGCGGCGAAGATTGCAGCTGCTCGCGACAGCGGATTTCCAGCGTTCGCTTCGAAACCCCTGCGTGCGCCGCCAGATGGTCGATATTGAATGGCTGGCTCAAATGCGCCCGCATGAAATCGAGCGCGCGTTGCAGCACGGGCTCCTCGCAATACCAGCGCTCGGTGGATTGCCGCGCCACCACCCCGTCGGGCTCCACCAGTAGATCCGCTCCAGGGGCCGCCTCTCCCCGCATCATCCGGTCCAGCAGCGCGGCCGCCTCCCAGCCCACGCGCTCTGAATTGCGCGAGACGCTGGTTAACTTTGGGGCCGAATGCTCCCCGATCATCAGATCGTTATCCATGCCCATCAGCGCGATATCGTCCGGGATTTTCATCCCCGCCTCCGTACACGCCTCCATCAAAAGCTGCGCCATGTAATCGTGGATCGCAAAGACTCCGCATGGGCGGGGCAGCGTGGCCAGCCACCGCGCCGGCTCGATGATTCGTTGCATCCAGGTCTTTTTGGTGCCGTCCTTTTCCATGTAGGGCCAGAGGTGCGAGTGGCATTCGATTCCCGCCTCCGCCGCCCGCTTCATGAAGCCGAGTCGCCGCTGGTTCGCATACCACGCGCCTTTCCAGCCGAATAAGGCGAGATGTCTTACCCCGCATTTCAGCAAATGTTCCGCGGCCAGCCTTCCGCCCTGGAAGTGATTCACCATTACCCGGGGGATGCCATGGGCCTCCGGCAGCCTGGAGCCCAAGTTCACGATCGCGATTCCCATCGCTTTTGCCCGCCGCAATTCCTTCGCCTCGTCGATCAACCCGATGATTCCGTCGCCCTTCCATCCCTTCATATCCGCCAGATTGAGCGAATCCCCCCGGCCTCGAAACGCCAGGGACGTGCTCAGCAAATGCCAGTCCCCGCGCGTGTTCGCATACCGGCGGATTCCTTCCAGGCAACTCGCTATCCATGGCGCCGAGGGCGGCTGAACGATCGCAACTTTGGGCATCGTCATATCGAACCATGAGCCTGCGCTGGGCTTCAATCCGAAATGCGCGTTTTTTGATCAAATCTTTCGCGCTTCTACCGTTGCGCGCAGAAAGAAGAGTGGAAAGGTGCATGGTCCCAACGCCAGAAAAAGTCTCACCCATCGCAAATCCACTGCCCCAATGGCGAATCCATCCAGTGCCATTCTCACCTTGAGCCTCGGGCTCCTGCTTTGGTTCACCTCTTTTGCGAAGACGAAAGCCCAGGTCATCGATTTCGATCCGGATTCGTCGGCTGCCCTCGGCCTCTTCAATCAGGTCAATACCGGTGCGAACGGTGCCGCCACCAACCCTTTTGTCGGCAACACCAATGGGGTGAATGGCACCAATGGAATCGACGTCAGCGGTGCCGCCGGCAGCGATACGACCGCGATTTATACCGCCACCACGATTGATGCCACCTCGTTGGCGACTCCTCTGGTTCTCTCGATTGATTTTGAGACGGCGGCCTCGCTGGGCAGTGCAGCCGCGACCATTGCCCAGCTGGGATTGACGGGGAATACCACGCTCAGTTTCGGCAATAACTCCGCAAATTCGTTTGTCACGGGACGCCTCAATCGCACTGGTGCCGGAGCCTACATCCTCCAGACGCAAACGAAGTCCGGATCTACCGCCATCGTGACCGCCACCGCCGGGTCGGCAGCTTCGATTTCGCTCACTGCCAGCGAGTGGTATCGGCTGGAGGTCGATCTGACCCGCACCGGAACGGCGAGTAACTTCAGCCTCACCGTGAGCCTGTACGATTTGGGGGCCAATGGCCTTGGCACGCCGGCTTTGGTTTCCACCGGCACGAGCGCCGCCGTGGCCAATGCCAGCCTCTATACCGACACCACGACTTTCGCTGGCCTGCGCGGGGTCGCGGGGACGGATGCCGTGTCTTACGATAACCTCATGATCGTCCCCGAGCCCACCACCACCGCCCTGCTTTCTGGCGGTCTCGGGATTTTGATCCTGCGCCGCCGCCGCCGCGCCCGGGCTTGGTCGAATTAAGCGCAGTTCGGACCTGGCCTCTTCTGCGGAAGGGGCCTGCGGGCCTGCGGACCGCGTCAGCCGCTGTTGTATTCAGGGGTGGATGCAGCAGCGGCGCTCTGCTATTTAGATTGTAAGAAGACAAAACGGATGACGTGGCCGGTTCGCAAAAATCCCCCCCCGCGGAGCCAGTCCCATTCGCCCCCTCCTCAAGACGCTGCTTCCCATGCCCCGCCCGCTTTCTCATCTTCGGCCCACCTTGCTCCGCGAGTTTCTTCACGGCGTCTCCTATTATCCCGAGCATTGGGACGCCGCGATCCGCGCGGGCGATCCCGCCCTCTTCCACGCCGCCGGGTGGAATGTCGTCCGCATGGGCGAGTTTGCCTGGGACATTTTGGAGCCCGAGAAGGGCCGGTTCGATTTCTCGCTCTTCGATGAAACGATCGCGCGGCTGGGCGAGGTCGGGATCCGCACCATCTTTTGCACCCCCACCGCCGCGCCGCCGCGCTGGTTGACCCGCGATCATCCCGGCGTGCTCCGCGTCGATGCCGATGGTCGTCGGCAGGAACATGGCTCCCGCCAGCACGCCAGCCACTTCAGCCCCGAGTTTCGGGAATTCTCGCGTAAAATTACCCACGCACTCGCGGAGCATTATCGCGACCATCCGCACGTCATCGGCTGGCAGACGGACAACGAGTTCCACTGCCATTTTCGCGAAGACTATTCTCCGGCGGCCGAAGCCGCCTGGGGCGAATGGCTGTGCACCCGCTTTGCCGATGATATTACCGCCTTGAACCAGGCTTGGGGCACCGCCTTTTGGGCGCAAACTTACGCCCGCTTTGCAGACGTGGTACTCCCGCGGCGCGACCGCCCCACCCAGCTCAATCCCGCGCACTGGCTCGATTACCAGCGCTTCCTCTCCGATGGCGTGGCCGCGTTCCAGCACGAGCAGGTGGAAATCCTGCGCGCCACCCAGCCGCGCTGGTTCGTCACCCACAATGGCGTCTTTAGCGCCATTGATTACCGGGGCCGCTTCACGCGCGATCTCGATTTTCTGGGCTACGATTCCTATCCGTTCTTTGAGTATGATCCAGCTGCCCGGGCTGCCGGACACGCCTTTAATCTGGATTACGTGCGGGCTTTCTCCGGCCATTTTCTTCTCCTCGAGCACCAGTCGGGCGCGGGCGGGCAGGGGAGCTATTACCACGACAAGCCCGAGCCGGGAGAAATGCGCCGCCTCGCCTGGACCACCGTTGCGCGTGGAGCCGATGGGCTGCTGTTTTTCCGCGAGCGTTCCTGCCGCTTTGGAGCCGAGGAGTATTGGGAGGGAGTAATCGATCATGACAACGTGCCCCGCCGCCGCTATCGCGAGGCCGCGCAGTTGGGCGCGGAACTCGCCCGCATCGGGCCGCAACTTCTGGGCTCCCGCGTTCGCATCGACATCGGGATCGCGGGGGCGGACTTCGCCGTGCAGCATGGCCACGAACCGATCACCCACGGCCTGCCTTCGCCGAAGAACATGGCCGAGACCGTGCATGGCGTCTTCTATCGCGCCGGGCACGCGGTTGGCATCGTGCATCCCGAGGATTCGCTCGCGGGCCTGCGGCTCTACGTCATCCCGCATTTCGCCATCTTCGATCCCGCCTGGGTGCCGGCCTTGGAAAAATATGTCGCCGGGGGCGGAACCCTGGTCATCGGCGCTCGAACGGCCAGCCGCGATCCGCGGAGTAATGTCGTGTCCGATCCGCTGCCCGGTGTGCTCCGCCAGCTCGCCGGTGTTTCGGTTGAAGAATACCGTCGCCAGAATCGTCCCGACCTTCGTCCGCTCCGGTTGCGGTTCGCCGATGCGGAGGCCGATCTCCCCACCACGCTTTGGGCTGAGCAACTCGTGCCCATGGCGGGAACCGAAGTCCTGGCCCGCTGGACCACCCGGCATCTCGCGGGCTCGGCCGCCATTACCCGGCGCGCCCTTGGTCGCGGGCAGGTGATCTACGTCGGTACCTATCTCACCCGGGACTTCACCGAGGCACTTCTGCCCTGCTTCGATCAACTCGGCGCCCTGCCACCGCCCATCAGCACGACGCCCGGCCTCGAAATCATCGAGCGCATTCATCCCGACGGACACCGGCACCTCATCCTCATTAATCAGACGGAGGCCGTCGTTTCCGTTCCCGCGCCCGTCGGCGCGCAGCGGGAGCTGATTTTCGAAAGCAACCTCGAGACCGGAGCCGTTCTCGAAATCGCGCCAAACGAGGTGCGCATCGTCGCCCTTTGATCGGAGAAACCATGAAGTCCGCCCGCTTTTGCCATAGCACGCTCGCTTCCTTGCGAGCGCTCGTTCTTCCGGTCGTGTTTGGCGGCCTCGTTGGCGCTCCCCAACTCGTGGCAAAACCGGCGGACGCTCTCGCTGCGGATTTCCGTACCCCTCCTTCGTCGGCCAGGCCCCTCATTATCTGGCAGTGGATGAATGGGGTCGTCAGCAAGGAAGGCATCACGGCCGATCTCGAAGCCTTCAAACGGGCCGGCCTCGGGGGTGTGCAGAATGAGCAAATCGGCGGCCCGAATCAGGCTCTGATCGAAGATCCAAGCATCCAGATCGGCAACGAAAAATGGCGGGGATTGATGCGCTTCGCCATGGATGAGTGCGCCCGCCTCGGCCTCAGTTTTGGCACCCACAATTGTCCCGGCTGGTCTTCCAGTGCATCGCCCGCCGTGAAGGTGGAGGATTCCATGCAGAAACTGGTCTGGACCGAGGTCAAAATCACCGGACCAGCCAACCCGGTGCTGAAACTTGCGCAGCCAAAGGTGGACCCCCGCTGGAACTATTACCGTGATGTCGCCGTCGTCGCCATTCCGGATCAGCCGGTGGCCCCGCTGGCGAGTGTGCTCGATCTCACCGTAAAGATGGATGCCCGTGGCGAGCTGCACTGGGATGCGCCGGCGGGCTCGTGGAGCATCCTCCGCTTCAGCCATACTACGACCGGCGAGACCAACGCCGCACAGGCCCCGACCTCGGGCGTCGGACTGGAGTGCGACAAGTTCAGCCGCGCCGCCGTCGAGCGTTATTGGACGGGCTATCCCACCATGGTGCTTGACCTCGCGGGCCAGAATGCCGGCACCTCGTTTACCCGGATCGAAATCGACAGCTACGAAGCGGGGCCGCAGGACTGGACCCCGGAAATGTTCGCGGAGTTCAAGCAGCGTCGGGGATATGATCTGCGGGCCTGGCTTCCCGCGCTCGCCGGGAAGACGCTCGAAAGTGAAGCACTCACGAAGCGCTTTCAACGGGACTGGCGGCAGACCATTAGCGACCTGTTCGCCGATAACTATTACCTGTTCATGGACGAGCTGGCGCGCCGGACGCCCGGCATGAACATCTTGACCGAGCCCTACACCGGCCCCTTCGACATCGCCACCGTCAGTGGCGGCCAGAGCCTGCTCGCCTGCGAGTTCTGGACCCGTCCCAACTGGGGCTGGAACACCGTCCTTCCCGTCACCTCGGCCGCGCATACCCTTGGTAAACCGCTCGTCTTTGGCGAGGCCTTTACCTGCTGGCCGCTTTCCGCCTGGCAGGACGATCCGCATTCACTGAAGCCCGTTGGCGACCGTGCCTTTAGCGAGGGCGTCAACGCGCTCATGCTCCATGCTGCCGCCCAAAATCCATGGCCGGGCGTCAAACCCGGGATGACCTTTGGCAAATGGGGCACCCAGTTTTCGCCCGGCCAGACCTGGTGGGACAATGCCGGTGCCCAATGGTTCATCTATCTCGCCCGCTGCCAGTCGCTCTTGCAGCGCGGCTCCTTCGCGGGCGATCTCTGCTACCTGCTGGAGGCATCTGGAAAAAAAGCCCAGCCCCGGCCCGCGGGCTATGCCGGTGACGCCTGTGGCGAAAGAGCATTCCTGGCCCGCATCTCCACCCGCGACGGGAAACTCGTCCTCCCCGATGGAATGAGCTACCGGGTGCTGGTGCTTCCCGATTCCCGCACGATGACCCTGCCGATGGCCCGCAAGCTTCAGCAATTGGTCAGGGACGGAGCCATCGTCGTTGGCCCCAAGCCCGCCGAAGCTCCCAGCTTGGAAGATTACCCGGCGTGTGATGCCGAGATCAAAAAGATTGGCGAAGCGGTCTGGGGCGAGTGCGACGGGCGGACCGTAAAAGAGCACCGCTTCGGCAAAGGGATGGTCATCTGGGGCAAATCGCTGCCCGACGTGCTCCACGAAATCCAGGTCCAGCCCGACCTGCAGCTCAGCGATGCCTCCGGGCTCCGTTGGATTCATCGGCACGCAGGTGATGCCGAGGTTTATTTCCTTTCCAATCAAAAGGAGCAGCCTGCGGAGATCACCGCCTCATTTCGGATTGCCGGGCGCCTTCCCGAGCTTTGGCATCCCGATACCGGCGTCATTGAGCCCGCGTCTCATTGGTCCTCATCCGCTGGCCGCACCACCGTGCTTTTGCCCCTCGATCCCGTCGGCTCCGTTTTCGTGGTCTTCCGTCAGCCCGCCAATGGCCCTGGTCCCGGCCTGCAAGAGCCGTCCGCCCCGACCATCACCATTCTCAATGTGGACGGCCCCTGGCAGTTGCGATTTCCACCCGGCTGGGGCGCACCCGCGCAAGTTTCCCTGCCGAAGCTGATCTCCTGGACGGACCACGAGGATGAGGGCGTCAAATACTTCTCCGGCACCGCCACCTACGAAAAGGAGATCGAGATGCCCGCCGGCTTCATCAGCCCCGGTTGTTCGGTGGCTTTGGATTTGGGCGAGGTCAAAAATATCGCCACCGTCGAAGTGAACGGCACCAACTGCGGCATCTTGTGGAAACCACCCTTCCGCGCCGATCTCACTCACATCCTCAAGCCCGGGAAGAACTGGCTGAAAATCGGCATCACCAACCTCTGGCCCAACCGCATGATCGGCGACGAGCACCAGCCCGACGACACCGAGCGGGGGCCGCCCTTCCGTTATCTCTACGCTCCTGGCAGGCCTATCATCGGCCAAATGCTCGCCCAAGTTCCACCCTGGCTGGTCGAAGGAAAACCACGCCCCTCCTGGGGCCGCTACACCTTTGTCTCCTTCAAGTTCTTCACCAAAGACTCTCCGCTACTGCCCTCCGGCCTCCTTGGTCCCGTCACCCTTCAAAGCACCGCCCTTGCTCACCCCGCGCATCTTCCCTAAAACCAGTCATTGTCTCGCCGGCCCATCTTTGCGGGGTGGTGATCTTCGCCGCCGCTTCAAAAGCACCCCTCTAATTTCCCCTTCCTCGCTCCCAGTCTCCTGACTGGGAGCGCCCCTGTCAGCGCGACTCCCGTCGCC
>Ga0157374_10002751_pt1 | contig 14768 bp, 12 predicted proteins | sample M25metaG_FD_115308 | JGI IMG/M metagenome (GOLD analysis project Ga0157374, IMG submission 115308) | Miscanthus rhizosphere microbial communities from Kellogg Biological Station, Michigan, USA - M2-5 metaG | ecosystem: Host-associated > Plants > Roots > Rhizosphere > Soil | place: USA: Michigan...
CGACACCGAAGTCATACCGCACCTGATAGACTTTTACCGCAAAACGAGCCGAAATTTTGAGACCGCGTTCGAAGAAGCATTGAATCAGTTGCGCGGCGCGTACGCGTTAGGTGTCATCACCGCCGAAGAGCCCGATGTGCTCTACGCAGCTAAACTCGGCAGTCCTTTGGTGCTTGGAGTGGGAAGCAACTTGTGCATTGTCGCCAGTGACCCGAGTGCCATTCACGAGCACACCAATGATGTGGTGTATTTAAATGATTACGAATTCGTCCGTGCAGAGAAAAATGGCACCTACCGGATAAAAGATTTCGTGCATGCACGGCTGATTGAACGCGCCATTGAGACGCTCGATTACGACGCAGGTGCTGTCAGCAAGGGCGACTATCCGCATTTTATGCTGAAAGAAATGTTTGAGATACCACAGACAATCCGCTCAGCAATGCTGGGACGCCTGAAAGTTGAGAACAACTCCGTGAAACTTGGTGGTCTGGAAAGCGTAACGCAACAATTAAAATATATCGACCGAATCGTTATCGTAGCATGTGGTACCGCGTCGTATGCCGGGCTCTATGGTGAATACGCCATTGAAGAAATTGCTGGCATACCGGTCGAGGTGCAACAAGCGAGCGAGTTTAAGTACCGCAATGAGCCGTTTTCGCGAAGCACCGCCCTTATAGCAGTGAGCCAGTCCGGTGAAACGGCTGATACGATTGCTGCTATCAAGAAAGTTGAAAACTACGGCGTACTGCGCCTCGGGGTCGTAAATGCAGTAGGCAGCACCATTGCCCGCATCACGGACGCCGGTGTGTATTGCCATGCTGGTCCCGAGCTTGCAGTAGCAAGCACCAAAGCATTCTTTGCGCAGTCAATTGTGCTGATGCTGATTGGTTTGTCCTTGAGCAATGGGAGCACCGAACTTTACAAACCTCTGCTGAAAGAACTGGACACTCTGCCTGGAAAAGCAGAACAAATTTTGGATCAGGCGGATCAAATCAAAAAACTCGCCCACAAATACAAAAACTATCGAGATTATTTTTACTTAGGTCGCGGGTATGGCTACCCATGCGCACTCGAAGGCACGCTGAAGCTGAAAGAGTGCGCGCTCGTTCATGCCGAGGCTTATCCGGCAGGTGAAATGAAGCACGGCCCACTGGCTCTGATAGATGAAAAATTTCCAACATTCGTTATTGCGACCGATTCTGCATTGCTCGAAAAAACTATTTCAAACATCGAGGAAGTCCGCGCGCGTAAGGGCCCAGTAATTGCAATCGCAACTGAGGGCAATAAGGCGATTGCGAAGCTGGTAGACGATGTCATATACATCCCCGAATCGTTAGAACAAACTTCCCCGCTCCTTGCAGTAATAGTCATGCAACTATTTAGCTACTACATCGCTGTCGAGAAAGGCCTAGACGTCGACCGGCCGCGCAACCTAGCGAAATCCGTTACTGTTGAATAGCTGAGCTTACGGGTCGGTGATACTGAAATTGGCTTGAGCTAGGTTTGTGGCTTCGTAGTATTTGACCAGTACGGTGTGGTAGCCGGGATTCGCGTAGTTGATCGTCGCCGATTTAGTAATCGCTGGGTGGTTTCCGCCGTTGTCGAGCTTCAGGACTCCATCAACCCAGATTTGCATACTATCGTCCGAGGTTGAAGTAAGTGTGCTCGCGCCAGAGGGGAAATAACGAACCTGCGACCAGCTAGCGGAATAGTTATCGACTGGCGTCGAACCGAATGGGCCACCCGTGCCCCAATTGAAGTTAATATTCGCATCACATCTAGTAATGGCAGGCGTGCCTGACCAGGTTTGGTTTTTGTAGTAGTTGCCTTGCCACTGGTTGTCGGGACAGCCATTGGGGTTTAGGATGGCGAGTTTCGCCACCGCATTCCCAGTCGCTTCGTTGTACTCGACGTATAGGTCGTGGTAGCCAGCCGTAGCATAGCTGACAGTTGCGGATTTGGGCGTTAATGCGTTGTGCGTACCGCCATTGTCGAGCGCTAAATTGCCGTCAATGAATACGCTCATGCCATCATCGGAGGTCGAGGTGATGGTGGTCGTGCCGGCTGGGAAGTAGCGCGGCAGGTGCCATTCGGCCGAGATGTTATCTACAGGGGTCGCTCCGAATGGGCCGCCAGTCCCCCAATCGAAGTTGATAGCGTTATCGCAGCGGCTGATGGCGGGCGTGCCACTCCAACTAGTATTGGTATAGTACCGGCCCAATGCCTGACCGTTGCCGCAGTAGTTTGGAAACAGCGACACACTGGTCGTCGTACTCGCTCCGGCAGAATCCACAGCCGTGAGATCAATTTCTAGCCATTGCCAATCGCCGTCGGTCTCAGGTGTGGTAGTCGTGCCGCTGCTGCCGGTAAAGCTGCCGTCGGGATGGGTGTGGCAGACGTCGGTGACTCCCGGGACACTGGGCGGGCAGTGGTGCAAAACGACATTCCACTGTAAAGAATCACCACTGAGCGTGCCGTCTTCAGGATCGGTTGCACTACCAGTTACTGAGAATTGTTGGTTGGCACTATATCTCAGGCCGGTCGCGGGTGAGGTAATGACAGGCACCGGCAGTTTGTCGGCGCTCGTGATGGTGACTTTAGCCACCGCCAGGTTGGCAGCTTCAAAATATTTTACTGTCACGGTATGGAAGCCGCCGCTGGCATAGGTGATCGTAGCCGATTTGGTTGTAGCCGGGTGGGTGCCATTGTTATCGATGACCAGTGTGCCATCGACCCAGACTTGCATACCGTCATCTGAGGTCGAGGTGATAGTATTCAACCCCTTCGTGAAATACTGGCTACCACTCCAGCTGGCCGAGAAATTATCCACTGGGCTGGCGCCAAACGGCCCGCCACTGCCCCAGTTGTTGTTGATCGTGTCGTCGCAGCGTGTGATGGCCGGTGTACCGGACCAGGTCTGGTTCTTGTAGTACTGGGCGAAGTAATTGCCAGGGGAGCAGGAGCTGGGATTACCGTAGGCGATGCGCCGGATCTGCGCCTTGCTAATCGACACATAGTAGAGTGAACCGTCCGGGCCAAGTTGGATGTCGACCGGGTTTACGACGCTGGCAAAGCGCACCGGTTGGCCAACGAAATTACCGTTTGGATCCATCGGCCAGTAGTCAATCCAACCTTGCGGGTAGTCGCCAAAGAAATAGGCGCTGCGATAGGTTGACGGAAAAGCGGTTGCGTCATAGACGGGGCCACCGACAACTGCTGAGTTTCCACCTGAGTGGTCGTAGGCGTATGATGGGGCGGTGACTGCGCCTGTACCTTGGGCATCGAGGGTTTGGCAGATTGGATAGCTGCTAAAGGCAGGCTGTATGGTGCTCGTGCCATTGGAGCCTTCGTAGCAGGGCCAACCGTAGTCGTGGTTGCCGCTGCTCGACTGTACCTTATCGACCTCTTCCCAGGTGTGCCAGCCGACATCGCCGACAATCACGGTACCATCTGGGCGCACGGTGAAACGGAACGGGTTGCGGAAGCCCAGGGCATAGACTTTGGAAGCGGCATCATCCGGATTACCGGTCCAAAACGGATTGCTCGATATGCCCTGCCCGCTCGTTGTGATGCGGTAGACTTTGCCGACCGTTTGATCAGGCTGCTGGGACCGCGTGGAATAGACGGTGGCAGTATCGAAAGGAGACGAGTCACCGTCTGATGCATAGATATAACCGTCCGCACCGAAGCGAACCGAGTCGATCATATGCGAGTTGTGGTCAGCAATTGTAGAAAGCAAGATTAGCTCGGAGTTTGGATCGACCGTGTTGCCACTCATGGTAAAGCGTGAGATGCGGCCTTCGCGCGGGTTATCACTGGTGTAGGCCAAATAGATATAGCCGTTGGTATTGAAATTGGGGTCGACTGTCACATCGATCAAGCCAGCGTCACCAACCGAGTCAGTTTGGGCGGACCAGTCCAGCGCTGGTACTGGCTGTGCCAGCTCGTTCACTATCAGGCGTAGCTTCCCACCCTTTTCTGTCACCAACATACGCCCATCCGGTAAAAAGGCTACTGACGTCGGGGTATGTAGCTGAAATTGCGCAGGTAGGTCATTGCCACCAGCGATCCGTTCGTCGCGGAAGTTAGCTGGTAAGCCAGCCGCCTCATCGGTAGCCGGCTCACTGACCTGCTGGCCGAAAAGGTCCGCCTGGGCATCGGCCGACACTTGAGCGCTACGGCTTCCCTGGTTTAACGCCAGCAAAGGAGCTAGCATGCTGATGACAAATGCTACCGCAAAGACAAGTTGAAATCTACGGTTCATACGTCCTCCTCAGTTACTGATTCGGACTATAGCACCGCTTTGCTGTTCATTTTGTAATCATTCTTACGCGTCGAAGCAACAGCTGCGTTTGCCTTATAAATATTCTGTTTCGCTACGCTCTGCCAGTTTGATCTGGATATCTTTAATCTTGTCTATTTTTTCTTTAGGTATGACTAGCAAGGCGTCCTCGGTATCTACGATAATTAGATCTTCTACGCCCGCCACTGCGATAAGCTTTTCCTTACTGCTCGTTTTAATGAGCGAGCCTGTCGTATTAATAGCTATGACATTGCCGTCTTCGTAATTTTCGGTCCCATCTTCAAAAAAGTCGTAAACTGAGCCCCAAGTACCTACATCAGTCCATTTGTAAGGAAGAAGGATTACCATCGCTTCCCCGTTATTCATTACATGCGTCGTAACATCTTCGGTAGGTCCTTTTTCCATTTCGGCGTAGATTTTTTCAATTGCCTCACCTTCGCCAGGTTTGTCCATCACGTCTTTGATTTTCATGAGCGACTTGTACCAATCAGGGCGGTACTTCTTGTAGGCATCCAGAATTTGATCAGGGTACCAGCACATATGGTTACAGTGCATTACCACATGAAAGTTACTCACGAGATCGCGTGTTTCTTTAAGCGTGGGGCGACGAAATAGAAATTCTTCGATGTTATACGCTTCTCGAGAATTGCTTATTTGGCCGTCAAGTTTAAGAAAATCTACTCCCATGGTCGGCTCTATTGCCTTAATACCGCCTGTCACTAATTTCTTGTGCTTAACAACAAGCTCTTCAGCTTCGCGAATCATTTGAAGAAAATTCTCTTCCGAGTCACGCAGGCAATCTGCCTGTACGATAAAGACCGGCTCGTCAGGATAATCAATGCTTAGACGCACGAAGGCTAGGCCTTCTGCTGGGCCACGATCCTTTGCAATATCAGGCTCGACTATGTAGTTTTTGAGCGGGATTTGCGGCGACTGCTCTGAAACGTATTTAATGAATTTACGTTTCGTGGATATGTAGATATCCTCAGGCGCATATTCTTTCAAAAGCGTTTTGATATTCTGCTCGTAGCTAGAGATATCGCCAATGACAGGTTGGAATTGTTTTGGTTTATCTTGTCGGCTGTATGGCCACATTTTTGTCCCTTGTCCGCCTGCCGTAACGATAATTTTCATAACTTCCAGTGTAGCATGGCACGGATTTGACACGACCTTCACGGTCGCGTAGTGTGGAAGAAGCTAATGCATGTGCATTAGTTGCAAATAGCTAACGCGTAAGCAAAGGAGAAATCCCCGTGGATGCTATACACAACATCTTCAAAGCGTACGATGTACGTGGTAAAGTCGGCACGGAACTCACGGCCGATGTGGCCGAGAGAATCGGCAAAGCACTGGCCGACTGGCTGCCCGAAAAGGGCAAGGTAGCCGTCGGGCACGACATGCGACCAGATTCAGCCGAGCTCGCCGGTGCAGTCATAGCCGGCTTGCAGGAGCAGGGGCGCGATGTCGTCGACATTGGCCAGGTCACGAGCGATATGATTTATTTCGCTGTAGGCAGTCTGGACCTAGCCGGCGGCGCAATGGTCACTGCCAGCCACAATCCTGGTGAATATAACGGCATAAAACTGTGCCGCGAAGAAGCCCGGCCCGTCGGCCTAGAAAGCGGACTGGACGAAATACGCGACACGGTCATTGCGAAGAAGTTCAAATCCGCTGCGCCCAAACCGGGCAGCACTATGGAACGTGAAGTCACCGAAGACTGGGTCAGCCACGTATTGTCGTTCATTGACCCGACGAAGCTGAAAGAGATGCATCTAGCGGTCGACGCTGGTAACGGCATGGCAGGCAAGATTTTCCCGGAACTTGAGCCGTATGTGCCCTGGGAAGTCGAGGAAATGTATTTCGAACTCGATGGCACATTCCCGAATCACGAAGCGAACCCACTCAAGTTCGAGACGCTCAAAGACCTCATTGCAAAAATCAAGACCGAAAAGCTAGACGGTGGCATCGCTTTCGACGGCGATGGCGACCGAGCATTCCTAGTCGATGAAACCGGCACCGTCTTGACTGGCGGTGTCATGTCGACCATCATGGCGGACTACTTCCTACGCCTGCACCCAGGATCACACATTATTTACGATGCACGTAACAGCCGGGGTGTACCTAAAATCATTACCCAAAAAGGTGGCCAGCCGCATCGCAGCAAGGTCGGCCATGCCAACATCAAACAAGACATGCGCGAAAAGAATGCGCCGTTCGGCGGTGAAGCCAGCGGGCATTTTTATTTCCGCGATAACTGGTATGCAGACAGTGGTCTTATAGGTGCCGTCATTGGCCTATATGCCGCTGGATTGACTGGCAAAAAACTCTCTCAGCTGCGCGAAGACTATACTTTTTATGCAGCAATTCCCGAAACGAACTTTGTGGTCGACGACAAATCTTCGGTCATCACAGCTATTGCAGACACGTTCCCGGAGGCAAAAGTTGACACGCTCGACGGTGTCACACTCGATTTCGACAACGAAGCATGGCTCAATGTTCGCGCTAGCAACACTGAGCCGGTTTTGCGTCTGAACGCCGAAGCTAAGACTCAAGGCGAACTCGACGCACTTGTCAAAAAAGTCACCCGAATCATCTCAGGAGAGAAATAGTGAAACTGTTAGTAACTGGTGGTGCCGGGTTTATCGGTGCCAACTTCGTACACTACACTGTTAAAAATAAGCCCGAATATGAAGTGACCGTGCTCGACGCGCTCACCTACGCCGGCAACAAGGCCAATCTAGAACCGGTTATGGACAAAATCACCTTCGTCGAAGGTAACATCTGCAATGCCGAGCTCGTGAACAAGCTTGTGGTCGACTCCGATATCGTGGTGCATTTCGCAGCCGAAAGCCACAACGACAACTCACTGCGTAACCCCTGGCCGTTCGTCGAAACGAACATCGTCGGCACCTACACCATTTTGGAAGCAGTACGGAAGCACGACAAGCGCCTGCACCATATATCTACCGATGAGGTTTTCGGCGATTTAGAGCTCGACGACCCGAACCGGTTCAACGAAAACACGCCGTATAACCCTAGCAGCCCCTACTCTTCTACCAAAGCCGGTAGCGACCACCTGGTGCGCGCCTGGGTGCGCAGCTTCGGCGTAAAAGCCACTATAAGTAACTGCTCGAACAACTACGGCCCGTACCAGCACATCGAAAAAATGATTCCCCGCCAAATCACCAACATCCTATCCGGCCTGCACCTGAAGCTGTACGGCACTGGCGAACAGGTCCGCGACTGGATTCATGTGGACGACCACAACAGCGCCGTACACTTGATACTCGAAAAAGGTAAGCTTGGCGAAACGTACATTATCGGTGCCGATAACGACCACACCAACAACAAGATGGTGATGGAAATGATTTTGGAGCTCATGGGCAAGCCCGCCGACTGGCTCGACCACGTAAACGACCGCCCTGGCCACGACATGCGCTACGCTATGGATTCGTCTAAACTCCGAAGCGAACTCGGCTGGAAACCCCAGTACACCGACAACAACGGCATGCGCGAAGGTCTGAAGCAAACCATAGACTGGTACACCCAGAACGAGGCATGGTGGAAACCCCAGAAACAAGAAGTCGAAGCGGCCTACGCCAAGCAGGGGCAATAGTATGGCTGTACCAACTACAGAAGTTACCGCACACGAAACTGATATCCCAGGATTAATCATTTTCGATGTAACGGCCGTCCGAGATGATCGGGGCTACTATCAGGAGACATACCAGAAACAAAAATTAGTAGCAGCTGGCATGCCCGATAGTTTCAATGTCGTCCAAACAAGCACCTCATACAATAAACTCGCTGGCGTCACACGCGGCTTCCACGCCGAACCTTGGGACAAATATCTCACCGTTTTAAAAGGCAAGGTATTCGCAGCTTTCGTGGACCTGCGCGCGGGTGAAAGCTTTGGAAAAACCGTTACCGTAGAAGTACAACCGGAAACGGCCGTGTTCCTGCCCAAGGGTGTCGGCAACTCATTCCAGACGCTCGAAGACGACACGTTTTATCTGTACAGCGTCAACGCGCACTGGAGCGCCGAGCTGTACGACGAATATTGCTTCGCCAACTTGGCCGACCCAGCAATCGGTATTAAGTGGCCAATCCCACTAGACCAAGCCGTGATGTCTGAACGCGACCGCAACCATCCACTGCTTAAAGATGCAAAGAGGTTTGCGTCATGAATGACTCAGAGATTTTTATCGTAGGCGCAAAAGGACAATTGGGTTTGGCACTGCAGACGCAATACCCAGGTGCGAAAAGTGCCGATGTGGATGAGTTAGATATTACAAATGCTGAGTCGGTTGCGATTTTTGACTGGTCGGACGTAAAAGTAATTTTGAACGCTGCAGCATTCACTAACGTCGACGGTGCCGAAACGCCCGACGGTACAGAAGCCGCGTGGGCGGTCAATGATGAAGCCGTCGGCAATTTGGTCAAGGTGGCCGATGCGAACAATATTCTGCTAGTGCACGTTTCAACTGCCTACGTCTTTGACGGTACTAAAGATTCGTACACCGAAACCGACGAAATGAACCCGCTTGGCGAATATGCTAAAAGCAAAGCCGCTGGCGATGAGCGGGTTGCGAAAGCGCAGAAGTATTACATTGTCCGGACAGACTCCGTCATAGGAGATGGAAAGAACTTCGTTCGCACCATGCTGGGGTTGGCCGAAAAAGGTATCGCGCCAACAGTTGTAGCCGACCAGATTATCCGGCCGACGTTTACTTCTGTGCTGGTCAAATCTATCAAATTCCTGCTTGATAACAACGCACCGTATGGCATATACAACGTGACAAACGAAGGCCCGAATGTCAGTTGGGCTGATTTTACCCGCGCGATCTACAAGGAAGCTGGCGTCGACACAAATGTCACCGATACAACGCTCGAAGAATATGCATCGTCCAAGCCCGGCATTGCGCCGCGACCACTGAATAGCGTGCTCGACCTCGGCAAGATTGAATCGCTCGGCTTCAAACCGAACGACTGGCACGAAGACCTAAAAGATTACATCGCAAAGGAGCAAGGAAAATGAAAGGTATAATTTTGGCCGGAGGGTCCGGCACCCGCCTCTACCCTATTACCAAAGGCATATCAAAACAGCTGATGCCCATCTATGACAAGCCTATGGTGTACTACCCACTCAGTACGCTTATGATGGCCGGCATTCGTGATATTCTCATTATTACCACACCCGGGGATTCAGAAAGCTTCCAGCGGCTGCTCGGTGACGGCTTATCGTTGGGCTGTCGTTTTGAGTACGCCGTACAACCAAGTCCAGACGGACTTGCGCAGGCATTTATCATTGGTGAAGAATTTATTGGCAACGACAAGGTTGCCATGATTCTTGGTGACAACATCTTTTATGGCCACGGCTTTGGCAACAGCTTGAAAAAATGCGTAAACCCGGATGGTGCCTTCGGCTTTGCCTATCAGGTGGCCGACCCGGAACGATATGGCGTGTATGAGTTCGATAAAGACCGGCGCGTTATTTCTATAGAAGAAAAACCCGAGCATCCTAAGTCGAACTATGCAAATGCCGGTTTGTATTTTTGCGATAACGAAGTAGTCGAGATAGCCAAAAATGTTCAACCAAGTGCTCGCGGAGAACTCGAGATTACGTCGGTCCTTGAGGCATATATGAAGCACGGCAAGCTCAAAGTACAAACCATGGGCCGCGGCAGCGCCTGGCTCGACACCGGCACATTCGAAAGCATGAACCAGGCGAGTCAGTTCGTAGAAGTCATCGAACAACGCACCGGCTACAAGATCGGCTGCATAGAGGAGGTCGCCTACCAAGAAGGCTTCATCACCGCCGACCAGCTCCGCACCCTCGCCGAACCACTCCACAAGAGCGGATACGGCAAATATTTGTTAGAATTACTAAAGTAGCTGATGAGTGAGCCCAAAGTAAAAATTGCACTGGTTATACCTGCGTACAACGAAGCCAGGGTGATTCGGCGCATCGTTGAAGATTTACATGATGTCTTTTGGAAAAGTAGCTACGAGTTTCAGGTTGTAGTAGTTGATGACGGCTCTAAGGATGATACCGCTGAGCAAGCACACTTGGGTGGAGCACATGTTATCAGACACATCCTAAATACTGGTAGCGGTGGAGCCACGGCTACTGGTCTAAGTTTCGCTTATCAAAGCGGTTTTGACATCGCCACAACATCGGATGCCGATGGGCAACATGACCCTCATGATGTACTGCGCGGGGTGGAAATGCTTTTGCAAGACAAATCAGACCTCCTTATTGGCAGTCGCCTTATAGATAAGCAAGGCATGTCACGAGTTAAGGTCTTGGGTAACACTGGTCTTTCGGTCATAACGAATATTCTCTTTGGCATACGAGTTACTGACTCTCAGTCGGGGCTCCGCGTTTTCTCGCAGAAAGCGCTTGAGCAGCTGAAGTGGAAAACGAGCGGGTACGAATTCTGCTCCGAAATGCTCTGGCGCGCAAAGCAGCTTAACCTTACCATCAACGAGTTTCCGATTAAAGCAATCTATACAGAATATTCGAAGTCAAAGGGCCAAAATAACTGGAATGCTGTTAACATTATTAAGTCTTTACTGAGGCGACGAATATTGGAGTTTTTCAATGAGTAGATATCTTTTATTATTCATCCTGAACCTCCCGCTCATCATTGCTGCAATGCTCAGCGCATTAGTTGAATATAAAATGGGCAAGCTGTCTCGTAAGAGCTTTGTGCGACAGATAGTGATATGGGGTATAATCTGTGCCGGTTTGGCATTAGCGCAACCTATTTATAAGTTCTTGTACTCGAATGGCCTTACTCAAACTGAGCCGCTTAGCCTCTTTGATGTAATACAAATTACGGGAATAATCACGGTTCTTTTCATGGCAAATCGATCTCGAATCAAGCTCGAAGGGCTAGAGCGAAGGCTCCAAGACCTGCACCAGGAGCTCTCGATACGATTATCTAACGACAAATAACTTACTTGCTTGAAGCAACTACTGTCAACATCGATGACCTGTTAAACAGGTTTTGGGCGAGCGCATAAGGTATAGTTAAGAGAGTCAGGCCTGCCCACAAAATTTTCATGAATTTTTTGTAATTATTGCTATGTTTTGGGTTAACCCATATGCGTTGTATATCCATCTCGCGGAACATCGATGGAACAATGGTCACGGGATGTAGCGGCGCACCAACCTGGTATGCACCATCTACTTTATATCCCGCTTCATCTAGTAGCCTTCTCAGCGCTGTTTCATTGTATTGCCATAGGTGCCTTGGCACGTCAAAGCTAAACCATTTATTTCTAAATATTCGCCGCTCATATGACATATAATTGGGTACTTGGATAATCAGATAACCCCTGGGGCTTATAACTTCTTTTCGAAGATGCTCAAGAATTACCCTTGGATCTTCCAGGTGTTCGAGTACATGGAAAAGCGAAGCGATCTGAAATTTTTCTTTTGGCTTGAAGTCAACAATATCTGAATTAATTAGTTGAACTTCTGTCTTAGATTTATTTTTGGCAAAGTCAAATTTATCAACACCCCAAGAACGTTTGCATCCCCGGTTCTGCGCATATGTAACTCGTTCACCGCTGCCACAGCCAACATCAAGATATGAAGCAGCCTTGCCAATTTCTATTCCAGTAGCGCGTCGCAGTAGCTTGGCGTCGAAATCGTATTGGTTGTAACGATACCATTTTTCTAGGTCAAATTTTGCAGGTTCTGGTACCGATTCTTCTTCTGACGATAAATAGTGCGTAGGGTAATACAGAGACATATCACCGGTTGGCAATGGATTAATCATAGCCATGTGGCAAGTTTCACATTCCGAAACAGAAAATTTTTCATTCGTCGTAAATAATCTATCTTTTAAGCCCGAATATTTCGGTGACAGTAACCCACCACAGAATGGACAGTTAGAAAGTGTCTTTGCTCTATTACCATCCGTTGTGCTTTTTTTAGCGGCCACGTATCACCTCCTTAAAACTGTCCGTGCTGTTCATACCAATCCAACGTTTCTTGAATCCCATCGCCAAGTTCATATCTCGGACGGTAACCCGCCAAAACGCTTTTTTGTATGTCATAGCAGTAATTTGCTTTTATATTTTTAAGGCGAAATGGATATATGGGCACATTGAGACCTACAGCCTTACCGATTCCGAGAATGTATGCTATTGGTGTTATTACAATATTTGGAATAGTAGAAATTTGCACCTTATAGTAACCCGCTACAGTATTTACAATTTCACGCATAGTATAAGGATGAAAATCATTGCCAAAATATATTTCATTCGCAGAATGTTTGCTCGTAGACGTCAGTATGGTCATATCTACCAGATTTTTTACGTATACCCAACTCACTAGATTGTTTGCCTTGCCAATGTGGAAATATCGACGTGCTTTTATTGCCTGAAAGAATGCCTTGTAGGGGGCTTCTCCCCAAGGACCATAGACTGATGTGGGACGGATGATAGTGTACTCGAATCCTTGTTTCTTACATTCAGCAATTACCACCTTCTCACCTTCGATCTTTGACAGCCCATAGTGTGTTTTTGTGCGATATGGCTCAGTTTCGTCAATAAAGCGCGTTTCGTTGAAAAGCCCAACAACTAGCTGGGTTGAATAAAATACAAACCGCTTGACCGAACCACCGTCGGCTTCTTTGATTAGATTTTTGGTGCCCTCATAGTTTACTTCGTAAGCATCGAGACTCTTGCCGTCTATATCCGTTCTGGCGGCCAAGTGATAAATTACTTCTATACCATCAGTGTAGCCTTTTAGATCAGCGCGATTCATGATGTCAGCTGAGATGCGTTTGACCTTTTTGGGTATTCTTGACCAGTCGCTATCTGGCAAATCAAGCACCGTGACATTAGCGCCATGCCGTAGCAACTCCTGTACCAGGTTTATGCCAATAAACCCACACCCTCCGGTAACTAATACTCGCTTCCCATTTACGCGTTTTAGCTCTGTTTCCATTTTTTCGCCGATGCCATTAGCCGGTAAATCCAGACAATTTTATAGTAGTTTACATGGTGTATTGCAATGGGCAGCTTTGCCCCACCGCTAAATGCCTTAGCCATACGCAGCTCATCCTGAAATTGTGGATTTGAAAGGCTGCCACTCTTGCTTGTGTTGTACATACGAAAATCTGCCAAATATGCGTTGATGACGCCTGCTGGGTATTTCTGGCCTATTCGCAACCAATATTCGTAGTCCATGGTGTAATGCTCGTCTTCGTTGATGTAGCCGATTTCGTCCAAAAGCTCTCGCTTCCAAAACGTGGCAGGTTGAGAAATAAAGTTTTCTGCTAGTAACTTTCTGTAAGTGTAATTTTTCAGTTTAATATTTTTGTACCAAGTTATAGGTCGGCGGATTTCACGATCGTTCTCGTCAACAATTTTACACTTTCCATACACCCATTTTTTATCAGGGTTTGCCAAAAAGAAGTCGACGACTTTTTGAATAGCACCAGGTTCGTATGTATCATCTGAATTCAAGAACGCTACAATTTCGCCCGTAGCCATTCGCAAGCCCTTGTTAATAGCCTCTGACTGGCCACCGTCTTTTTCCGATTTCCAAATGATTCGCTTACCATACTTTTTAATGATGTCGACCGTACCATCTTTTGACCCACCATCCATGATGATGTATTCAAGATTTGGGTAATTTTGTCCCAGTATGCTCTCAATCGTGCGCTCAATAAATTGCGCTTGATTAAACGAAGGTGTAACGATACTGACTTTTGGAAGCTTTTTCATCGATATATTTAACTATGGCTTAAGCAGCGAGTGTGCCGGCTTCTTTGGCCTGTTCAGCAACCCATTCATAGGTAAGCCGCATGCCATCTTCCAGCTTTTGGCTCGGAGCCCAACCTAGCTTTTCTTCAATGAGCCTGTTGTCTGAGCTGCGTCCACGAACGCCAAGCGGACCGTCGATGTGCTTAATGTTCAACTTCTTTCCGGCTATTTTCATGGTCATTTCTGCAAGCTGGTTGATACTCACCATTTCGTCGGAACCAATATTAACTGGGCCCAGAAAATCGCTTTCTACGAGCCGCCTAACGCCTTCAATACATTCATCGATGTACAAGAACGTTCGTGTCTGTTTGCCATCGCCCCACATTTCAATCTCGCCACCATCTTTTGTTTCCGCTACTTTGCGACACATTGCAGCAGGAGCCTTTTCTTTGCCACCGCGCCATGTTCCTTCGGGACCAAAAATATTGTGGAATCGAGCAATTCGGACATCCAGCCCGTAGTTGCGATGAAATGATAGATAAACGCGCTCGCTAAAGAGTTTCTCCCATCCATATTCACTGTCTGGGGCAGCTGGATATGCTGAATCTTCGGCAGTGTTTGGGTTGTCTGGGTCAAGCTGGTTGCGTTCAGGGTACATGCATGCAGATGAAGAATAGAAAATCTTTTTGACTTTCTTTTCAACAGCACGGTGAGCTATGTTGAGGTTTATCATGGCGGA